>ERZ857982.2593-NODE-2593-length-13704-cov-3.586563_pt1 | contig 13704 bp, 9 predicted proteins | sample MGYA00519955_ERZ857982 | MGnify/ENA primary metagenome ERZ857982 (study PRJEB31778, sample SAMEA3449416) | human gut metagenome | biome: human gut; feature: human-associated habitat; material: faeces | place: United Kingdom | collected 2010/2012 ... | reverse complement strand
CGGTCCATCTGCTCCGCCGTCAGGGTGGTGGGGGTGCCGCCGCCCATGTAGAAGGACTTGATGCGCAGGCCCGTCTCCCGGACCATTTGCGCGGCGTCGGTGATCTCCCGGCACAGCACATCCAGATACGGCTCCACCAGCCCCAGGGATTTTTCCACCGACTGGGACACGAAGCTGCAATAGGCGCAGCGGGTGGGGCAGAAGGGGATGCCGATATACAGGGAGATGTCCTCCGGGCGCAGGTCCGCCTTGGCCCGCAGGCCCGCCTGGGCGGTCTCCACCGCCAGGCGGCGGCGGGAAGGGGAGACGTAGTAGGTGTCCCCCAGAATGCGGCGGGCCTGGGCAGGGGTCTTGCCCTCCTCCAGCAGACGGGCCGCCAGCTTGCCGGGGCGGATGCCCGTCAGCGCGCCCCAGGCCGGGGTCAGGCCGGTGATCTCCCGGGCGGCCTTGAAAAAGCTCAGCTTCACGGCCTTCTGCCGCAGGCGCTCCCGCTCATATTCGTTGTCCACGCCCCGCAGCAGCGCCCGGGACATGCCCCGGCCCAGCCTGCCGCCGTGGGCGATCTCGGTGACGGCGGTGGCGTATACCGGACCCTGGTGCAGGTCCACCCGGGCCCAGTTGTCCTCGCCGGGCTCCGGGGCCTGATATACGGGGCGCTCCTCCGGGAAGAAGGCCAGCAGGCTCTGCTCCACGGCGTAGCGGTCGTCGTGACCGCGAAATACCAATTTCATGCGGCGCCTCGCTTACTTCATGCCCTGGCGGACATAGGGGTTCGCCCGGCGCTCATAGTCCAGGGTGGTGGGCTGGTCGTGGCCGGGATAGACCTGATAGGGTCCGGGCAGATTCCCCAGCCGGCCCAGGGACTGGAGCATTTCCCGCCAGTCGCCTCCTGCGAAGTCCGTCCGGCCGCAGGAGCAGCGGAACAGGGTGTCGCCGGAGAAAATAACATCTCCCACCACCAGACACACGGACCCCTTGGAGTGGCCGGGAGTTTCCAGCACGGTGATGGTCAGGCTGCCCAGGGTCAGGGTGTCGCCGTCGTGATAGTAGCGCTGGTTGTGCTCCGGCAGGCGGGAGAATACCAGCTCCATGTCGCCCTGGCGGCCGTCCACCACGTCCTTTTCGTTGATGTACACCGGCAGATCCGGGTACCGCTCCAGAATGGGGCGCACGGCGGTGGTGTGGTCAAAGTGACCGTGGGTCAGCAGAATGTACTGCAATGCGCAGCCGGAGCGGGACACCATATCCAGCACCCGGTCCGCTTCGTCGCCGGGGTCGATCAGGGCGCACACACCCGCCGTCTCGTCGGACAGCAGGTAGCAGTTGGTCATAATGGGGCCTACCATAATGGAATCGATTTTCATGGGGGAAAACCTCCTGTTCAGGATAAAAGCGGGCGGACAGCGGCGTCCGCCCGGCAGGATATACGGTTTTGTTACGCGTTGAGCTGATCCGTGTCCACGATAAGGGTCAGGGGCCCATCGTTGACGGACTCCACCAGCATCTCCGCGCCGAACTCGCCGGTTTCGGTGTGAATGCCCTTTTCCCGGCACAGGGCCACGAATTTTTCATACAGGGGAATGGCCACCTCGGGCCGGGCGGCAGCCAGAAATTCCGGGCGGCGGCCCTTGCGGCAGTTGCCGTACAGGGTGAACTGGGAGATCACCAGAATTTCACCGTTGACCGTGTCCAGGCCGCGGTTCATCTTGCCGTCCTCATCCTCGAAAATGCGCAGGCCTGTCAGCTTGTCGGCCAGCTTCACGGCCTGGGCCTCGGTGTCGTCATGGGTGATGCCCAGCAGGATGAGGAAGCCGGGGCCGATGCTGCCGATGGTTTTGCCGTCCACGGATACGGAGGCGCTTTTCACGCGGGTCAATACTGCTCTCATGGGGATATTTCTCCTTTTCAGGTTCGTGGTTTTCGGGCGGACAGAGACGTCCGCCCCTGCGCAGAGGGGACAGGGCCGCATTACCCGGCGGGGCGGGTGACGCGCATAACGCCGGAAATCTGCTCAATGCGGCGCATAACGGTTTTCAGCTGGTCGCTGCTGGATATGTCGGTATCCAGGGTGATCAGGGCGAAGCCGTCGGGGGTGGAGCGTGCGTTCAGGGAGCCCACATGGGTCTTGGTGGAGGACAGCACCGTGGAGATGTCCATGATCAGGTTGATGCGGTCCTTGGCCACCACCTGCAGGGTGGTGCGGAAGGTGCCCTCCACATCGTCGGCCCAGGACACCTTGATCCAGCGACCCTTCTCATTGGGACTCCGGCGGGCCGGGTCGGCGTTGGGGCAGTCCCTCCGGTGGACGGACACGCCGTAGCCCTTGGTGATAAAGCCCACGATGTCGTCTCCGGGGACAGGGGTGCAGCATTTGGAGAACTTCACCAGGCAGTTGCTGAGGCCCTCCACGATGATGCCCTTTTCACTGTGGGTGCGCTTGGGCACGGCGGGGCGGGGGACCTCGGGATGACCCTCCACGGGCACCTCCGTCTGGCGCTCCACCTGGTGCTGGTGGAGGATGCGCTGGATATCCTCCCGGATGCGGCCGATGACCTTCAGGCTGCTGATTCCGCCGTAGCCGATGGCGGCGTACAGATCGTCCAGACTCCGGTAGGTGAGCTTTTTCAGGATACCGGGCAGGTTTTCGTCGTTGGTAAGCTCCTTCAGGGACACGCCGCAGCGCTTGAGCTCCGACTCGAAGGAGGCGCGGCCCGTGACCACGTTCTCGTCCCGGCGCTCCCGCTTGAGCCACTGGCGGATCTTGGACCGGGCGTTGCTGGACCGGGCGATCTTCACCCAGTCGCGGCTGGGCCCGTGGGCGGACTGGGAGGTGACCACCTCCACGATGTCGCCGTTTTTCAGCCGGAAGTCAAAGGGCACGATGCGCCCGTTGACCTTGGCGGCCACCATGTGGTTGCCCACGGCGGAGTGGATGTTATAGGCAAAGTCAATGGGCGTGGCCCCGGCGGGCAGGTTGATCACGTCGCCCCGGGGGGTGAATACGAACACCTCGTCGGCGAACATGTCCACCTTCAGGGAGTGGATAAACTCCTCGGCGTCGGTACCCTCCTGATTCTCCAGCAGACGCCGGACCCACTCATACCGGCCCTCGTCGCCGCTGCCCTGGCCGTTCTGCTTATACTTCCAGTGGGCGGCGATGCCGTATTCGGCCACCTCGTGCATCTCCTTGGTGCGGATCTGCACCTCGAAGGGGATGCCGTTCTGGCCCATAACGGTGGTGTGAAGGCTTTGGTACATGTTGGGCTTGGGAGTGCCGATATAGTCCTTGAACCGGCCCAGCACGGGCTTGTACAGGTCGTGGATAATACCCAGAACGTAATAGCAGTCGGACACCGTGTCCACGATGACCCGGAAGGCAAACAGATCATACACATCGTCCAGGGACTTGTTCTGGGTGTACATCTTGCGATAGATGGAATAGGGGTGCTTCATGCGGCCATACACATAGCCGTCGATATTGGACTCGTGCAGGCGCTGGGTGATCTGGTCGTGGATGGAGGACATGAAGCCGTCGTATTCCGCGGCCTTCTCGTTCAGCGCGTCCACGATCTCCCGGTAGCTGATGGGGTCCAGGTATTTCAGGGACAGGTCCTCCAGCTCCCACTTCATTTTCTGCATGCCCAGCCGGTGGGCAATGGGCGCATAGATCTCCAGGGTCTCGAAGGACTTCTGCTTCTGCTTTTCCGGAGTCTGGTACTCCATGGTGCGCATATTGTGCAGCCGGTCGGAGATCTTGATGAGGATGACCCGGATGTCCTTGGACATGGCCAGCAGCATTTTGCGCAGATTTTCCATCTGCTCCTCGGCCTTGGAGGTATAGTGGACCCGGGTCAGCTTGCTGACCCCCTCCACCAGATCCGCCACCGTGGGGGAGAACTGCTTGGCGATGTCCTCGTGGGTGGCGGCGGTGTCCTCAATGGTGTCGTGGAGCAGGGCCGCCTCGATGGACTCGGAGTCCAGGTGCAGCTCCTCCGCCACGATCTGGGCCACAGCCAGGGGATGGGTGACGAAGGGTGAACCGTCCTTGCGCAGCTGGCCCTGGTGGGCGGCGGCGGCAAACTCATAGGCGGCCCGGATCTTGTCAAAGCTGGCGGTGGGGTTATAGGCCCGCACCGTGTCCTCTAAGTGCTGGTATCGTTCTTCCACTGTCATGAGCGTCCCCCTCCTTTCGCGGCGTCCAGCGCCTGGTGCAGGCGCAGCAGATATTCCGACCGATCCAGGGCCACCTTTTTCCCCTGGCCCGTAAGATGCAGCCGGATGCTGTCGCCCTGGCGGAGGCTTTGCAGCAGCCCCCGCTCCCGGAACACCTCCAGGCACAGCGCCGTCCGCAGAAACGGCTCCGCCCCATGCAGGGCCCCGGACAGCCGCCGCAGCAGCGGCAGATAGTCTGCCTCCAGCCCATCAGGGGGCACCGTGTGCTGCAGGGCCCGCCACAGGCACACGCACTGGTCCCGGGAGGGCAGCAGGCGCACCGCGTCCCGGGGACGCAGCTCCTGGCCCTGCAGGCAGCGGCCTACCAACTGCAGGGACTCCTCCTCCCGGGCGCTGCCGGAAAGGGAGGGGCGGATATCCACCATCTGCAGCTGCACCGTGCGGCTGCTGCGGAATTCGTTGATTTGCAGGTAAAACGCGGCGTCCACCCGGTCGCCCGGGACCACGCCGCAGGTCTGGGCCACGGCGGAGAAGAAAATGCCGTCAAACTGGGCGCTGCCCTTGGACAGGCGCAGCTTCAGATGCCGGTTCTGGCCCACGTTCTGGACCCGCTCCAGAGTGGCCCCCCGCAGGCAGAACACCGGCCGGGCGTTGCCTGCGCCATAGGGCTCCAGGGCGTCCAGGGCCTCCACCTCCGAAAGGGTCACCCGTCCCGCCTGGCCGATGGACACATCCACCTGCAGGCAGGACACCGGGGCCTTGCCCCCCCGGAATTTCCGGGCATATTGGTTCATCCGCTGCCGGAAGGCGGGAATGTTCTTTTCCTCAATGGTAAAGCCCGCCGCCAGCTCGTGGCCGCCGAAGTCCAGCAGCAGGTCGGAGCAGGATTCCAGAGCGGCGAACAGGTTGAACCCGCCCCAGCTGCGGCAGGACCCCTTGCCGGTGCCGCCGGACAGATGGATCATAAAGCTGGGACAGGCGTATTTTTCCGATAGACGGGAGGCCACGATGCCCACCACCCCCTGGTGCCAGGTATCCGAGGCCAGCACCAGGGCGCTGCGCTCCTGGGCCGGGGACTGCTCGATCTGCTCCACGGCCTGGGCATAGATGGCCTGCTCCACGCTCTGGCGCTCCCGGTTCAGGGCGCACAGCTCCCGGGCCAGACGCTCTGCCTGATGGGGATCGGTGCTCAGCAGCAGGTCCGCCGCCATATCCGCCGCGCCCATGCGGCCGGCGGCGTTGATGCGGGGGGCCAGGACAAAGCCGATCTGCACGGAGGTGATGGCCTTGTCGGACAGGCCCGCCTCCCGCAGCAGGGCGTGCAGACCGATGAAATCCGACCGGCCGATAGATGCCAGCCCCCGGGAGACGATGGTCCGGTTCTCGCCGGACATCTGCATCACGTCGGCCACGGTGCCGATGGCGGCCAGGGTGCAGTACCGGGACAGCAGGGCCTCCTCCCGGCTCTCGCCCCCCAGGGCCAGCACCAGCTTCAGCGCCACGCCGCACCCGGCCAGGTGCTTGAAGGGATAGCCGCAGTCAAGCCGGTGGGGGTCCACCACCGCGCAGGCGGGAGGCAGCTCCTCCTTGCACTCATGGTGGTCGGTGATGACCACGTCCATGCCCAGGGAGTTGGCATAGGCCACCTCCTCCACGCCGGTGATGCCGCAGTCCACCGTTACCAGCAGCCGGACGCCCTGGTCATGCAGGGACAGGATGGCGTCCTTTCCCAGGCCGTACCCATCCTCGATGCGGCGGGGAATATAGTGCACCACGTCGCCGCCCCGGGACAGGAGGTAATCCACCAGAATCACCGTGGCGGTGATGCCGTCCACGTCATAGTCGCCGAACACGGCGATCCTTTCCCCATCGGCCAGGGCGCGGTTCACCCGCCCGGCAGCCCGGTCCATATCCTTCATCAAAAACGGGGAATAGGGCAGCTCCCGGTCCCGCTCCAGGAAGGCAGCGGCCTCCTCCGGTGTGGTGACGCCCCGGGAGGCCAGCACGGAGGACACCAGATAGGGGTATCCGGCCCCGGTGAGCCGGTCCACCGCCTGGGCAGGCAGGTCCGGTATGCTCCACTGCTGATATTTCATGACGGGACACCCCTTTCGCGGTACTGCAAATAATATTTTATTATAGCAAACGCCGAATGACTTGACAAGGGGCGGCGGGGCGTATTTTCGGGGATTTGGCAAGCTGCGCAAAGCCTCCGGCCGAAGCCGGAGGCTTTGCGCAGCTTGCCAAAAAAGCCTCGCAGAGTTCGCGGCCCGCAGGCCGCGAATAAGGTTTGATCCATTTTTCGCGGCGGCGTGTACGTCGCGAAAAATACTTTGCGCGGAGAGAGTGTGTTTTCATGCATTTTATGCGTGAAAACGCGCGGGTCGGAGCGGAAACTCTTTTGTCAAAAAAGGGCGCCGCCCTTTTTTGACAAGCTCAGCAAAGCCTCCGGCTAAGCCGGAGGCTTTGCGCTTACTTCTCACTGACGCTTTTCAGGGCGGTGGGCAGGCTGCCGTCCAGCAGCAGGATGCACCGGCGCAGATCGTCGCCGATGCTCTCCGGCATGCCGGATTCGATCCAGTCGAACACGCCGCTCAGCAGGCCCCGGGCATAGAACCGGGACACGAACTCCAGGTCCCCCTGGGTCACGTCCAGGCCCACAGCCGCCTGGTCCACGATGCGGCGGATCACCGGGCCGTAGCCCTGCATCAGATAGCGCTCCAGATCCCGCCGGTTCACGGAGCGGTAGGCATTCATCACCAGGTGACGCTTGCTGCGCAGCACGTCCGTGATGGTGCGCAGCTCCTGCCGCCAGTCGCTGCCGCTGCTGCGGATGCTCTGGGCCAGGGCGGCGGCCTCCCGGTCAAAGATCCAGCGCATCAGGTCGTACACGTCGTGAAAATGATAGTAAAACGTCTGGCGGTTCACACCGCACCGGGCCACAATGTCCTTGACGGTGATCTTTTCCAGGGTTTTTGTCTCCAGCAGCTGGCACAGGGCCTCCGCCAGGTCATGCTTTGCATTCATGGGCGGCAGTCCTCCTTACATAATGCCGGATTTTTCCTTGCTGCGGGCGATGAGCCGGTTCAGGGGCCGGGCCGGGTAATACAGCACCATCCCCAGCACCGCAAACAGCACGCACATGGCCGCCATCACAGCCAGATTCTTCCAGTACACGTTCTCATACCGTCCGGCGATGGTCTCCCGGAGCATGTCCATGCCATAGTGGAAGGGCATGAACTTATACAGCGTCTGGAAGATCCCGGGCAGCACGTCGATGGGATAGACGCCGCCGGAGCCCGCCACCTGGATGACCATGATGATGACGGAGGCCGCCATGCCGATGTTGTCCAGGGCATAGACCAGGGCATAGTTCATCATGGTGAAGTTCAGGCTGCACACGCAGCACGCCAGCAGGAACAGCCCCGGATACGGGCATTGGATGCCGATGTAGTAAATGCAGCCGAGGCCCGTGACCAGGGCCTGGATCATACCGATCAGGAAAAACAGCTGATACCGGCCGAAGAACCGCTGCCAGGGGCGCAGCCGGAAGAGCTCCGGCATGGGGGCGTTCACATGGAGCATGGTGGCCGTCAGCAGGGAGCCCACGAACAGGGCCAGCATGATGTAATACGGCGCCATCGAGCTGCCGTAGCTGGTGATCTCGTATACCGGCACCGTCTCCATGGACACGGGGTCGGACAGGTAGTCCGCCAGGCCCTCGGGGTCGTTTTCCAGCACCTCCACAAAGCGGCGGAAGCCGTCACTGGTGACGATGCGGTCCATATCCTGGGCCAGCTGCCCCAAGTCGCCCCGCAGGGTGGACGACAGCTGGATGGCCCCGCTCAGGGTGGTGCCTGTGGACTGGATGGCCTCCTGATACCGGGTCAGCTTATCGCCCAGGGCCGACAGATTGCCGGATACGCTGTCAAACACGCTTTGCAGGGTCTGGAGCTTTTCCGTCACATCCCGGTTCAGCTCCTCCAGCCGCTGGTTCACGCTGCCGCTGATGCGCAGGGCCGCCTCCCGCAGCTCCTGGCGGAGCTCATCCACCTTGGCCTGTACCTCCTGGCGCCAGGTCTCCAGCTGGCCGGGGTCCTCCAGCGTTTTCAGCAGGTCCCGCAGCTCGCCGATGCGGTAAATGGCGTTGCCCAGCCGCTCCTGAACGGCGGGATAACCGGCGGCAAAGTCCCGCAGCTTTTCCAGCCGCTGCTGCTGCTCCGCCAGCCGCTGGTCCAGCTGCTGGGCGGGACCGGCCAGAAAGCCCGCCACATCCTCCGCCGTTCCCACGGCGGCGGCAATGTCGTCGGCGATGACGTCGATCTGGGCGTCGATATCCTCCAGCTGCCGGGCGATCTCGGCCTCCGTCTCGTTCAGGCGGCCGATGCCCCGGTCCAGGGCGTCCTGGATGCCGGACAGGTCATTGCCGCTGACGATGCTGTCCAGGTCGCCGGCGACCACCCCGGCGCAGGCCAGGATGCTGTCCGTCTGGTCCGCCAGGGTCTGCATGGCCGTCAGCGTCTCCTCCAGGGTGCGCAGGCTGTCCTGGGCGCTGCTGAGCTTTTCAATGACCCCCTGGGACACGTCGTCCGCGTCCAGGCCCAGAGCCCTGCACACGGAGCTGACGGTGGTGACGGCGTTGGTCACCGTCTCCACCACGGTGGCGTTGATCTCGTCCTGAACGGCGGTCTTGGCCTTGTTGGTGATCTTGGGGGCAATGGCGTTTTTCTTCTCGTTTTCGTAATACTCGATCTGGGGGTGCCGCAGGTCCGTGTCCAGAATGCTGACGAAGTCCCCGGTGAAGTCTGCGGGAACGATCAGGGCGGCGTAGTACTTGCCGGACCGGACACCCTCCAGGGCCTCCTCCCGGCTGTCTACAAAGTCCCAGCCCATCTGGTCGTTGCTTTTCAGGCCGTCCAGCACCATGGACCCGATGTTCAGCTTCAGGCCCAGCAGCTCATAGCCCTCATCCTCGCTGGTAACGGCCACGCGGATATTGGACGTGGCGTCGGGGCCGTAGGGGTCCCAGTTGGAAAAAATGTTGAACCATGCATACAGGCACGGGATCAGGCACAGGCCCATGATGACCACCACGGCCACCACGCTGGCGCTGATGCGCTGCCAGTCGGCCCGGAAAATTCTCCAGATATTCCTCATGACTGCACCTCCCTGGACCGCCGGTCCTGATCGCCCATAGACCGGGAAATGCGGCCCAGCTCCCGGGACATCTGCTCAAAGCCCTGGGCCAGCTGGCGGCTGCTCTCCTGCAGGTCGGACAGGGTCAGGGCCAGCTCCGGGTGCAGGGGCTCCGGCTGTACCGGGACAGAGCGGGACAGGGGCGGGACAAGGCTCCTCCGGGGCAGGCTCCTCCGGGACCGCTTCGCTCTCCTGACTCCGGCCCCGCAGATGGGGCAGCAGCTGGGGCATGCCGGTGGGCAGGGCCATCAGCTGATCCAGCTCCACCTCCTTCTGGGTGATCTTCTTCACCTTGTTCTGCATTTCGTAGTCCACATACTCCACGGCGATGAGATACGCCGCGATGCCGAACATGGATACGATCCACAGCAGCAGGAAGATCACCCGGGAGCCGTCGGATAAAAACAGCAGCACCAGAAATGCCAGCGGCACCAGCAGCAGGCTCAGCATTCCCTTGCGGATGCGGCGCTGATTGCCGCTGTGGAACTGAAGGACCTCCTGCAAAAGGGCCTGATACAGCTGGCTATATTTCTTTTCGTCCATAGGGAGTCCTCCTTTCTTACAGCATTTCCGTTTCTTTCAGCTTCTCCTCCATGAAATGGTTCAGTCCCATAAAGGGCTTGCGCACCAGCAGGCCGATGACCAGGGCCGCCGCGCCGAAGATCAGCAGGCAGCCGATGTTTTTCAGCCATGTGGTCCCATACAGGCCGCATACGCACTCGCGCACGGCGTCGATGGCATAGGGGAAGGGGAAGATATGATAGATTTTCTGATACACGTCCGGCAGCAGCTCAATGGGGAACGTGCCGCTGGAGCCGGCGATCTGGAGCACCATGACCACCACTACAACGGCCTTGCCCACGTCGCCGAAGGACACGGTCAGGGCGTAGATCAGCAGACTGAACACCAGGGAGGTAATGGCCCCGGTGGCAAACAGCAGCGCCGGCTCCACGCACTGGATCTTCAGCACCAGCAGGTCCCCGGCCACGATGACGGCGGCCTGAATCTGGCTCATGACGAAAAACAGAAAGTACCGGCCGAAGAACAGCTGGTGGGGCTTGGGGTCCACCAGCCCCTCCAGGCGGGCGTGGGGCTTGAGAATGGCCACCAGCATGACGCCGCCCACCCAGATGGCCAGAACGGAATAGAAGGGGGCCATGGCGCTGCCGTAGTTTGCAATGGGATACACCGGCTCCACGGTGGTCTGCACCATCTGGGAGAAGTAGGCGCCGTAATCCTCCGGGCTGCCGCCCAGGATATCCAGCAGGGTGTCCAGATAGTCCGGGCTGTCGCTGTCCTCCAGGCCGCCCAGCAGGCTTCCCAGCTTGTCGATGGCCTGGCCGATGGCGTCGCGGCCCTGGGACATAAGACCGTCCAGGGTGCCGGCCGCCGTGCCGGCGGCTGCCAGCAGGTCCCGGGTATCGGCTGCCGTTCCGTGGAGGCCCTGGAGCAGGCCCTCCGTCTGGTCCAGAACGTTTTTCACATCATCCGTCACATCGCCGAACACCGGCGTCAGCAGGGTGTCCGTCAGCTTCTCCAGCTGGGCCACCAAAGCGATGGTGTCCTGCAAAACGGCGGAGTTCTGCCGGATGCCGTCGGCCACGGTGTTCAGCCGGTCCCGCAGCTGATAGCAGCTGTCCGCCAGGCGCTGGGCGGCGGCTGCGGCCTGGGCCCCCACGGGCCCGGCCTCCACGGCGATAGATCTGGCCCAGGCCGTGAGCTTATCGCCCATATCGTCCATGGTCTGGGCGGCGTCCCGCAGGTCCTCCTGAATCTGGGGCAGCTGAGCGTCCACGTCGATGCCGTTCAGAATTTTCTCCGCCGCGTCAAAGGCCTTGTCCAGGGCTGTCTGGGCCTTATCCAGGGCGGCGTGGACCTGGCGGTTCAGCTGGGCCACGGTGTCCAGAAGCTCCTGGCTGTCGGGGCGGTTCCGGTTGATATTCGCCACCAGGTCCGACAGGTCCTGGCGATAGCTGCTGTTGTCCTGGCCCGCGGCCTGGAAGGCGTCCACGGTCTGGGCGCAGGAGCGCAGCAGGCTCCGGGCCTGGCCCAGCAGCCCCTGAACGGAGCCCACGGGGTCGTCGCCCTTCAGCTGGTCCGACAGGTCGTTGGCTCCCCGGAAAACGGCGTCCACCACCACGTCCAGATAGCTTTTGCTGATGGTGGTTTTCAGGGACGACACCGCCGTGTCGGTGATCTTGGTGGCCACGGCGTTTTTCTTGTAGTTTTCATAATAGGTGATGGTGGGCTTGCCGGTCCACTCCGTCAGCATGTGGTACATATTATAAGAGAAGTCCTCACCGATGACCACGGCGGCGTAGTAATCCCCGGCATAGACGCCGTGCTCGGCCTCCTCCTTGGTGTCCACCGCCACCCAGTTGATGCTGGTGCTGGTGCGCAGATCGTCCACCACCTCCCGGCCCTTGTTGACCTGGGTGCCGTCCTCCTCCGTCCAGCCCTTATCCAAGGACGCCACGGCGATGCTGATGTTGCCGGTGTTGCCGTAGGGGTCCCAGTTGGAGTAGATATTCAGCCAGGCGTACAGGCTGGGCAGCACCGCAATGACCAGGGCCACGGCCAGAGCAAAGAAATGCGTAAACAGCGAACGGGCGTCCGCCTTGATGATGCGCCAGATGTTCCGCATACGTTCCTCCCGCTTCCGAAAATAGATTCCGCGCCGGGGCGCGGCGTTAAGACAGTGTATAGGCTATTATACTATACACTGTCAAAATTTCCATCCTTTTTTTGCATTTTTCAAGATTTGTTCATATCTTCCGGCAGAAGCCGGGCCATATCCTCCGGCAGCGGGGCCGTTACCGTCAGGCGGCGGCGGGTGACGGGGTGGGTCAGCTCCAGCCGGTGGGAGTGCAGGGCCGGACGGGGGATCAGGTCCCGGTCCTCCTGGCCGTAGAGCCAGTCCCCCAGCAGCGGGTGGCCAATGGCGGACAGGTGCAGCCGCAGCTGGTGGGTGCGGCCGGTGCCGGGAGTCAGCCGCAGCAGCGCCCGGTCCGGCCCCTGCCACAGGGTCTCATAGTCCGTGTGGGCCGCCAGACCCGCCGGGTCCACCCGCCGCCGCAGCAGGGAGTCCGGCTCCCGGCCGATGGGCAGGTCGATGGACCCTGCCGCCGGGTCCGGGCAGCCCCGGCACACCGCCAGATACGTCCGGCGGAAATCGCCGGAGTGCAGCTGCTCCATGCACAGCCGGTGGACGTACCCGGTTTTGGCCACCGCCATGACGCCGGTGGTGCCCCGGTCCAGCCGGTTGACGCAGTGGAAGCTTCCCTGGCCCAGATACCGGCACACGGCCCCGGCCACGGTGACGGTCTCCTCCGTCAGGGCCGCCGGGTGGATGGCGATGCCTGCGGGCTTGTTGAGGATCAGCAGGTCCTGGTCCTCCCACAGGATGTCCAGGGGATAGTCCACCGGCCGGATATGGGGATTGTCTCCGGGCAGGTCCGACACGTCGGCGGTGACGGTGTCTCCGGCGCGGACCAGCGCTGCCACGGTGGCGGGCTGCCCGTTCAGCAGAATGGCTCCGGGCCGCCACTTCAGCCGGGAGAGAAACGAGCCGGAGATCCGCAGCTCCTGCCGCAGGAGCCTGCGCAGGGGCCAGCCCTCCTGCTCCGGCGCGACGGTATAGGTCAGCAGGCGCATGCTGCCGCCTCCCTTCAAAATAACGTGACAAATTCTACGGGAATATGATACACTATGGGCAATTAAGATTCAAGGAGGATCTCCAAATGGCATCAAAAGTATATTGGGCCGACCTGCGGACCGATTACCGGGAAAACCTGCCTCAGAAGCTGACCCGGCTGATGAAAACCGCCGGAATGGGCCAGATCGACTTTGAAGGCAAGTTCACGGCCATCAAGCTGCACTTCGGCGAGCCCGGCAACCTGGCCTTCCTGCGGCCCAACTGGGCCAAGACCGTGGCGGACTTTGTGAAGGAGCGGGGCGGCAAGCCCTTCCTTACCGACTGCAACACCCTGTATGTAGGCGGACGGAAAAACGCCCTGGACCACATGGACGCCGCCATGCTCAACGGGTTCTCCCCCCTGTCCACCGGTTGCCAGATCATCATCGCCGACGGCCTCAAGGGCAACGACGAGGTGGAGGTACCGGTGCGCGGCGGCGAATATGTGGAGAAGGCCCGGATCGGCCGGGCCGTGATGGACGCCGACGTGTTCATCTCCCTGAGCCATTTCAAGGGCCACGAGGAGGCGGGCTTCGGCGGCACGCTGAAGAACATCGGCATGGGCTGCGGCAGCCGGGCCGGAAAAATGGAGCAGCACAACGCCGGCAAGCCCCATGTGAAGCAGAAGCTGTGCATCGGCT
>ERZ857982.2589-NODE-2589-length-13730-cov-2.367239_pt1 | contig 13730 bp, 6 predicted proteins | sample MGYA00519955_ERZ857982 | MGnify/ENA primary metagenome ERZ857982 (study PRJEB31778, sample SAMEA3449416) | human gut metagenome | biome: human gut; feature: human-associated habitat; material: faeces | place: United Kingdom | collected 2010/2012 ... | reverse complement strand
TTGTTGTATCTTCGACAGACAGTTTTGCCTCTGCCTTTATCGGCTCTCTTCCTGAAATCCGGTATTATCCTGTTCTTACGGCTTCAAGTGTCAGCGCAGCGAAACGAATGTTAAAAGAAAAGTCTTTCGATTTTGTCATTATCAATTCTCCTCTGTCTGATGATATCGGCGTTCGTTTTGCGATCGACCTTTGTTCCTCCAGACAGATCGCCGTTCTGCTTTTAGTAAAACGGGATATTCACTCTGATATTCATGACAAGGTTGCCGAATATGGAGTGTTTACACTTCCAAAGCCAACTTCAAAACCGACCCTCCTTCAGGCGTTAAGCTGGATGGAAAGTTCCCGCGAGCGTTTAAGGCAGCTTGAAAAGAAATCTTTATCCATCGAGGAAAAAATGGCGGAAATCCGTCTGGTCAACAAAGCGAAATGGTTTTTGATCAGTGAACTTTCTATGAGTGAACCGGAAGCTCACCGCTACATAGAAAAACAGGCAATGGATCGCTGTATTCCAAAGCGATCCATTGCCGAAGAAATTATCAAGACTTATACTTGATCTTCTCCTCCTTCCACTTCCGACTTTATTATCAGAAGTGCAGGGAGGTAAAATTATGTTTTTATTCTGTCAGTCAGGCTTACCGCCTTTTCTTTCTGCCTAAGAATCTGCCTGCCGCCGCAAGCATTGCCGCAAATCCTAAGGTCGTCCATCCGACCGGCGTTTCCTTATCTCCTGTCGCAACAGCCTTTTCATCGCTTGCCGATGGTGTTCCATTCGTTGACGGTGTATCGTCCGGCGACAGTGAATTATCTGGATTCACAATATCTGTATTACCGGAATCCGGATCTGTCGGGAATTCCGGATCTGTCGGTGGATTCGGCTCCGATTTTTCCAGACCTTCTATCGCTTTTTGCAGTTTTTCCAATGCCTCATTCACATCTTCTTTTACTGCATTTTCTCCAAGCTTTAAGACTTTTTCCGCCTCTTTTAAAGCTTCTTCCAGAACCGTTTTACTGTCTTGTGTATAAATACTCAAATCTTTGCCTGCATATAAGTCATATGCCGCCTGAAGTTCTGTAAGATCTCCTTTATACATAGTCAGCCTTTTCCCGACTTCTATCAGTGTCTTATACGCTGTCTCCACTTCTTCGCTTGTTGCATCCGGCTTCTCATCAATCGCTTTTGCATTTTTATACGCTTCCTCATACTCTTCGCGCACAACCGGAATTACATCCTGATATTTTTCATCTTGCATCTGTTCTTCTGCATGCCGGATTGCCTCTTTAAGATGAGACTTATCGACTTCTTCTTTTTCCTGTTCAAATACAGCCGTAAAAGCGGCGCTTTCTTTTGCATCAAACGTATATTTTTCCTGTTCGCTTACCGGGTTTCCTTTTTCATCTTCCCAACGGACAAATTGATATCCTTCTTCCGGATATGCTTCGATTGTAATCTTGCTTCCCTTTTTCACAGTATTTCTTTGGGAAACAGTTCCCTTTCCTTCTGTCTGCGGTATGATTTCCACAACTTCTTTTCCCATTAATTCTGATAAGGACAGTTCTTCATATTTCATAATATCCTGTGAATGTAATTCTGCCGGATTGTAAGAATCATACTTTTCATACATCAGACCGATTTGGTGATTCGGAAGTTCGCTCAGGCAGGAATATGCAAACCCTGCATTCTTACTGTCTACCGAATAATCGTAAGTCCAATCAATTTTATATTTTTCACTTCCTTCTTTTCCGGTATCTGTGATCAAACCGATCTTGACTCTTCCGTCTCTTCGATAATTTCCCACACCGGCAGGAGTGGACATGATCAGCGCCGGCTTTCCTTCTATCAGACCGCCATAGCGGATCACGGATAACTGCGATCCCCATCCCGGCTGGGTCATTCCCGGTACATACGCCGCTTCTGTCCATGTTTTTCCTCCGTCCAGGCTCACTGCTTCCGCTATCTTAGAACCTGTTGATCTCGCATAAACACGAAGCGTTCCATCCGGCATTTCTACGATCTGTGATTCTGACATCGCCGCTTTCTTCGTAGACGGTCCTTTTGCATAATTCCATGTTGCTCCATGATCGTCGCTGTAAATAATTCCCGACTGTGCCGTATCATAAACCGGTACGATCAACCGCCCCTTATATTCTCCGTTTTTAATCTGCATGCCTCTTCCCGGACCTGTGACAAGCACTGCTTTGACCATTCCGTTTAAAAGTATCGGATCAGACCATGTTTTTCCGTCATCATCACTGTACTTCATATACAGCCATGTCGTAGGCAATGCTTTGAATACTGCATCTGCATACATAATGTTCATCGGAACGTCTTTGTCTGTCTCATCTGTTACAAGCTGTCCCGAACCGTTCGTAGGATCGAATCTTGACGATTTTTGTTTGACTGTCTGCAATACATTATCCTTCAAAATTTCAAAATTACTGTTCAGAGAATACTCTGTCGGCTGATTCGTTGTATCATTATAGATAACACCATTCTCCCTCACTGTATAATTATAATCTGTTTCTCCTGCCTTTTGCAGTTTCAAGTATTTTTTCCCTTGAATTTCTTTATATCCGCTTCCTGTAACTGCCTGCGGAGAACCATATCCAGCCGCCATAGCGTCCGATATCAAAAATACACGTTCTGTCTCTTCGTCCTGCAAAAGAACCGGATCGATAAATGATGCACTTTGATTTACTCTCGTCTGCGTTCCTACCGGAATTTCTAATGTATTATCTTCATAATCCTCATAGTGGAATGGAAGCTCCGGCTTGCTCCAGTTCTTTCCTCCATCTTCGCTTCTTGCCACTGCAATATCAATATTATTCGGTGAATCGTGCGTACCGCCAAACCTTGCGTCTGCCGCGCTGATCACTGTACCGCTTTTCAGTGTCAAAAGCGCCGGAATCCGGTAATAGTTCGCGCCTGTTCCGTCATTTTTATGGAAAATCTGCTGTAATTCAGGATATGCGGTCTTCTTCGTTTCCTCGATCAGTTCTTCATCTGTTAAAGGAGTCTCATACACTTCGATCTTATGGATATTTCCTCCGAAAGTATATTTATTAATTCCTCCCCTTTTTGTTGCCCCCAGAGAAACAGTATCTAATCCCGTAATTTCAGAAATAAAGCGGTATCCTCCCAATGCAGCGGCGTCTACCGTCAGCACTTTCTCTCCGTTTGCAAACAACTGATACGTTCCTTTTTCTTTATCTGCCTGAAGCGCAATTATATTTTCTGCAGGTTTTCCTTTATAATCTGCCTTCACTGCATTTGCCGCTTTAAATCCATAATTCATCGCGCTCTCATTTCTGATTTCGCAGCCAAGTACTCCTTCAGGTCTGATATAAACATGAAAATGTCTGTTTTCATGTCCTGCTTTTGCATTGGAAACACTAAACAAAGACTGAATTGCCTGATCGCTTGTCGATGTATAGTGTACTAAAATCGTACCTTCTTCCAGCTTCATCAATTTTTCTGCGTAATCTTTTGTACTTAATTCTACCGGTGATCCTACTGCGATCTTCTGATCCTCTTTTCTGAAAACCAATCCTCTGCCTACCGCGTATATTTTAAATATTTTTTCTTTTTCAGCCTCTGCATTTTTTGCTTTCAGCCGGATCGTATATGTCTTTCCTTCCTCCAGTTTCTTTGCTGTTTTCAACACTCCGTTTTCTATCGCAAAATATGGATTATGAGTGTCGCCTTCTCCTGTGCAAAGAGAGAAAACATAGTTTCCTTCAGGAGCCATCTCATTAACTGTGAATGTTCCCACCGTTGTTCCTTCATTCAAGTTTTCTACTTTTTCATCACTCAAACAAATATCAAATGCTTCCTCAAGCGTATTATTTAATTCAATCTCCTGTTTTTGAAATACTGTTTTTTCCGCCCGGTCTTTCAGCCATGCAGACACTTCTACCTCGTATTTCTGATTCTCGGGAAGGTTTTTTAAAACAATCAACTTCTCTCCTGCTTCTGCATCTGTCTCATATGTCTGCCCTGATGCTTTGGAAACCGCTTTCAGATGCACCGCCCCTATCTGAGACTTGCTGTCTTCTTTCAGCTTTTCCAAAGACACGCCGATGCGGTTCGGCGTTTTTATAACTTCCGGAGTGATTTCAGATGTTTTCTCATTGATCGGCATCTCATAAAACAAATTGGCAATCGCGCTGTCCTCTTTCCACAATCCGCATCCTTTTAAAAAGTGTCTGGTCATAAGAAGGTGTCCGTTTGCGCCCGGATGCAGATTATTTCCGAATAAAACAGTATCTTTTTTCAGCCAGCCGTAATCGTTAAACGCTTTTTGAAGTTCCGTATACTGATCGATATAGATCAGGTTCTGCTCGTCTGCGACCTGCTTCATTTTTGCAATATACTGCGGTATATTCGCTTCTCTTGAACCGGTATTCCACATTGGCGTTGGCGTTCTTAAAATGATCACCGCGTCTTTATTTTTATTTCTGATCTTCTCTATGATCGTCTCAAGATTCTTTTTGTATATATCCGCCGTAAGTCCTCCTGTTGCCGCATCATTCGTTCCAAGCATGATCGAGACTACGTCAGGAGTATATTTTTCCAATCTCTGTTCAATATTATTCAGCGTACTTGTTGTCGTCGCTCCTGAAACAGCCGTATTGATCACAGTATCTGAAGCTCTTCCCATCTCATCTTTCAAATATTTTTCAAAAGTCTGAGCGATCCCGTCATAACCTTTTGTCCACAAAGCCGCATGTGTAATAGAATCTCCCATGAACAGCCATGTCATCTTATCTTTTTCTTTCAGCTTTTCCGAAAGCACTTTTTGCTTTTCATCCAGCGTCTGCCCATACGCGATTCCGACATTGCCTGCTTCCGTTTTTCCTGTCACAGTTTGAAGCTGTGTCGTTCCGTCTGATGAAATACATTTGAAAAGGTACTCTTTTCCCGATTCTGCTCCTGTAATCGTAAATGTATTCCCATCCGCACTTCCCGTTATTTTTTTATCTCCAATACTCAACTCGTATCTCCACGACGTTTCATTTGTTTCCGGGATCTGTACATGCAGACCGGCATTCTCCGCCGTCACAACCGGAAGAACGTTCAAATATACGTCCGGCTGCTCTTCTTCTTTCAGATTCAGAGTCACTCCGTTTCCCGGATAACTGTCCGTCGTCTTGATCGTAGCTGCGGAAAACTGTTTTCCGATCTCAAAATGTCCCGCTGCGTTCAGCGTTTGACCGTCTTTTAATTTATTATTTTTAAAATCATCCTGATTTGTCTGTGCAAAATGATCGACTACAACGATCCGATCGAGCTTCTCCGACTCGTCTTCGTATTCTTTTACAACTTCGTCTACCGCTTTACAGTACAGCATGATTGTTGCATTTACCGCATCATCTTTAACTGCAAATGGCTTTTGGATCACAGCAAATCCTTTTCCGTTTTCTTTTAATCCTAATGACAGGTTGATAAATTGACGCAATGAATCTTGAAACGAAGCAATTCCTGCTTCTCCTGCCTGATAATCCTCTTTCCCGACGAGATAAGCCGCCGCTTTCGGGCTGTAATCCGCCACTAAAGTCTGATAATTGTCAACGACGTCTTTTAAAGTCTGACCGGCCTTTCCTGTGTTGATCGTATAACGCTGCCGCCCGTTTTCATTTCCTGCTTTCGTCCACCGCACATACTCTTCAAACTGTCCTACATAATTTCTTACCCCTCTTGTCTGGGCAAATCCTCCCTGTACGGCTTCTCCTCCTGTAAATACCCATGAGTTATCGCCGTACTGAATTTGAAACATCTCGCCCACTGCCGAACCGCTTGCGATCTCACCGGAAGTTTCCGGTTTCGATATCGCGATCGCGTCCGCGTCCGTCAACGTTTCACTTGTAATGATAACGTGAGAAATCTCCCCCTGAAATCCTTTGTAAACCTGTCCGTCTTTTGTTTTCTGCGCTCCGATCGTCACCTGATCCAGAACCGACTGCTTTGAAAAAAGACCTCTGTTCCCTGCGTCTGTGTTACTCCACATTTCCTGTCCGTCGATCGTCAGACGCATCGACTTCTCATTCTGACTGCTGACAACGACAGTGTGCCAATTCCCATCTGAAAATGAAGCCGGTCCTACATGTTCCGCCGCAGTATGTTTATATACCATACGAAACTTTTCATTCGCCCTTATAAAGAAAGAAGTACAGTCGCTTCCCCTGTTAAGATCTGTCGGAAGATCGATCGTTTTATCTTTCGCTCCCAGTAAAACGCCGTCCGCTTTTTTGGAAGCTTTAAATCTGAACACTACGCTTCCCGTCTCTATTTTATGTATTTGTTCCGCATGATCGCTGACATCGACGGCGCGCGTTCCGTCAAATCTCTGTTCTTCGCCCTGAAATTCCTGAAAGAGAACTGCTTTTTCTTTTAAATCGTCCAATTTACTTTTGCTTTCCGCCTGATACGATTCCTGTCCTTGTTCATTCTGCATTTCATATGCCTGAACAATCAATTTCATATCATCTGCAGCTGTAAACGCTAAAGAGCCTGCCAAAAGTACAGCAGTCCACCGCTTCCAATCCCTCATTTCCTTTCCTCCATTCTTTTTGTGAATTGTAGATATTTTTTCCGGTATTTCAGAATTATTTTGGTATATTATGCACCCATTATATCATCAGGCAATATATGTATCTTGTGCATTTTCTACTATTATATATGCTTTTTTATACATTTCGGAACTTATAATCAATTTGCAATGTGCCTCCTTTGAACTACAAAAAGCAAGCCCTTCTCAGACTTGCTTTTCTTATCTCTTTCCGACATATTCAATTAACCAAATCTTCCCGTAATGTAATCTTCTGTCTTTTTATTTTGCGGTATTGAAAACAGTTTTTCTGTATTGTTGTATTCCACAACTTCTCCGAGAAGGAAAAACGCCGTATTGTCAGACACACGCACTGCCTGCTGCATGTTATGCGTAACCATGACAATCGTATAATCTTTTTTCAGCTCCATCGCAAGGTCTTCGATCTTTGATGTGGAGATCGGGTCAAGCGCCGATGTCGGTTCATCCACCATTTTGGGTAGGATGCCCTCAACCCCTTGTAAACACTGGGCTGTACGGCGTATAATTGCGTGTTTTGTGTACTCTTTTTGTGGTATTTTTCCCCTTCGGGATCGATTATTTCTTCTCATTTTGCTTTTCATACCTTCTATCTTTTCTTCATTTTTCACAACATTACATTTTACTGCTGTGATACCATTGTACGAAAATCATGTAAAATCGACTACCACCAGTTTGTTAAATCAAAGTAAAATTTATGTGAACGGACAACAGACGCATAGATCTGCGTCTGCCATCCAGCAATTTGCTATTTTACATTCTTTACAAATTTTACAAATTTTTAATCGTATTCAAAGCTCGTTTCCCAAGCGCCTTTTTTAACCTGTTGTTTTCTTCCTGCAACGCCGCCATTTCTTTTAACAATTTTTCATTCTGTTCCTCTAATAATTCAATTTTTCTTTTTTGTGCGATATTTCCTATGTAACGCTTTGGACTCACCATACCTGCCTGCTGTTCCACCGCCCGGTCTAACAAAGCTCGCACTTCTTCGTTTTTGTAAAAAAATCCTCTTGATAAACCTGTCTGCTCTATCAGCTTTGTTACAGTGACTTTTTCACCATTTTCCAACATTTTATAGATTTCTTTCTTCGCTGTGTCAATTTTTCTCTTATTTCTCTTCTTATTTACAGCTAACATCGTATCGTACTTGTTCATATTCCTCGCCCCATCCATCTAAATTTTCCAGAATCAGCTGCGATAACCTTTCTCGCACTTTCCTTGTTTCATCCGCCAGGATCTGATTACTCATTTTACGATAATATTTTACATTGTGAACGCTGCTGTGTCCCAGTAGTCTTGCGATTGTCCAATCATCCAGATGCATTTCTGTCAGCTTCACGCCATAGTAATGACGGTACATATGTGTTCCGAAACCGAATAATCTTCCATAATCATCCCGTAAATCTTTCTCCCGTATCATCTGCACAACCTGTGTCTGTATCCTATTATATTGTGCCGGTAAAGACGGATCGGAGTCACTCACAAAAATGTATTCTGTCTCTCCCCATTTTTTCTTTGTATATTGTATGGATCGCTCAATCAGTATTGCTATTTCTTCGCTGACAGGTTTTTCATATGGGTGCGTTTTCATCTGCCGGATATGAACCACTCTGTCTCCCGGTTGCCCTCTAAGGCAATCAGTCCGAAGTGTAAGTGTGTCAGAGATTCGTGTTCCAAGCATCTGATGTAGGATCATTAGCCTGGCTATCTGCTCATTCATTTTTACAATTTCTGCATTCAGTCTTTTTAATTCTTCATCAGAATAGGTTCTGAATTCTGCCCTTGCAGTCGGTGGAATATCTCTGTTAATGATCAGATTTTCCAAAATAGGATACTTATAAGTTTTTCCAACTGCTTCCAGCAATGCCCGCAATCTTGTGATTTCCCCATGCAGTGACTTCGTTCTTGTTCTGTCCGTTTTCAGATGGATCAGGTATTCCTCAAAGATGTCTCTGTCTAATTCTCCCAGCGATTGCATTTTGGGATGCTTCTTATGTAAATATTCTGTTAATCGTTTCCCTGCTGTAATCCCCTTTGTAACCGTAGCGATTGCTTCCTTCTGAAGCAGTAAATAAATTCCTTTTTTTATTTCATTCCTCATATCCGGCTGCCGGATATTTGTAAAATTCAATGTTTTCACTTTCTTGATCGGATTGTTTTTTATCTCTATGGGAAGTTTCTCCAACTCCCAGATATCTTTTTCTGTCTCATCTTCCCAAATATTCGGACAAGTAAAATCCACCATCCGCAGCAAATAAGAAATATTAGGATTTCTTGCAATGCCTTCCTTACTATATACACTTTGGCTTTTTCTGTTTATCTGAATTCCTTCTGTCATCAGCCATCGTTTGAACTGATATTCCCATTTCTCTTTTGACTGCTCCCGCATACTTTTCACACAAACAATTCTGCTATTTAAAAATCTACAGATCTGATTGTAATACACCCGATGCTGGAATGATGTTCCCAGTGTATAAATTCTGGCACTTTCTTTAATGTAGGCACCCCATTCCTTCCGAAGCTGTTGCGTTGGCAGTAAACTCAGATCAAAGTATGGCTCTCGCCCACACTTTTTACGTTCCTCTTCACTGGCTTCCTGATAACATGCTAAGTCTTTGAAGTAAATTCTCTGTCCTGACATTTCTGAATCAATAAAATCCAACATATGCAGAAAGTATAAAACGATAGGTGTTCGTTCTCTCCAGTTTTTATTTTTATTGGATTCTCGGTATGCCTTCAATCCTTGTGCGCTAACCCAGCTTTCAAACTGCTGTCCCCATACTGCTTTCGTCTGAACCTTCATACTGTCTACCGACAGGTGATTCATAAATTCACATACCCGTTTAAAATATACCGTTTCCTGGCGGACGCTGCTCAGAGATTTCACTTCTCCACAATGCTTGATATAGAATGTCCATTCTTCTTGAAGTTTTAAAGTTGGCAGTTTTCCTATTTCAAAAGATAGTTTACTGGTACATTTTTTCCGCTGTTCTTCAGTTGCTTTCTGGTAGCATTGTAGTGTCCTTATGTCTATGACTTCCTCCATGCTTCCACCTCTCTTTCAATCCAACAGACAGCGAATTGTCTGTTTCCTTAAAATATGCTTTGCTTGCTTCATCAATCCAGCGTGGCATATAATCAATGTATTGCTGCGTCATTTCTTCGTAAGCATGTCCTAGATAATCCCTTACACTTTGAAGCGGAACTCCCTCATCATAAAATACGGTAGCTAATGTATGCCGATACCCATGTGCCTGGAATATATACGTTCCATCTCCTATTTGGTATGTTTCACATAACTTTTTCATCCGTTCCCGGAAGGTAGAGCTGCAAAATGCACCGCCCTTTTTATTTTGGAATACATAATCCTCCGGCTTTCTCCGTTTCTTTTTGATATATACCTGCATCAGCCTGTATAACACTTCCGGTATAGGAATCCGTTTGTAATTCCTCATTTTCACCTGATAAATCTGCATCCAGTAATCATCGTCCTGTCTGTAATACTCTTTTGCCTTGATCGTACAAACTTCACTGATTCGCATCCCCACTGCCCAAAGATGTAGGTACATCAACCGGATATCTTCCGGAAAATATTGCAGATTCTTCAAGATTTCCTTAGAAATCACTTCATCTACCGAACGGTCATGATGCCTGTATATTTCTGTCTTTAAGTAATATTCTTTATGAAAAGGAATTCTTTTAACCTGGTATCGTGTCAGCAGATATTGGTAAAAATGATCGACTGCTTTCACATAGCGGTTGAACGTATTGGGATGCAGCTTCTTTTCTCCTATATATTTAAAGAAACGATCAATGTTTTCTCCTGTCAGTTTTCTGGCATCTTCAAATTCTGTTTCATTATAATAAGCCAGAAAACTCTGTATATAATGAGCTTCTTCCCGAAGACTGCTCAGAGACAATGTAGATAACCCAATCCCATACTTCATATATTCTTGAAATAATCTTCTATTCTGCAAATGTCTTACCGTTTGAAAAGTAACTGTCCGCACCATATTGCTCTGGTTCACTCTTTCTTTTTCAAAGCAGAATCTGGAAAGATACCACACATTTGCATTCCAATTGGTTTCTTTCGCTTCTGTAAATAGCACTTCTCTACAGTAATCAATGATGCGATTTGGCTTTTTCTTCCGTTCTATCAGATATTGCCGAAATGCGACCTCTTCTTCGGCTTCCAGATATTCAATATCCTCAATCCCTCTTTCAGAACAAAAGTTATAAAAATATCGCAGATGTCCTAATTTTTCTACCCTGTAATCGTTACTATAATCATCGGTAATCAATTTCTGCAGGCTCTGAAAAATCTGCCTTTTCATCCGTTCCGGACTTTTCTGTTGAAAATCCCATATCAATGCTTTTTTATCTGTACTTTTGTTAAATCTGGAAGCTATTTCCTGATCTGGATAATATAGAAGAAACCATATTTTATTTTCATATAGTATCTTCTGGTTTCTTCCCAGCAATGTATTTGCTTTTTCTCGGATTGCATGGCGTTTGATCCAATCAAATCCTGTCAGATATTTCACCTTCGTTCCACGAGTCAATTCCGAATTCAACCAGTTCTCATATTCCTGCCGATAGGGATAATCCAACTCTTCTATGTGCCGGATCGCTTTTTCTGTCATGTAGCTTTCCACACTATTCCGGATTGTTCCTGCCACCTCGATACAGGTTTCCAGCTCCTTATGTAATTGGATTTGCTCTTCTTCTGTCAATCTTTGCTGTGATAATCTCCATGCCTGCGTGGAAAGCACTGGCATCTTATATCACCTCGATTCTTTATAATAATTCCTGCACTCCATATAAAGCAGAATGCTTGTTATAAAATTCCGTACTTGCCTGTTTTAGCTTGTCATCCATTAAATTCAGATATCTGGTCGTTGTATCTAAATGTCGATGTCCAAGAGACTGGCTGACAAGTTCCAGCGGCCAGCCGGAATCCCATCTTGCGTTAGCGAAATATCTTCTCAGCATGTGAGGCGTGATCTTAATTCCTGTCTTTTTTTCCATTCGATGGAACATATCATATACGCTTGCCACCTGCATCGGCTTTCCTTCTGTTTCACCTGTAATATTGATAAACAGGTAATTCTGACGCCGAAGGATGTCCCAGTATTCCGAAATATAAAATAGCAGGAAATCATAGGTGTCTGCACTTAACCTGCCTTTCCGTTCCTCTGCATTCTTTGCACGTGCATCGTTAGCATTGTCATCTCGGAAGCAGACACGAACGGAATGATTTTCATAATCAATATCTTTTGTATAATCAATCCCCAGCAATTCACCAATCCGAAATCCCAGTTCTGACGCCATCAGTATTAGCAGTTGATCCCGGCAGTTTGTACACGCTTCTAAAATAGTCACGATCTCATTTTTCTCTGCAGCCCGGACTTCCCGTTCTTCTTCTTTCAAATATCCTGCAAAGGATCGAAACCTTAACCTTCGCTTCACTCCCACACTATTCGCAACATGGATCGTGCCATAAGAGAGTACCTGCAAAGGTCCAAATTGATCTTCTGCCATTTCTAAAAAGGAAAAGAACCCGAACACATTTTTTAGATATGTGTTACAGGTTCTGTTTCTTGGCGTTTTCTTCAGATTTTTTGTATGGTTTCCCGCTTTCAGCCATTGCAGGAAATCTGTGAAATGATTAAATTGTGCTTCATAATCCATCTGGCAGACATCTGTAAATCCCATTTGTCTGCCATCGCAGAAGTTCATATAGTAACAGATGGATCTCGCCAGACTTCCTACGGTGTTTGGAGACTCTTGAGCACGCGTCTTATGTGTTAAAAATCTTGTCGGAAGGAGTTCTATCTCCATTGTTTCCATATTCCGAATGAAGAAATATTTCACTTTTCCATCTCTGATCATTTCTACTTCGTATGCTCTCATATCCATTCACCGTCCTTTCCTCTAACGCTATACACATTATACCCACTTCATGTCAAAACGTCTATTCATCAATACCAACAATCCCTCGCAAAAGGGTTCTAAAACTGTACTAAACTTTCTCTGTTAAACTTGTTTCAGTTTAAGCATAACCAACAATTCCGGCAAACGAATTTCTTCCGACAATTACAGATAATATTCCACGCCCTTCCGGCTGCGGATAAAAGCCTGTACCTCTCTCAATTCTTCTGCCATCTGACAAGTTGGAAGTGCATTCAGCACATCTTCATGATACTTGCCACCTTGTACTGCTCTATTATCTAAAATAGACACTACGCAGGTATCGGTTTCTGTCCGGATGGCTCTTCCAAACCCTTGTCGCAACCGTTTCTGCATATCCGGCACAATGATGGACTGAATATAGGCTTCCAAGGATTCATAGGTTTCTTTCTCCGCCTCGCTGATAGGATCCGGCACTGCAAAAGGCAGTTTCACGATAATCAGTGAAGATACCATATCTCCCGGAAAGTCCACCCCTTCCCAACAGGAGCCGGCTGCGAACAGCACCCCGTTTTCCATAGTCTTAAACCGCAGGATTTCTTCCTGGGAATGCCTCCATACTTCCACCATGGGAAATGGCAGGCTGTCTCTTAAAATCTGGTACACACTTCCCATCAACGTGTAAGAAGTAAACAGCACCAGCGTATGTCCGTAAGTGGAACAGATCAGGGAATGGATATGGTTTGCTATCATCACTGCCTCTTCCCGGCTTCCTCTCCTGCAATGCTCCAGCGTCTTTGGCAAGTATAACAGACAGTTCTTCTCATAGGAAAATGGGGACTCTGCCACATATTCCTGTACCCCTGCCCTTGCTTCCAGCCCGGTGACCTGTCGGGTGCGCAAAAAGTCTGCTCCTGCCTTTAGCGTTCCGCTGGTTAAGATTGCGGATATTTCCTCTTCCCTGTCCCATAACATCTTTTGAAGCAGTTCTGGGATTTCCCGGCTGGCTGCACACAAAATGGGAAGCTGCTCTTTATCCAAATATAGATAACGGACATATTTCTCATCGCTGCTGCAAAAACACTCTAGCACATCCTTCGCCTCTTCCAAACGGTTCCGTATCCACTTTGGAACACTTCGCTCTAATTTTTCTAAAAGGAATTCCAGCATCTCTACACCTTCCCACAGCGAAACTACACTATTCGTTGTATTACGGAATGTTTCCCTGATTCCTT
>ERZ857982.2586-NODE-2586-length-13745-cov-3.684295_pt1 | contig 13745 bp, 13 predicted proteins | sample MGYA00519955_ERZ857982 | MGnify/ENA primary metagenome ERZ857982 (study PRJEB31778, sample SAMEA3449416) | human gut metagenome | biome: human gut; feature: human-associated habitat; material: faeces | place: United Kingdom | collected 2010/2012 ... | reverse complement strand
TAATCAGGTCTGGAAGTTGTCCTGCGGCAGCTTCCGGACCTTTCCCGTTTCAATCGGATAGGTATGTTTTCAGCCGTTGCTCGAGGAGCCCTTGTCCGTATCCGGCCCGCGAGTCGAGGACGATGCCTGCGGGAGAGATGATTACCTGATGCGGGATGCCGTTGACCCCGTACCGGGCGCTGACGGCCGGATCGTCCGAGGCGTTGAGGTTGATGTGATGCCGTGCTCCTTGGAGGCCGTTTCCCACTGATTTTTCGGATCGGAGGTGATGCTGATAACGGTCAGCCTGTCCCGGTACGATTCGGACACGGCTTTCAGTTCCGGTAGCGACTGAAGGCAAGGGCCGCACCCGAAAGACCAGAAGTCGAGCAGAACGTATTTGCCCAGATATTCCGAGAGCCGGTGCGTTTCCCCGTCCGGATCGACCAGCTCTGCATCGGCCATCCGGTCGCCCGTACGGACCCTTGTCGGCGGATGAAGGGCTACGTACATTTCCTTCCCTGTCCGGGATCGCTTGACTGTCTCCGGCAGCCGGTCGTATTGGACCTCGGCCCGTTCCCTCAGCCCGGCGAAGGCTTCGTAATGGCGTATCATCAGGTAGATGCCGCTCAGTTCGTCCGTGAAAACGGGCGAGTCGGGTTCCGAGCGGTCGAGCTGTTCGAGCGTCTTGTCGTAGATCAGATATTGCAGCCTGTCTTCCGTATGCTTCAGCGCTTGCCTCTTATCGGCGATGCTGTCTGCCGAGACACCGTGCGTATTCGACAGTTTGCGGTATTCTATGGAAATCCGCTGCAATTTCTCGTATTCTTTTTGCGGCCTGTTTGTATCGTTCGGCTTCCCTCTGTTCGGGGATTCGGCTTTTCACGCTCCATGTGCGCTTGCAGTTGTTGTCTCTCGTGATGACGGCTTTCTCTCCGGGGCCGACCACAGGGGCAGGAACATGTCCGACACATCGTCGGAAAAGGTGAGGATGGCGAGCCGGCCCTTGCCCGTAGCGGGATAGCGGAAAGAGAAGCGGCCGTTCGTGGCATGGGCCGTGTCGACGGGGATCAGTATTTCGCCTTCGAATCGTGTCAGGATCAGTCGGGTACTGTCGGGACATATCCTTCGGCGAGGAACGCGTTTCCCGGTGCGCCGCAGCCGGCTGCCAGAATCGCCGAAATCAGAAACGCTGCTTTTTTCATGGGCGGGTGCGATTTATGGCCAAGATAGCGATTTTTCCTGAAATCCGGCTATTTATGTATTTTAACAGGGGGCCGAAGCCGTCGGCTTCTATCTCCCGGCGGCGGACGAGCCGGCCGTTCCGAAAAGCGGCCGGCTCAAAGCTTTTCGGCGATCAGCAGTACCGGGTGATAAGTCAGCGTGACCTGTCCCTCGGCGTTCCGGAAGCCGTTGCGGTATCGGGTCTCGAAATCGCTCAGCTCCCGCTTTGTCCAGCGTGCGTGCCGGATCGAGTTGACGCCTGTCGCACGGATGTGCCTCAATACGTCGAGGGGCGTGTCGAACGCGAGGCTTCGCGTGTATTCGAGCGTCTCGAGCGTCAGGAACCCGGCCGACTCGAACAGTTCTTGCAGTTGTTCCCGGGTGTAATAGTCCAGACCTTCGTCCGTCACGGCCTTGATTTCCCGGAAGTTTTCGGGCCCGAACGTGCTCAGCACGATATATCCTTCCGTTTCGAGCAGATTCCCCGCTTTCCGTGCGAAGCGCGGCAGATCGTCGAACCACTGAACGGCCGAGGCCGAAGCGATCAGATCCAACCTGTCGGGCAGGGCGATCGTTTCGGCGTCTCCCCACAGATAGCGTACGTCGTGTCCGGCCGCGTAGGGCTCGAGAAAATCGGCCGATTGTTCGACCAGATCGTTGATCGTCCACAGCGCATGTGGATAAAGCTCGAGCATGCGGCGCGTCAGGAATCCGGTTCCGGACCCGATCTCGAGTGCGCTGTCGACCGGACGGGTGCAGTTGCGGCCGGTCATTTCGGCCAGCTGGCCGCATATGGCGTCTTGCACGACGGCCAGCGAGTCGTAGTCGCGCAGTCTGGCCGAAAAACGGCTTTTGAGCAGTTGTTTGTCGGTTGTCATGGTTCGTTGCTTTTCAACAGTTTTTCCATTGCGGTCCGGTCACCGAAAGGGTAGTGCGGCATGTCGGGTACGGGGATGGCCAGTTCTTTCCAGTAAGCGGCCATATGGGCCGGAGGAAATATCCTGTCGGCGCCTCCTACGACGGCCGCGCTCCATTCGATGTTCGGGCGGTACGGTTCGGCGGCGGCTTCGCTCAACGCGTCGAGCTCGTCGCACAGTTCTTCGAGCGGACGGGTGTGCAGCGTTTCCGACAACCGATCATAATACGTGCCGTAGGCGCGGCGGTCGAACAGGTCGGTTCCCGTCCGGCGGATGCCTTGCCGCGTTACGGCCATCGCCTGCGGCGGAATGCCGTAGCGGGCGTCGACCGGAAGCGGAGTGCCGTTGAGGGCCACGGCACGGCGAAACGGAATGTCCCGGCAAACCTGCTCGGCTACCCATACGCCGAACGACCAGGCCAGCAACGTGATCTGTCCATAGGAGGCCGTATCGGCTGCCGCGAGCGGCTCCAGCGTCCGGTAGTCGTACAGGACCAGCACGTCGTACCCCTCGGTCGGAATGTTTTGTACCAGCCGGGGCTCCGAGGCCCAGCCGAGGGCGACGACGATCAGATCGGGCGCGCCGATGCGCTTCAGCCAATGTTTTTGCATGCTTCGACGAATTGGAGGATATCTGCTCGTTCGAGCGCCGCGCTGAGCGACACCCGAATCCGGGCCGTACCTTTGGGCACGGTCGGGTAGCGGATCGGCACGACCCAGAAACCCGCCTCGCGCAAGCGGCGGCTCATCTCGATGGCCCGGGCGTTCTCGCCGGCCATGATCGGAATGATGTGCGTATGCCGGTCGTCGCCCGTGATCGTGCGCGCGTATTCGCGGAGCCGCTCGCGCCGGTCGTCCATCGAAGGCAATGCGCGCACGACGTGCTCGGACCACCGCAGCGAGATCGGCGGCAGCGCGGTCGAAAAGATCAGCGTCCGCATCCGGTTGACCAGCAAGTCGCGTGTCAGCGGGTCCGTGATGACGAAGGCTCCCTGCGACGCTATGGCTTTGCCGAGCGTCGCGATGCGGATGTCGCAGGCGTCCTCGACGCTTTCCTGAGCGGCCAGTCCCCGGCCGCCGGGGCCATAGGCGCCGAATGCGTGCGCCTCGTCCACATATAGCTTGCAGCGGTACTTGTCTTTGAGCTCCGCGAGCTTGCGGAGCGGGGCGCAGTCGCCGTCCATGCTGAAAATCGACTCGGTGACGATCCATACGTTCCGATAGGCGTCGCGGTGTCTGGCCAGCAGGCATTCCAGATGTTCCGTGTCGTTGTGCCTGAACCGCCGCCACTCGGCTTCGCCGAGCCGCAGTCCGTCGATCAGGCTCGCATGGACGAGCTTGTCGGCCAGAATCAGGTCGCCCTTGCCCGTCAGAGCCGGCAGGACGCCCGCGTTGACCAGATAGCCCGATCCCGCGACCAGCGCCGAGCGGCCGCCGAAGAGTTCCGACAAGGCCGACTCGAGTCGCGCATAGTCGGAACTGTTGCCGGTGACGAGCCGCGACGAGGGGTTGCTCAGCAGAAAAGCCCCGTCGTCGGGCTGCCGTTGCATGAATTTCCGGTCGGCGTCGCTGCAGGCGAGTCCCAGATAGTCGTTCGACGACAGGTTCAGGTATCGCTTGCCGTCGCAGACGACGTATTTTCCTCGGATTTCTATCCTCGGCAGTTCTCTCAGGTTGTCTTCGGCCCGGAGCCGTTCGAGCGTTTCCCGTATCATAGGAATGCCTCCTCGTTTTCGAGTTCCAGCAGCCGCACGACGGCTCGGCGGCCTTCCTCTCCCAGATCGGCCGAATGGCGGTTCACGAACAGCTCGATATGGCTTTTCGTCACCTCCTCGCTCAGTTCTTGGGCATGGCTGCGCACGAAGCCGGCCGATGCTTCGGGATGAGCAAAGGCGTATTCCACGCTGCGGCGCAGTACGCGCTCGACCGTCCGGGCCAGTTGCTCGTCCAGTCGGCGCGAAACGACGATGGCTCCGAGCGGCAACGGCAGCGAAGTGCGTTTCTCCCACTCCTCTCCCAGATCGGCTACGAGCCGCAATCCCTTCCCGCGGTACGTGAATCGGCCTTCGTGGATCAGTACGCCGGCGTCGCATTCGTCGCTCAGAACGGCGTCGGCGATATCGGAGAACAGGTAAACCCGTTTGTCGGACGCTTCGGGGAAAAACAGCGACAACAGCCGGTTCGCGGTCGTGTGCTCGCCCGGGATCGCGATGCGGGCGTCGCGCAGTTCGTCCGGGTAGAGCTTGTGCCGGCTGACCAGCAGCGGTCCGTTGCCCCGACCGAGCGCGCTTCCGCTGCCGAGTATCCGGTAGCGGTCCGCGACGAGGGGGAAGCTCGCGTAGCTCAGTTTCGTTATGTCGGGCTCTCCGGCGAGCGCCGCGGCGTTGAGCTGCTCGATGTCGGCCATGGTCAGATCGAAGTCGAGTCCTTCGGTGTCGATCCGCCGGTGAAGCATCGCGTCGAACATGAACGTGTCGTTCGGACAGGTCGATATGCTCAGTTTGAGTTTCATGCTTTTCGTTTATTGCGTTTCTATGCGCTTTGTCTGCGCTTGGTAAGCGGACGGTGCCGCGCAGTATGCGGCTTTCGCCGCTCGGCCGGAGGCGATACCGTCCGGCCGTAGACTTATGTGTCGTCGGAAGGCCGCGCGGTGCGGTACGTATTTTCCGCCGTTTGCAGCAGGCGGCCTATCGCTCGGGCCAGCGCGTCGGTCGCCAGCGGAATATTCCATTGGCCGAAAGGCTCGCCGACCGTATTCGAGATCGCGCGGAGCTCCCAGAAAGGTATTTGCTCGCGCAGGCAGACGTCGAAAAAAGCGGCCCCTTCCATATTCTCGATCTGTGCGGCGCTCCGATCGACATGAGGCGAGGCCGCTCCGCTCACGCTGTTCGAGGCGACGACCGGCAACGGAGCATCCGCCGGAATATGCGGACAGTCGTACCGTTCGGAAAACTTCGGAACGAACCCCTTTCCTTCGAAGGAACCCATGTCCGCCGCCCGCTCGCTTCCGACGAGCACGGCATCGCCTACCGCCAGCGCGCTGGCGGGATATCTCCCTGCGATGCCGCATAAGATCATCATGTCCGGCCGCCGCTGTATGATGGCCTCCTGCGTCGCCGCCGCGCATCGGTAAGGGCCTATGCCCGTGACCACGGGTCCGTAGCCCTTTCCCTGCTGACGGAGAAAGGGCTCGATTTCAGGCAGAGTCGGGACGAGAAGGAGAATTTCGGGCTTCATGGCCGCCGGTTTTTATTCGGAGTATGTGGATCGTGACGAACAAAGATACGACAAAAAGCAGAATTCTGATCCACCAGCGGTCGATCAGTACGATGGCGGTGAACATCATCGAGCTCCACATCGTGATCAGGGCCGAGGCCTTGACCCCGCTCGGTATGCCGCGTCCCTGCTGGTAATCGAGCAGGTAACGCCCGAAAATCCGGTTGCGGTACAGCCAGCGATTGCGCATCGGATTGCTCCGGGCGAAACAGTATGCCGCCAACAGCAGAAACGGAGTCGTCGGTATCAGAGGAACGAAAGCCCCGACGAGTCCCCAAGCGACGAACGTGTATGCGGCGATTTCCAGCAGTTTCTTTTTCATGTTGTTCTCGCGTGGCGCGCAAGATACGAAAAATCAAAAAAACGATTACCTTTGTGGTCGCGTAATCGACGGTTCCTGCGCCTCGGTCGGACGATGCGGCGCGGACGCGATACGATTAAGCCCCGTTTCCTATGCCAGAAAATTCGATGCTTGCCCGTCTCGACGGGCTGAAGATAAAGTACGAGGAGATCGGTCAGCAGATGACCGATCCCGAAGTGATTGCCGACATGAAGAAATTCGTCGCCCTCAACAAGGAGTATAAGGAGCTTCAGCCGGTAGTCGAAGCGAGCGAGAAATACCGCACGGCATTGAACCATCTCTCCGAGGCGAAGGAGATCCTCGCTACGGAGAAAGACGACGAGTTGCGCGAAATGGCCCGTGCCGAAGTGCTCGAACTCGAGCCCGAGCTCGCCTCGCTCGAGGAACGGATCAAATTGTTGCTGATTCCCGCCGATCCTCAGGACGGCAAGAACGCGATCGTCGAGATCCGCGGCGGCACGGGAGGCGACGAGGCCGCCCTGTTCGCCGGCGACTTGCTGCGCATGTACATCAAATACGTAGAAAAGCGCGGTTGGAAGTACGAGATCAACAGCGCAAACGAGGGCGCGGCCGGAGGCTTCAAGGAAGTCGTGATGAAGGTTACGGGCGAGGGCGTCTACGGCGTGCTGAAGTACGAATCGGGCGTGCACCGCGTGCAGCGCGTGCCGCAGACCGAGACGCAGGGCCGCGTGCACACGTCGGCCGCTTCGGTAGCCGTGTTGCCCGAGGCCGAGGAGTTCGATCTGGAGATCAATATGAACGATATCCGAAAGGATATTTTCTGCGCTTCGGGTCCCGGCGGCCAGTCGGTCAATACGACCTATTCGGCCATCCGGTTGACCCATATCCCGACGGGAATCGTCGTGCAGTGTCAGGACCAGAAGTCGCAGCTCAAGAACTTCGACAAGGCTTTCGAAGAGTTGCGCACGCGCATATACAATCTCGAGTACCAGAAATACTTGGACGAAATCGCCTCGAAGCGCAAGACGATGGTTTCGACGGGAGACCGCAGCGCCAAGATTCGCACGTACAACTATCCGCAAGGCCGCGTGACGGATCATCGGATCAACCTGACGCTCTATAATCTGAGCGCCGTGATGGACGGCGATCTGCAGGAGATTCTCGATAAGCTGCAAGTAGCCGAGAATGCCGAGCGTCTGAAGGCGAGCGAAGTTTAGTTCGTGTTTCCCCATGCGTTGCGGTCACGGCGGAGATCGGAGCTGGAGTCGGGAGGCCGGCCGGCTTTCCGGAGAAGCGGCCGTTCTGTCGGTTGCGGCGGTCGGAAACGGTGCGAACGATTGCGCTGCTGTCGTACGGCGCGCAGTTCCCCTGATTTTGCAGAGCGCGAATATTTGCCGGGCGATAATCCGTTCTTGCCTGTGATCGGCTCGCCGGCCCGGAATCGCTGTCCGATAGGGGTGTCCGCATCGTATTTCGCATCGCGGGGCGCAGATTGAATCGTTTCGAGGAGCGAAAGTCCAAATTGCCGGCATGGGTGTGGGGCCCGCTCCGAAACAGCAGGGCCGTTCAGGAGAAAGGAACGAGGAACGAATGTGTAAAGTGCATCATGTTAATACGATATATATGACATCCGAACAGCTTTTTTCGCAAATCCGCTCCAAGCGCAGCTTTCTCTGCGTGGGGCTCGATACCGATGTGAACAAGATTCCTCGCCATCTGCTTTCGCAGGACGATCCCGTTTTTGCTTTCAACCGGGCGATCGTCGACGCGACGGCTCCCTATGCCGTCTGCTATAAGCCGAACATGGCCTTTTACGAGGAGAGCGGCGCGAAGGGCTGGGAGAGCTTTCGCCGGACGGTCGGATATATCCGCGAACGCTATCCCGATATGCTGATTATCGCCGACGCGAAGCGGGGCGACATAGGGAATACGTCGAAGATGTACGCCCGGGCGTTTTTCTCCGAAAATCTGGCCGATGCCGTGACCGTCTCTCCCTATATGGGTTACGATACGGTCGGGCCTTTCCTGCAATACGAGGGGAAATGGGCGGTCGTTCTGGCGCTTACGTCCAATCCGAGCGCGGCCGATTTCGAGCTGCAGCGTATGGAGGACGGCGGCTATCTGTACGAGAAGGTGATCGATACGGCATGCGGCTGGGGAACGACCGACAACCTGATGTTCGTCGTCGGAGCCACGCAGGCCAAAATGCTGAGGGGAATCCGTCGCCTGATTCCGAATCATTTCCTGCTGGTGCCCGGCGTGGGGGCGCAGGGCGGCAGTCTCGAAGAGGTCGCCCGTTACGGGATGAACGGCCGCTGCGGATTGCTTGTCAATTCCTCTCGCGGCATTATCTATGCCGATTCGACCGAGCGTTTCGCCGAGGCGGCTGCCGAGAAATCGGCCGAACTGGCCGCCGAGATGGCCGGCTTGCTCGACTCGTATCTGAAATAGGAGTCGCCGAATACGATCGCTTACGAAAGTCAGCCGGAATTGCAGAATATCGGTTTTCTCTTCCCGGCAGAAAGTTTGTGCCATTGCATGCACGGACAGAGCTGACGGGAAGATCGCGCGACCGAAACAACCTCATGGCGTGTCGGATGTCCGGCACGCCGTTGCCGTACGTATTCTTTAAAGCGCGTACGGAACGGGATGCCGGCAGCGCTGCCGCTGGTCGTACCGAAAGTGCGGAAATATCGGGAACGATCCGAATAAAGAGGGGTTTGAGTCTTTGTGACCCTGAATATCCGAAGAGCGGAAAACAGGCTTTTTTCTTGTATGTTTTTGCGGGAAACCGTTACCATGTTTTCGATTAAATGGTTAGATTTGTAACGGATCAAAACCGATTCCGTTATGGATATTACAATTAGTCCGCTTTCCGGCCGGTTTCGTCGCGAGCACGATTTGCTCGGCGAGAAAGACATACCGGTCGAGTATTATTTCGGAATACAGACTATGCGCGCGATCGAGAATTTCGACATCGGTCGCGTGCGTCTTCATTTTTACCCCGAGCTGATTCGCGCGCTGGCGATGGTCAAGGAAGCCGCGGCGCGGGCGAACGGCGATCTGGGACTGCTGGACGGTCCGACGGCACGGGCTATTGTCGATGCCTGCCGCGAGATCGAGCAGGGCAGGCTGCACGAGCATTTCGTGGTCGACATGGTGCAGGGCGGCGCCGGTACGTCGACGAACATGAATGCCAACGAGGTGATTGCGAACCGTACGCTGGAGCTGCTCGGGCACGAGCGGGGCGAGTACGGCTACTGCCATCCGAACAATCATGTGAACCGCTCGCAGTCTACGAATGACGCCTATCCGACGGCTGTGCGTATCGCTTTGATATTCAGTCTTCAAAAGTTGGTCGAAACGCTTCGCTGGCTTGTCGATGCGTTCCGGGCCAAGGGGGCGGAGTTCGCGCATGTGATCAAAATGGGACGCACCCAGCTACAGGATGCCGTGCCGATGACGCTCGGGCAGGAGTTCGAGGCCTATGCCGCGAATCTGTCGGAGGAGATCGACCGCATCGAGCAGAACTACCGCCTGTTTCTGGAGGTGAACATGGGCGCGACGGCTATCGGGACCGGGATCAATGCCGATCCCGACTACTCGCCGCTGTGCATCCGTTATCTGCGCGAGATTACCGGCCTGCCCGTCGTCGCGGCGACGAACCTGATCGAGGCCACGAACGATACGGGCGCGTTCATCATGAATTCGTCGGCCTTGAAGCGGCTGGCGACGAAAATGTCGAAGATATGCAACGACTTGCGGCTGCTGTCTTCCGGCCCCCGGGCCGGTCTGGGCGAGATCAACCTGCCGCCGATGCAGCCCGGCTCGTCGATTATGCCCGGCAAGGTCAATCCGGTGATCCCCGAAGTCGTCAATCAGGTGGCTTTCAGGGTAATCGGAAACGATCTGACGATTACGATCGCCTCCGAGGCCGGCCAGTTGGAACTGAACGTCATGGAGCCGATCATCGTATACAGCCTGTTCGAGAACATCGAGATGCTGATCCGCAGCATGAACACGCTGCGCGACCGGTGCGTCACGGGCATCACGGCCAACGAGGAGACCTGTCGTCGGATGGTGCGCAACAGTATCGGAGTGGTGACGGCTCTCAATCCCTATCTGGGTTACGAAACCTCGACCGAGCTGGCCAAGACAGCGCTCCGCACCGGCAAGGGCATATACGATTTGGTGCTCGAGCAGGGGTTGATGAGCCGCGAGGAGCTCGACAGCGTGCTTTCGCCCGAGAACATGCTCAGGCCGCACAAGCTCGCGCGACGGTAGGCCGTGCGACGGAAACCGCGCGGAAAGCCGTCCTGCAGGCGGCTTTCCGCGTCTTTTCAGAGGACGGGTTCCGACTTTAAGAACGCAAAAAACGACTTTTCGCGGCAATATGCCGGCCGACCGTTTCGTTTGAAAGACAGAACGGGACCGCCCCTAACCGGGCACGGCGGAAAGTCCGGAAGATTTTTACTAACTTTAGCGCGGAAAGATCCGTTGGAAACATGGAAGAAATTGAGAGGGAGATCGATCTCGAGCCGCAGTATTACCGGCCGTTTCTGGAAACGGCTCGTTCCATTTTTGACGACGGGGTGTACGCCTTGGTCCACGAAGCGTTGCGTTTGGCGGTCGACCGTCTGAAGGGCATGACCCGCCACGACGGCACGCCGCTGGTCACGCATTCGATCAATACGGCGATGATCGTGATCCGGGAGGTCGGGCTGGGACGCAACTCGACGATCTCGACGCTGCTGCACGATGTCGTGCGGCTGCAGCTGGTGGACGTCTACAAGATCGGCAATCGCTTCGGCGAGCAGTGCGTCGGCATTCTGCAGGGGCTGTGCAACATATCGGACGTTGACCCGAAGGTGGCCAACGACCAGGTCGACAATTTCCGCGAGCTGATCGTCTCGTATTCGACCGATCCCCGGGTCATTCTGATCAAGCTGGCCGACCGGCTCGAGGTGATGCGCATCCTCGACATATTTCCCGAGCAGAAGCGGAAGAAGAAGTCGTGGGAGAGCCTGAACCTCTATGCGCAGATCGCGCATAAGCTGGGATTGTACAGCATCAAGTCGGAACTGGAGGACATCGCGCTGAAGTACCTCGAGCCGGCCGATTACGCCTATATCGAGAAACGGATCGCCGAGACGGCCGCCGAGCGCGAGCAATTCATCCGAGGCTTCGTCCGGCCGATCGAGGAGAAGATGCGGGCGCAGGGCATCCGGTATCACCTGAAGAGCCGCACCAAGTCGATCTACTCGATCTGGCGCAAGATGAAACGGATGCGCATCGGCTTCGACGAGGTGTACGACCTGTTCGCGATCCGGATCATCATCGATTGCCCCCGGGAACAGGAGAAGGCGCAGTGCTGGAGTATCTACTCGATCGTGACCGATTTCTATACGCCCAATCCGGACCGTATGCGCGATTGGATATCGATTCCGAAGTCGAACGGATACGAATCGCTGCATACGACGGTCGTCACCGATACGGGCCGTTGGGTCGAAATACAGATCCGCAGCGAACGGATGGACGAGATAGCCGAGCGCGGCGTGGCCGCCCATTGGCGTTACAAGGGTGTCAAGGGGGGCGGTCTGGGGACCGAGCAGTGGTTCTCGAAGCTGCGCGAGATCATGGAGACGACGCAGACGCAGTCGCTTGCCGAAAAGTTCGATGCGAAGCTCTCTTCGGGCGAGGTGTTCGTTTTCACTCCCAACGGCGACTTGCGCAAGCTCAGCGAGGGCGCGACGGTGCTCGATTTCGCTTTCGATATCCATTCCGGTTTGGGAATGACTTGCGTCGGGGGTAAGGTCAATCACCGCAATGTCTCGCTGCGCGAGGTGCTGCACAACGGCGATATCGTCGAGATTCTGACGTCCAAGCAGCAGAAACCCAAAGCCGATTGGCTGAATATCGTCACGACGGCCAAGGCCCGGAGTCGGATCAAGGCCTATATGCGCGAGCAGCAGGCTCAGGCGGCCAGTCTCGGCCGCGAAGAGCTCGAGCGCAAGATCAAGAACTGGAAGCTCTCGGTCACGATGGACGACGCCGTCATGGTGCTTTGCAAATACTACAAGCTGAAGACGGGAACCGAACTGTACGGCCAGATCGCGCAACAGAAGATCGTGCTGGCCGACATCAAGGAAGTGCTGACGCGCTATCTGTCCGACAGTCTCGACGAAAGACCGGTCCGCGAGGTGCCGGTTACGAAGGTGAGCGTCGAGAGCGACGACGCGCTGATTATCGACGAGTCGCTGAGCAATATCGAGTACAAACTGGCCAAATGCTGCAATCCGATCTTCGGCGACGAGATTTTCGGCTTTACGACGGTCAGCGGCGGCATTACGATTCACCGGCAGGATTGCCCGAACGCCCAGAGGCTCAAGGAGCGCTATCCGTATCGCGTGCTTCCGGCCCGCTGGCAGGCCGAGGGAGCCAAGGGCGCGTTCCGCGCCGCGATCCGCATTCAGGCCGACGACCTGACGGGACTCGTGAACAAGATCGCCGAGGTCATCAATCGCGACCTGAAGATCAATATCCGCTCGATGAGCCTGAATTCCTCGGGCGGCACGCTCTCGGGCCTGATCAACATCGAAGTGACCAGCACGCAGGTCGTCGATGCGGTGATCTATTCGCTGATGCGGATCAAGGGGGTCCAGAAGGTTTTCCGGGTCAATAACTGAGAAACGAACGATAGCCAGCCATGCCGCAGCATATAACCCTCAGCGAGCTTCAGTCGCTTATCAAGCGAGGCATCGACGACGCCCATCCGCTGCCGTATTGGGTGACGGCCGAGATCAGCGAGCTGAAAGTCAACTATTCGGGGCACTGCTATCTGGAACTGGTCGAGAAAGGGGGGGCCAATCATGTCCCGAAGGCGAAGATCAGCGCGGTGATCTGGCGCAGCACGTACGGGATGATCGCTTCTTATTTCGGCGCTGCCACCGGGGGACAGACGCTTTGCGCGGGACTGAAGGTGCTCGTCAAGGCTCTCGTCTCCTACCATGAGCTTTACGGACTGTCGCTTCAGATCACGGACATCGATCCTTCCTACACGCTCGGCGATATGGAGCGCCAGCGCCGGCAGAAAAGCTGGCAGGCCCGGCGCAAACAGGAACGGCAGGACCTGGCCCCGGCCCGGCAGCTCCAGCCCAAGGAGCGGGAGCTGCGATACGACAACATCCGCTCCGCCCGGGCGGAGGAGGGCATTCTGCGCATCGTACTGCTGGATGCCACCTATTTTCAGCAGCTGGACGGTCTGCGGGGGGAGCAGTTTTCCTCCCCGCTGCTGGGGCGGGTGTACGAGAGCCTGCGCCGCCGCTGGGAGGCGGACAAGCCCGTGACACTGGCCGCTCTGGATGGGGAACTGACGGCGGCGGAGGCCGACCATATCGCCGCCATCGCTCAGGAGCCCCAGCCCCGTAACACGGCTCAGGCCGCCCTTCGGGATTACGTAAGCATTATTCAGCAGGAGGCGGCGTTCCGGACCAAGGACCCGGACGACCTGCTCTCCATTCGCGCGAAACTCAAAGAGAAAAAAGGCTATGGAGGATCATGACCATGAGTGAAAAGAAAAAAGGAACCAAAAAAGTGCTGGATGTGGTGGATGAGAACGTGGTGGCCGAGCTGGCCAGCGCGGAGAAATTTGCCGCGGGCAAGGCCGAGATCCTGAAAATCGTAGAGGGTATGCAGGGCGCCGACAAGCTGGGCGAGCTGCTGGACACCTGCCGGAAAAAGGGCAAGGTCTCGGGCACCGACCTGATGGTGGTGCTGGAGGGCATGAATCTGGAATCCGACCAGATGGATAAGGTTTACGATATTTTGGAGAATATGGGCATCGAGACCATCTCGGAAGAGGACCTGCTGCCCGAACTGGACGACGACATCGTGCCGCCGGTGGATGAGCTGGAGGACATTCCCGAAGAGGAGATCGTGGACCCCAACACACTGGTGGATTCCTTTGGAATCGACGATCCGGTGCGGATGTATCTCAAGGAGATCGGCAAGGTCCCCCTGCTCACCGCC
>ERZ857982.2583-NODE-2583-length-13757-cov-3.451394_pt1 | contig 13757 bp, 10 predicted proteins | sample MGYA00519955_ERZ857982 | MGnify/ENA primary metagenome ERZ857982 (study PRJEB31778, sample SAMEA3449416) | human gut metagenome | biome: human gut; feature: human-associated habitat; material: faeces | place: United Kingdom | collected 2010/2012 ... | reverse complement strand
TTACTCAACAAGACGTAGAAGATATTATTTTACAAGTACAAAACGAAGCAAGATGTTATAATGAATTTAGTAAACAAATATTCATTGATTTTGCATTTGGTTATGCACTTTCTACGCATGGTCGAGAAACAAATTTAAAGTTATTATTGAATCAAGCAGATAAAAATATGTATGAATGTAAGGCACGTATGAAAGCAAAGAAAAAAATTTAAGAAAAGGATTGTTCATATAAACAATCCTTTTCTTTTTATTGTGGAATGAATTAAAAAAATGAAAATATTTATTAAAAATCAATAATTATGGAAAAACGGTACGCTTAACAAAAGAAGAAAGTTGTTTATCTTTTCAAGAGTTGAATATTAAAGATTATGATGAAAAAAGGATTGAATAACAATCCTTTTTCATTTATCCCATTTTTTTATGAATATTATTTGTATTTTTAATAATGTAAATAGGTCTTTGTTTCGTTTCAAAGTAACATGATGAACAATATTGACCTAAGATAGAAACAAAGATAAGTTGCAAACCACTTAAAAATAAAACTAAACTTGTAAGATAGGAAACAGGATGAACAAAAACAGAGTATAAAGAAACAATACAAGAAATACCTATTAAAATACCACCAATGACTCCTGCAATCGTAATAGGTGTTGATGAAAATGAGAAAATGCCTTTAAATGCATAGGAAAATAAACTAGCAAAATTCCATTTACTTTTACCAACAGGACGTTCAACATTATGAAATTCAAGCCATTTTGTATTAAATCCTACAAAAGAAAATAATCCTTTCATGTAACGATTATATTCTTTAAGTTCTAAAATAGCATTGACCATTTGTCGAGACATCATTCTAAAATCACCAGCACCATCATCCATATCCATTTTTGTAAGTTTTTGAATCACTTTATAAAAACTATGAGATAAAAAATTTCTTAATTTTCCTTCACCAGTACGATCAATACGTTTACCGGCACAACAATCATATTCTTCATATTTTAATGAGTTATACATTTCTTTTAATAAATAAGGAGGATGTTGTAAATCTGCATCCATAATAACAACATAATCTCCACTAGCATTTTCAAGTCCTGCATACATAGCGGCTTCTTTTCCAAAATTACGAGAAAAAGAATAATAGAAACAATGAGGATTTTTATGAGCTAGTAATTTTAAAATATCTTCACTATGATCATGACTACCATCATTGATAAAAAGTATTTCATAATCAATATTTTCAATACTTTCTAAAACATGAGTCACTTCTTTATAAAAGAGTGGTAAAACATCTTCTTCATTAAAACAAGGAACAATAACACTTATTTTATCCATGACAAACACCTTCTTCTTTAAAAATTTTAAATTTACATAAAATATAATTTGATAGAATCGTAATAAAACTGACGCATACTTTAGAGATCATTGGTTGAAGATTTAATAAATCAATTAAAAGATAAAGACATATATTTTCAATCAATAACGTCATAAATCTTAATAAGATAAAAGATATAAATTCTTTTTTTATATTATTTGTACTTTTAAATACATATCTTTTATTTGTATAATAAGCAAACAAAACTGCAAAAATCCAAGAAATACTATTAGCGATTAACCAATGACTATGTATTTTTAATAAAATGAAATAAACAACATAATTTACGAGAGTTGTCATCCCACCTACAAAAACATAACTCACTATTTCTTTTGTATCATCCTTCATTTTTTCGTCTCCTTTCAATAATATAATTTATAAAAATCACCATAAATCCAAAGTAAGATAGAATAAAACCTAAACGATATCCAGTAGGGGTAAATTTTATTTGAATTTTATGTTTTCCTTGATTAATAGGACATCCTAAAAACGCTTCATTTACAATTTCACTCTTTACAACTTTACTATCGATATAAATTGTATAACCACGATCATAAGGAATACGAGTTATAAAATAACCATCATTTTTAACATTAATTGATCCTTTTAAAACATCTTTTCCTTTTTGAATATTTAAAGAATCTACTTCTTTATTTCTATTTTCAATAACTTCTTTATTTAAAGAATAAGTTTTAATATTTTTAAGATCATAATGTCCTTTAGATAAAGAAATAGATAAAGTTTTAATATTTTCACCAGATAATAAATAAGTAAAATGTGTATGTTGATTATAATAAGGTGAATTATTTCTAGATAATTTATTTTTAATCCCATTGATTGTAATAGAGACACTTTGATGTGGTTTATAATTTTTAATACCGCCTTCAATAACAATGATTTGATTTTTAGTCTTTCTTTGAAGAGAAAAAGTGATTTTTTTATTTTTCTTTTGTTGAATTTGATATGAACTCTTTAAACCCATGTCTTCTTTGATAAATTGACTTTGATCTGTACTATTTCCATTTTTTACAATGGCATGATTATAAAGAATATCCAAGGTATAAGGATATTGCAGTTGATGAAACTGATTTTGGCTATAGAGTTTATTTGTTGCATAAGCAATAGGCATAATATCTTGACTTTGATAAAGTTTTAAATCTTTAATAGCATCAATTTCTTGATAACCATCGATTTTCTTTTTTGAGATAATTGAATCAACGGATAACATCTTTAAATAGAAAAGATTATTTTGATCTATTTGTCCAACACGATTATTTAAAGAAATAGGAATCTTTAAAGTATCAAATAAAAATGAATTATAAAGATGATGATTTGTTGATGTATAACCTGAAAGACGGGTTACTTGATTTTGATAAGTTTGATTCATATTTTGATGAATTTCATTCATATTAACTAAAGTATTTATAAAATTTCTTTGAATCAATGTTTCTACTTCTTGATTTGCGTATTTTTTATATTGTTTATTTGGTAGAAAACTGGTTGTAGGATTATTGTAATAAACAACGAATAGTGGGACTAAAAGATAAATAAAACATCTTTTTTTATTTGTTTTTGAAAAATAAAGAATGATCAAACTAATAATTAAATCAAGAAAAACAAGTTCAGATCTTTGTATAAAAAATAATGGAAAAACAAAGAGAAATAGCATATACTTATTGATCTTAAAATGATTATTTTCTAATACAAGACCTGCTTGTAAAATAACCAAAGGTAAAAAAACAATCAGTATTTTACTTCTAGCATATAAAAACCCATTCATAATCAAACTGACGATAGGGCATAACATAGAAATCATTAAAATAATTGATAGAGTACGTGTCTTTTCTTTAAATAATCCAAAGACAATTAAAACCCAGAACATATAAGTGAGACCACAGCCATAGTTATTATAAAGAAGTCCCTTTAGTGAAAAAGTCGGAATCAATAAACTAAGATAGTTGGTTGCATTCACACTTTTATTTCCACCAGCAATTACAAATAATGTTGGAATTGTATAAATAGCTGTCAATAAAACAATAAGAAGATAAGCAGCAATTAAATGTAAAAAATGTTTTTTATAGTTTTTATAACGATAACAATGAAGCATAAAATAAATAAAACAAACAATAAAACACCCAACACAATAAAAATAACTATGTAATACAATACAACTTCCCCAGATAACAATACTTGTTATCTTTTGACTTATAAAATAACGATCAATACTACGTAACATTAAAAATAAAAAAGGCATATAATTTACAAACATGATTTGTTTATGAAATTGAAAAAATAAAGCTGAAAGTAAAGTGAATAAACTCATCAAAAAACATAGATAACGATTTTTAAGATGATTTCTTAAAAATAAATAACAAGCAATCAGTGTTAAAATTATTAAAAATACTTGATAGAAAATGATGATATTGACCATTTTTACATGAATCAATAAAGCACCTAATAAAACATCAAACCTTAAAGTACCATAATAAGAAAAATGATAAATATTAACACCTGACATTAAATTTGAAAGATAAGTAGGAAAAATTGTTCCTTCACTTCTAATTGCATGTCTTAAAGCATCAGCAAGAGTGACATGCTGGTTAAACCAATCAATTGAATTTCCAAATAAGAGATGTTGACTTTTTACTATGAAGACCATAAATAATGGTATAATAGTTAAAACCAACATATATAAATAATCTTTTTTCTTCATCTTTTTTTACCTCGCTATTCATTCTAGCAAGTCATTCTTAATAATTCCCTTAATCAATTCTTAAGAAATCATAAACAAATAAAGTCTACGTAAAAGGAGGCTTTAGAAAGTCTTAAGAATTCTTATGAATTATTATTAAGAAATAAGTGATAAGGTATAATAGGTGATAGAAATGAAGAAAAGTATTATCGTTATTTGTATAATGGTTGTTTTAGGATGTTTTTTAATAGATGATTCTAAATGTTTACATCAAAAAGAAATTAATCAAATAGATTTAAAACAATGTCAGAAATTAATGATCGTTGCACATCCAGATGATGAAACAATTTGGGGTGGAAGTCATTTATTGAAGGGACATTATTTAGTTGTTTGTCTAACAAATGGAAATAATGAAAAAAGAAAAAAAGAATTTATGAGGATTATGAAAGAGACACATAATCAAGGATTAATGTTTGATTATCCAGATAAAACAAATGGTCAAAGAGACAAGTGGTTACATGTTAAACAAAAAATAAAAAAAGACATTACATATATTTTAAATAAGAAAGCATGGGCGATGGTTGTAACTCATAATCCATTAGGAGAATATGGACATATTCATCATCGGTTAACATCACAAATAGTTAGTATAGAAGCAACAAATCAAAATTTATATTATTTTGGAAAATATTATAAAAAGAAGCATGTTCCTCATGCATTAAAGAAGATAAAGCAAAAAAGTTATGATAAGAAAATGCAGTTAATACAAAAATATGCATCACAAAAAAAAGTAATGGAACATTTAGATCATATGATGAACCACGAAAACTGGGTCAAGGCAAAAGATTGGAGAAGTTTATGAAAGAAAAGATAATGATCGTTGATGATCATGAAGACATTAGAGAAGTTGTTCATGTTTTACTTACAAATGAAGGGTATCAAATCATTGAAGCCAAAGATGGAAAAGAAGCGCTAGAGTTATTAGATGATGAGATAGATCTTATTATTTTAGATGTCATGATGCCTGAAATGAATGGCTATCAAGCGTGTTTATTAATGAGAGAAAAAACTAATGCTCCTATTTTATTTTTAACGGCTAAAGGTCAAGAAAGTGATAAAACATTAGGTTTTTCAAGTGGAGGGGATGATTATTTAACCAAACCTTTTTCTTATAATGAACTCAATGCAAGAGTAAAAGCTTTATTAAGGAAATATCATGTTTATCAAGGAAAGGAAAAAGAGATTTCTTCAATAAGAAAAACATCGATTATTGAAAATTTAGAAGTCAATCAAGAACATAAAGAAGTTAAGTTGAATGGAAAAAAACTTTCTTTGACAGATTTAGAATATGAAATTTTAGATTATTTGTTACTAAATAGAAAACAAGTTATTTCTGCAAGTCAACTATTTGAAGCTATTTGGCATGAAAATTATTATTATGGGGCGAATAATACGATTATGGTACATATTCGAAATTTAAGAAAGAAGATAGAAGATGATCCACAAAACCCACGTATTATTAAAACAGTATGGGGAAAGGGGTATTATATTGACTAAAAGAAATTTGAGTTTATCAATGAAAATCGTTTTATTACTTCTTTCTTCGGCTATTTTAGCTATCTTATGTTATGCCTTTTTTAGAAACAATGTAACAGATTTCTATACTTTCATTGAAACCGTTGAAAAACCTTTTAATGAAAAGACGTTTATAAAAGGTTTTAAAGAAGAAGCAAAAAATATTTCTATTTATTCAAAAGATAAAAATGATAAAAAGGAATTGAAAAATCTTTTAAAGAAGCATGATGATTATACGAATATTCTTCTTTGTAATGAAAAAGAATTATACATTGATGGTAGTCTTGGAAAAATTCTTGATGAGCCGGTAGGATTTACACCTTTGTATATTTTAAAAAGTGATTTTGAACAATACGCATTTAATAATTTTTTTACAGAAACAATAACATTTAAAGATGGTGAGGGAATTGTTTATGTTAGTTCTATGCATTTATTAAAATATATAAAGTATTATTTTTATTGTGCTTTATTTGTTAGTTTATTACTTTTCTTTTTACCTACATTTATTTTTATTAGAAAAAAAGTGAAATATATTAATATTTTAAAAGAAGAAGTATTAAATATGTCACAAGGAGATTTAAATCATCCAATGACAATCAAGAGTCATGACGAATTATCTATATTGGCACGTGAAGTTGATATTTTAAGAACAACCTTAGATTCAAATTATCAAAATGAATCAAAAATTAAAGAAGCTCATCAAGAATTAATTACTTCTTTATCACATGATTTAAGAACACCGCTTACTACGCTAAGAGGTTATTTGGATATTTTAAGCTTACATTGTTATAAATATGAAAAACAAATGGATCATTATTTAAAAGGATGTATTGAAAAAACAGAACAAATTAAAGATTTATCAAATAAAACATTTGAATATGCACTTGTTTTTGAACAAAATTTATTACCTCAATTAGAAACGATTCAAAGTGAACAATTTATATATTATCTTCAAGAAAATCTTGAATATTTAGAATTAGAAGGATTTAGGATTGAAAAAGAAATTGATATATGCTCAGTTGATTTACAATTAGATTTATCAATGATGAAAAGAATGATCAATAATATTTGTTCAAATATATTGAAATATGCTAAAAAAGATAAACCTATTTATTTAGAAATTAGTATTAAACAAGGTAAAATAAAAATTGTTTTTGAAAATGAAAAGAAAAAAGATATTGATATTATAGGACAGCTTATGAATGGAGCCTCCTATATGATACCATTTGTTGTTGTGGGAGGGCTGTTAGTATCGCTGTCGGTATCAATGGGGGCACAGACTTCTGCAGATGGAACGGTTGTCTATATTGGTTTATGGAATAAGATTCATGCCATCGGTAATCTTGCCTTTACGCTGATGTATCCAATTTTGTCAGGCTTTATTGCTTTTTCCATTGCAGGAAGGGCAACCCTTGCTCCGGCGATGATCGGGGCGATGGTGGCAACAGATGGAGAGATTCTTGGAACGGAGGGAGGAACGGGATTTATCGGTTGTATTATTGTCGGCTATCTTGTTGGTTATCTTGTGAAATGGATGAACAGCTGGAATCTTGCTAAGGAGTTTAAGCCGATGATGCCAATATTTATTATTCCGCTGACCGGTGTCGCAGTAGTATCCGCTTTGTTTATATTTGTGCTTGGAAAGCCAGTTACACTGATAACGGATCTGTTAAACAGTTTGCTTGTGGAACTTGCGAAGAATCCTTCCAGTGCAGTTGTGCTTGGTATTGTGCTTGGTGCGATGGTTGGCATAGATATGGGAGGTCCGATCAATAAGGCCGCCTTTTTCTTTGGTGTAACTTCAATTGCACAGGGAAATCTTCAGATTATGGGGATTGTATCTACTTCCATTGCAGTGGCTCCGCTCTCTATGGGAATCGCAGCAGTTGTTGGAAAAGATAAGTTCACACCTGAGGAAAAGAGTGCAGGAATATATACTATATTTATGGGAATCATAGGAATCAGCGAGGGGGCGATACCTTTTGCAGCTTCTGACCCCGGACACGTTCTTCCGGCAGTTGTTGCAGGTTCTGCACTTACTGGAGCGGCGGCTGCTGTGTGCGGCGTGACTTCGGCTGTGCCACATGGGGGGTTAGTTGTGGCTTTATTTAAAGCTACGAACTATATGTCATTATATTTTCTTTGTGTGATGGCAGGAACAGCACTTTCTATTGCAATCGTATTAGCATTTAAGAGACGACAAGAAAAAAATAGATAAAATTCCAGTAGATAGAAAACAACAGTACAAAGTTGACATTTTTTTCAAAAAAATACCCTTTCACGTATTGAAATCGCAAGTAAAATGAAATAAAATCTTAAGTTAAGCACATCTTTTGTTCAAAAATAAGTCAAACTATGAGTTTTACATTTTTGAAGAATTTGATAGAATTTTTGGTGAGTGAGGAGTGGTTCGTAAACATGAGATTCACAAGACGGGATATGAAGATGATAGAGTACTTAAGAGATTATGAAGTTGTCGAACTTAAGGCTATGTCAGAGTATCTGGGAGTATCTGTAAAGACTTTGAAGAATCAGTTAAAGGAGTTGTCCGAGACACTGAAAGAATTCGGGGTGGATGTCCAGTTTGTTTCGAGTAATCAAATACTTGTAAAGGGGCATGAGAAGTTTGCGGAAGTGATGAGTGTGAGCATCCCTCGCTTTGAGATGGAATTTGAGAGAAGATTCCTCTTACTTCTGGTACTACATGATAATTTCCTTACCATACAGGAAATTGCAGATGAGCTTTTAGTAAGCAAGTCTTACGCAGAGAAGCAATCATGAAAAAGTATCCGGAAGATATTCAGGCACAGCGGCATTATGGTATCCGCTATGCAGCATCCCAGAATAAGAGAAGAGAGGTATTTGTAAAGATACTTTTTCCATATTTATTCGGGGAGGATTACATCGTAGCTTTGGAGCAGTTTGATAATCTCCATTTTCCACTGTTTCATTATTTTACAAAGGAACAGATGTTCAGGACAAGAGGAGCAATTCAGGCATTGCAGAGGCTGGAATGGTTTCAGCTTACTGATGAATCCTTGCAGCAGCTTTTCCTTTATATTTTGTTTCTCACGCGTCATGCAGACAGTGAGAATACAGAAAAGCCGGTTGCGGTACAGGAGGATTTTATTAATACGCAGGAATTTGACGGATTGTATGAATGGATACCTGGATGGTGTCAGGAATTTCGTCTGCCGGATTCTAAAGAAGAACTGCGATATATGTATACATTACTGTTATCGCTACGTAAACAAAAAATCGCCTGTCAGGACCAGATTATGGATAAGATGCGGCATCCGATTAAGGAGATTCTTAAAGGAATCAGCGAGAGACTCAGTGCAGATTTCAGCGAGGACGAAGATTTGATTGAGGGGTTATCTTCTCATATTTATACGACGATTCTTCGTGGAAATCATTTGGATGTTGAGACAGATGAATATATGTTAAAGTCCATGAAACGTCAGTATCCTTTTGGATTCGAGATGGCGGCCATTGCGGCAGATTACATAGCAGATATCTATAATCTGTCTATGAAAGAGAATGATCTTATTTATTTAGCCATTCATTTTCAGGCGGCGATAGAGCGAATGAAGGATGCGGGTGAGAAGACGAAAATTATTATTGTCTGTCATTTCGGTGCGGCAGCGGCCAGAATTATCCGCTCTAAAATCGAGAGAAAGCTTGTTGGTGTGGAAGTCACGGGAATGTATTCCCTGCAGGAATTTAAGCAGCTTAAGAATCCAGATTGCGACTACATTGTGACAACCGAGCGCATTCTCAAAGCTGATTTTCCGATTATCTACATTTCAATGGCCCTTCCGGAGCGTGAGATGCAAAAGATTAAGGAAGGAATTAAAGAAATTCAGGTAAACCATTTATTGGAATTAAATATATTAGAAGCAATTATTCTTCCAATTGAAGAAAAGAATATGGAATCCGCAGTAAAAGCGATGGTACAGCCACTTTTAGAAGAAGATTTTGTAACAGAAGAATATTTGCAGTCTGTTCTCGAAAGAGAGGAGATGTCTTCCACAAGTTTAAACCACATTGCCCTGCCACATGGAAATCCGGCAATGGTTCAGAATACAAGACTTGTCATTGGAAGAATGAATCATCCGATTTTGTGGGATGATTCTAAAGTAAGCTGTGCATTTTTATTCGCAGTATCCTCAGAGATGCTCAAAGAAAAACCGATGCTTTTTAATACATTTTATCGGACGATGGCAGATCCGGAAGTAGAGGAAAGTATCAAAAAACTTCAGATGGAAAAGAATCTTCCAGATGAGGTTTTTAGACAAAAGCTGTTTCAAATATTGAGATAGAGTAACTAATAATTTCTAACAGGAGAGGAAAGGATGTGAAGTTAACATGGTAGGAATTATTCTCGCAACACATGGCAATTTTGCGACCGGTATCCAGCAGTCAGCTTCCATGATTTTTGGTGAACAGCCAAACGTGGCAGCCGTAACACTGCAGCCTAACGAAGGACCGGATGATGTGAGAAAGAAAATGGAAGAAGCAGTTGCATCTTTCGAAGACCCGGAACAGGTGTTAATTCTCGTTGATTTATGGGGAGGTACTCCATTTAATCAGGCTAATGGCCTGATCGCTGGTCACGAGGATACATGGGCAATTGTTGCTGGTCTTAACCTGCCAATGCTCATTGACGCTTACGCTTCCCGTATGATGATGGATACAGCACATGAACTTGCTGTTCAGATTTCCGGAAGTGCAAAAGAAGGCGTTAAGATTTACCCAGAAAGCTTAGAGCCAAAGGAAGAGAAAAAGGTAGCAGCTACTTCCGATGGACAGCCAAGGGGAGCATTACCAGAAGGAACCGTAGTAGGAGATGGAAAGATTAAATATGTGCTTGCACGTATCGACTCCCGTCTGCTCCATGGACAGGTAGCAACAGCATGGACAAAGACTACAGGACCAAACAGAATTATCGTTGTATCTGACGGTGTAGCACACGATGACCTTCGTAAGAGCATGATTCGTGAAGCAGCGCCTCCAGGGGTAAAAGCGAACGTAGTTCCAATCAGCAAGATGATTCAGGTATCAAAAGATACCCGTTTTGGAAACACAAAGGCATTATTATTATTTGAAACACCTCAGGATGCTCTTGCAGCAATCAAAGGTGGAGTAGATATTAAGGAACTTAACATTGGTTCTATGGCTCACTCTGTTGGCAAGGTAGCAGTCAGCAAAGTATTATCTTTAGATGAAAAAGATATCGAGACATTCGAAGAACTTAAGAAGTTAGGCGTTAAGTTTGACGTTCGTAAAGTTCCAAGTGATTCTCAGGATAACATGGATGAGATTCTTAAAAAAGCAAAAGCTGAATTAGCAAAATTAGAAACTGTAATAGGATCAAAACAGAGACTAGAAATGTTAGCAGATGATATTGTAAATCATTATGAACAAAGACAAGATATATTAAATGGAAAAGCAATGATTGTATGTATGAGCAGAAAAATAGCAATTAATTTATACAAAGAAATATTAACAATTAGACCTAATTGGAGTAAAAAAATAAAAGTTGTATTGACTGACAATAATAACGATCCAGAAGAATGGCATGAATTAGTAGGTAATAAACAATATAGAGATAATCTAGCAATAGAATTTAAAGATAGTAAAAGTGAGTTAAAAATAGTAATTGTAGTAGATATGTGGCTTACTGGATTTGATGTACCAGATTTAGCTACAATGTACATTGATAAGCCAATGAAAGGTCATAATTTAATGCAAGCAATTGCTAGAGTTAATAGAGTATATAAAGATAAGGAAGCTGGTTTAATAGTAGATTATATTGGGATTGGAGCAGATTTAAAAGTAGCTCTAAATGAATATACTAATAGGGATAGAGATAAAATACCAGATATTACTGCTGCATATGCAATAGTTAGAGAAAAATTAGAGATAATAAGAGACATGTTTTATGGATTCGACTATTCAAACTTTTTTAGTTATTCTAATCAAAGTAGGCTAAAGACGCTTACAAGCGGAATTAACTACATATTATCTCAAGATGAAGAAGATAAGAAAGAATTTATTAAACAAGCAACAGCATTGTCACAAGCAGAAACTTTAGCTCGTTCATTATTAGATGAAAATACAAAACTAGAAATAGAATACTTTAAAGGGGTAAAAGTTGGTGTCTGTAAAATTACTGGAACAGGTAAATTGACTACAACTGAAGTAAATCAACGAATATTAAATGTTTTAGAACAAGCTATACAAGAAGATGGAATAATAGATATATTTAAAGCTGCTGAAAAAAATAGTCCAGAAATATCTATATTTTCTGAAGAATATATGGCTGGATTAAAAAATATGAAAAATAAAAATATTGCGGCAGAATTACTAAAAAAGTTGCTAGAAGGTAATATAAGACTTTTTAAAAGAACCAATTTAGTTAAAGCAGAGTTATTTTCAGAAAAGATGGAAGCTATAATGAACAAATATAATAATAGGTTAATAACAAGTGCAGAAGTAATAGAAGAGTTACTAAAATTATCACAGGAAGTTGTAGAATCAAGAAATGAGGGTAAAGAAAAAGGTTTAACAGAAGATGAATATGCTTTTTATGATGCACTAGTAAAAGAACCAAATGTTTTAAAAGAAATGCAAGATGATGTTCTTATAAAATTAGCTCATGAATTAACGGAAACAGTCAGAAAAAATAGGACAGTTGATTGGGAGAAAAAAGAATCAGCAAGAGCATTTATGAGAAGAGAAATAAAAAGACTTTTAAGAAAATATCATTATCCACCAGAAAAGGCTGATAATGCAGTTCAAATTGTTGTAAAACAAGCAGAATTAATGAGTGAAAATATGTTTTAGGAGTTAATATGAATAAAGAAAAATTAAAAAATATTATAAAAAAATATAAACAGCATATTTCAAATAATATTGATATTGAGGCAATTAATGAAAGAAAAGAAAGAATGACATATTATCAAAGCTGGAATATAGAAAAGATTCAAAACATGACAGAAGATGAATTCGTAGAATTTATAGGAAAACTTTGGTCAATGATTGTTTGGGGTAACAAAAAATATATTGCTGATAAAATTATAGAATTAAATGGATTTAATAAAATAAAGAAATATCTAATAGATTTATTATATGGAAATAATCCAATTGAAAAAAGATGGGATGATTTTTATAAAAATATAAAACAAATAGGTCCATCTAGTATGAGTGAGTTATTAAGCTATATAAATCCTAATGAATATGTTATTTGTAATAAGGTTACTTGTGCCTGTTTTAAATATTTAGGAGTTGAAAAAGTTCCTACACATAACTATCAATATACAGGTAGCAATTATAAGAAATTATGTGATATTGGAAAACAAATAAGGGAAGAGATGATTAATGAAAATATAGATAATGTAAATTTAGTTATTGTCGACTATATGTTTTGGGATATTGTATATCCGATTTCTAAAAAAGAAACAACTATAGAACAAGTAGAGGATGAAGTACCTATTGAAAAGGATACCAAATTGTTTGTGCATAATGATATTATTAACCAAATTGTTGAAATAGGACAATGGCTTGGTTTTGAAAGTAAATCAGAAGTTAAAATAGCAGATGGAGCAGTTGTAGATGCTATATGGCAAGCTCAAATAGGAAATATGGGAAAAGTTATTTATGCTTTTGAAGTTCAAACACATGGTAGTATAGATAGTTTAATATTAAATTTACAAAAAGCAACTAATAATTTTGCAGTGCAAGCTATAGTTGCTGTATCTGATGAAAAGCAGATAGAGAAAATAAAGAGAGAATCTAAAGGAATACAAGCAATTGAATCTAAATTAAAAACATGGGACTATACAGAAGTAATGGAAATGCATGATTGTTTAGAAAGATCAAATGAAATTATAAATAATTTGGGATTAGTTCCAGATAGCTTTATTTAAAATAGATTTAAGAGAGTTATTTATGATTGAAATAAAATTTGAAAAAGAAAATAACTCAAGAACAAAAATAAAAACTCTAGTTACACTAATCTATAAACTAGAGTTTTTATAATTTACTTAAATTCATATAAAATGCCTATTCCTTTCACATAAATTTATTTAGAAAAATGAAACTATAAATTTCAAATAT
>ERZ857982.2572-NODE-2572-length-13799-cov-6.179788_pt1 | contig 13799 bp, 13 predicted proteins | sample MGYA00519955_ERZ857982 | MGnify/ENA primary metagenome ERZ857982 (study PRJEB31778, sample SAMEA3449416) | human gut metagenome | biome: human gut; feature: human-associated habitat; material: faeces | place: United Kingdom | collected 2010/2012 ... | reverse complement strand
CCGGAGAAGAACCGGGGAAAGAATTGAAATCCTGGTCCTATTCCGTTAAGGAAGTCGCGGATCTGTTAGGTGTTGATGATTATCTTGTTTATGAATTACTCAAGAAAAATCAAATAGAACAGGTACATATCTGGATACCGTAGCAGCATCCACAGATCAGGCAGAACTGAAAACAGTACAGGACTTTCTGGATCGTATTGAGAATCAGGAATTGTATCATGTGCTGATCACCGTGGACAGGCTTACCCTTCAGATCGTTCTGATGAAGATCCAGGGGTATAGCACTCATGAAATAGCCAGGTATCTGAAGATTACCGAAAAGGCGGTTTACAGGCATATGGACAGGCTGAAAGAAAAAGTGAAGAAGATCTTCGAGTAGTTCATGATAATCACAAAGCAGGGTGTGAGAACAAACTCCACCCTGCTTATCATTTATTAGAAAAAATGAAACTTTTGTCAAAACCAGTATTTGAAAATTTTATCAGTAATAAAGTGCAGAATGCTGTTTGGATTGCTATTTTTATGCAACTATTTCTTGTTGCTCTTGACAAAATAATTTTTAGAGATTAAACTTATAACAGTGTTATATATCACTGTTATATAGGAGGTGTGCAAAATAAACGGAAATGGAACGACTTTAGAAAATATCCACCGGGCAGCGAAAGCAGAATTTTTAGAAAAAGGATATAAAGACGCTTCCCTGCGGAATATTGTGAAATCCGTGGGAATGACTACCGGAGCCTTTTACGGATATTATAAAAGTAAAGAAGAACTTTTTGAAGCCATCGTTGGTGAGCATTATGAATATATTCGCAACCGTTTTATAAAGGCACAGCAGGAGTTTGCCGAACTACCAGCTGCCCAGCAGCCGGAAGTCATGAGTGACATTTCGGGGCTTTGTATGTACGATATGCTCCATTATGCGTACGAACATTTAGAGGAATGTAAACTGATCCTCTGCTGTTCGGAAGGAACAAAATTTGCCGGGCTAATTGATGAAATGGTGGAGATTGAAGTGGAAGGGACTCATGCCTATCAGGAGGTTTTAAGGAAGCTTGGAAGGCCCTCTCCGCATATCGATCCTTCGCTGGAGCATATTCTGATCACCGGCATGTTTCATACTTTTTTTGAATTGATCATTCATGAAATGCCGCTAAAAGATGCCGAAAACTACGTTAGAGAAATGCGCGCCTTTTATACAGCAGGATGGATGAAAATTATGGGGCAGTAATGCCTTATAATTTTTGCTTGATAGTTAGCTGAAACTAATCTAAATTCGGATATTGTAAGAACATAGACGTGTTCTCTTTATCATAAACACAAAGAAAAGGAGGAATTTTTTTGAAAAAACAATCCAATTTATCACGCCTGCTGGAAATTGCAGGCAGCCATAAGTACCTGACCTATGCTTCCTGGGTGCTTTCTGCCATCAGTGCCCTGATCGCTCTGGTACCCTTCTATTACATCTGGAAAATGATCAAGGAAGTATTGGAGGTGGCACCGAATTTTGACCAGGCACAGAACCTGACCGGTAATGGCTGGATGGCAGTATTGTTTGCGGTTATAGCGGTGCTTGTCTACATAGCAGGGCTGATGTGTTCCCATTTGGGAGCATTTCGTATTGCCACAAACCTGCGTATCCAGACCATGGAGCATATTGTTAAGCTTCCTCTTGGGTTTGCCGAGAGTTTTGGCAGCGGAAAACTGCGCAAGATTGTCAACGAATCCAGCGCAGCCACCGAAACCTATCTCGCCCATCAGCTTCCCGACAGAGCCAATGCCATTGCAACCCCCTGCGGTCTTTTGGTGCTGTTGTTCGTGTTTGACTGGAGACTGGGACTATTGAGTCTTGTTCCGGTTGTGCTGGGGTTTCTGATCATGATGGCAATGACCGGAAAGCAGATGCAGGAAAAGATGAAAGAATACCAGAATGCGCTGGATGATATGTCCAATGAAGCGGTAGAGTATGTCCGTGGGATTCCGGTGGTAAAAACCTTTGGCCAGACGATCTTTTCCTTTAAGAAGTTTAAAGACTCCATTGACCGGTATAAAGTATGGGTGATTGCTTATACCAGGCAGCTTCGGACACCGATGATGTTCTATACAGCTGCGATCAACGGCGTTTTTGCCACACTGATTGCCGGAGGACTGTTGCTTACGCAAGACGGTGTGACTTCCGGTTTCTTACTGGATCTTATTTTCTATATCATCATTACACCGGTTATTTCTGTCACACTGACACGCATTATGTTCCAAAGTGAAAACGCCATGATCGTAGACGACGCTTTACAGAGAATTGACAGCGTTTTGCATTTGAAGCCTCTGGAGGAAACGAAACATTCAAAGCATCCCCAAAACGCTTCCGTGGAACTGAAATCGGTTCATTTCAGCTATGATGGAGAAAAAGAAGTATTAAAAGATATTTCACTGACCATTCCTGCAGGACAGACGGTAGCTTTTGTAGGTCCATCCGGCGGTGGAAAAACAACCCTTGCCAACCTGATTTCCCGATTCTTTGATCCCCAGAGCGGAATGGTAAAAATCGGTGGTGTTAATGTGAAAGACATCCCGAAAGAGGAACTCATGAACACGGTGTCTTTCGTATTTCAGAACAGCCGTCTGATCAAGGCATCCATTCTGGAAAATGTGCGTATGGGAAAACCGGAAGCTACCCGTGAGGAAGTTCTGACTGCCCTTCATCACGCGCAATGCGATGATATTCTGGAAAAACTCCCACAGGGTGTGGATACGGTCATCGGTACAAAGGGTGTCTATCTTTCCGGCGGCGAGCAGCAACGAATTGCCATTGCCCGTGTGATGCTGAAAAATGCTCCGATTATCATTCTGGATGAAGCCACTGCCTTTGCTGACCCGGATAACGAAAGCCGCGTACAGGCTGCTTTCTCAAGACTTTCCGAGGGAAAGACCGTGATTATGATTGCCCACAGGCTTTCTACCGTAACAAATGTGGATCAGATTTTTGTCATTTGCGACGGACGGGTTGCCGAGTGCGGAAACAGTCGCGAATTGCTTGCAAAAGACGGTATATTCAGCCGTATGTGGAAAAATTACCAGACTTCCGTGCAATGGAAGGTAACAAAGGAGGTGCAGTGATATGATCAAAAAACTGCAGAAAAAATATGCCCTGTCTGAACAGGGAGCAAAAGACCTGATCAAAGGCTGCCTGGCCTGTGTCCTTCAGAATCTGTCTTTTATGTTTCCGGTGGGACTTTTATATTACCTGGTCAGCGATCTGATGAACGGGGGTGTTCCCGGTGGGAAAATTCCATTTTATGTGGCAGGCTGCGTGGTGTGTATCGGCTTGATTCTGCTGACCACTTTCTTTCAATACAATGCGACCTATTTTGCCACTTACAAAGAAAGCGGTATCCGCCGCATTACCCTGGCAGAGCATCTGCGCAAAATCCCCCTTTCCTTTTTCGGGAAAAAGGATTTAGCCGATCTTACCAGTACCATTATGGCGGATTGCACCTTCCTGGAGCAGAGTTTTTCGCATTTTATCCCTGAGCTTGCGGGTTCGATCATTTCTACAGTTCTGATTTCCATTGGTCTGCTCTTTACGGACTGGAGAATGGCACTGGCTGCCTTATGGGTTCTGCCGGTTGCCTTTGCGATTGTGGGATTTTCCGCAAAGATTCAGGAAAATCTGAATCAGAAAGCCATGGATGTAAAGATGGCCTGCGCAGACGGGATACAGGAGTGCATTGAAACGGTTCGTGACCTGAAAGCGAACAATGCGGAGCAGGCATATTTAAAAGGTCTGGAAAAGAAGATCCGTGCCGTGGAGCATCGTTCCATCCTCAATGAATTCGGCCTTGCTGTTTTTGTGGTTTCCGCATCGCTGGTGCTGAAGCTTGGTATTGCAACGGTTGCGCTGGTGGGAGCTGTTTTGCTCATGCAAGGAAGCCTCTCCGTGCTTACATTCTTTATGTTCCTTCTGGTAGTATCCCGTTTATATGACCCTCTGCAGGGCGCACTCCAGAATCTTGCGGCAGTCATCAGTACACGAACCAACATTGCCCGTATGAATGAAATTCTCGATCATCCGATCCAGCAGGGCAGCGACAGGCTTTCCAATCAGGGGTATGATATTGTCTTTGACCATGTTGGGTTTGCCTACAATACCGGAGAAACCGTATTGAAAGATGTTTCCTTTACGGCAAAACAGGGAGAGGTTACGGCTTTGGTCGGCCCATCTGGCGGCGGAAAAACAACCGTATCCCGGCTGGCAGCAAGGTTCTGGGATATTAACAGAGGAAAGATTACCGTGGGAGGCATGGATGTATCCCGAATTGACCCGGAAACACTGCTTTCTCTGTATTCCATCGTATTCCAGGATGTTACACTGTTTGACAATACGATTCTGGAAAATATCCGAATCGGAAACAAAGACGCCACAGATGAACAAGTCATTGCTGCTGCGAAACTTGCCAATGTGGATGAATTTGCGGAAAAACTGCCGGATGGATGGCATACCAATATCGGGGAAAATGGCTGTGAACTTTCCGGCGGAGAGCGCCAGCGTATCTCTATTGCCCGTGCATTTCTGAAAAATGCGCCGATCATTCTTTTAGATGAAGCTACTGCTTCCCTGGATGTGGAGAATGAAACTCTGATACAGACAGCCCTTTCCCGTCTGATCGCAGATAAAACGGTTCTGGTCATCGCCCACAGGATGCGTACCGTAGCAGGAGCAGATAAAATTGTTGTCCTTTCTGATGGCACCGTGGCAGAAGAAGGATCACCAAAGGATCTGGAAGAAAAGAATGGTGTATATGCCCATATGGTAAAACTGCAGACAGAAAGCCAGAATTGGAAACTTGCGTAAAGAAGGAGGAAATGTAATGAACAAGAACCATTGTAAGCAGGAAAATATCCGACTTGGTACCCACGGAGAAGACTATGGAAGCTGGATGTCCAACCCTGTCTTTTACATCATTGGCGGAATCATGGAACAGGTTCATCGAGTCGTTCTTTCTCATCTGGACTATGACGGCGAGGGGAAGATTCTGGAAGTAGGCTGCGGCTCCGGAGCATTGACAATCCGTTCAGCTCTGACATGGCCGAAAGCAAAAGTGATCGGTGTTGATTACTGGGGCGCTGTGTACAATTACAGCAAAGCACTCTGCGAGAAGAATGCTGCCAGGGAGGGCGTGGCTTCCCGCTGTGTATTTCAGCACGGTGATGCGAAGCAGCTGGATTTTCCTGATGAGAGTTTTGATGTAGTCATCAGCAACTATGTCTATCACAATGTTATGGGTGCTGATATGCAGAAACTGCTGCTGGAAAGCCTGCGGGTATTGAAAAAAGGCGGCGTCTTTGCACTCAACGATGATATGAAACCAAAGATGTACGGTGACATGGAAGGTTTTGCGCAGAAACTGCGGGATATGGGGTATGAGGAAGTACGACTCGTTGATATCGCACAGGAAGCTTTTGGCTCCCACCGTCGGGCTGCCATGATGATGCTGGGGTCTTCCCGGCTGCTTGTCGGCAGAAAGTAATGTATCAAAACAGGAGGTTTGGCTATGTCCAAGTTAGGAGTCGTGGAGGATACACTGTTCGTCCCTATGCTGGGAAGAATTTATGCTAGTGAGCATTACCCGCAAATTTTATATGATAAAAAAGCATTGGAATTGAAAAAGAAGCTGCCTTCAGACTTGATTAAACAGAATATGCAGAGCCAGTATACCCTTTTGGCCTCTGCTTCCCGGTCTGCTAATATGGATCGGATTATTCGGACTTTTCTGGAACGCAGACCGGACGGTGTGATTGTCCAGTTGGGCTGTGGTCTGGAAACAACCTATCACCGATGTGATAACGGAAAGACACACTGGTATGCCGTGGATCTGCCTCATGTAATCGAATACCGGCGGGGACTTCTTCCCGAACCAGAGAGGGAATTATATATTTCCGGGGATGCCTTTGCAAAGGATTGGATCAAAAAAGTTCGCAATGATGTACTTGATGCTCCTATTCTCGTTACTGCAGGCGGGTTATTTCATTATTTTGAGGAACATAAGGTCATTGCCCTTCTGCGTATGATTGAGCAATTTGGAAATATGGAAGTTGTTTTTGATACGGTGAACAAAAGAGGCATGACCATGATGAAGAAAAAATATATGAAACAGGTCGGCCATGCCGATGCACAGATGTTCTTTTATGTGGATTCAGCGGAAGAACTGGCAGCAAAGATCGGGGGTAATGTGAAGGTGATTGCGGAGGAACCATACTATCGTTACATCCCTAAAAATGGCTTAAAGCTATCCACAAAGGTCAGTATGACAGTTTCTGATCAATTCAAGATGGTAAAGATGATACATCTAAAACTATAGTGGATATACAATATCAGAGAGAGAGAACTTTATCATTTTTTCGGACGCACTGATGAAACACCATCAAAAGCCGCCTTCTATCACCAGCGTGCAAAATTAAAAGATAATGCACTATGGGAACTTTTGCAAATCTTTAACCAGAAGCTTCAACCAACTCTATACAGAAACCGTTATCGTTTGGTTGCTTGTGACGGTTCTGTTGCTGATGAAGTCGATCCGGAACTTCTGGCAAAAGTATTGGCTAATCCAGAGATGTGGGCATTGCTCAATTCACTGGCGAAAACGATGAAGTAATGAAAAATAGTGAAAAAATAGTGTAATTTTAATGAAAAAACAATCCATAAAACGATATAATATATGGATGAAATGAGGATATTTATTGTGTATATGGATATTCTATCTCCATCAGTAAACTAAGTAAAATAAAAATTCTGCTTTACAAACAACAGATAAAGTATTAAAATAAACAAAAAGATATCTTCAGGGCAGGGTGAGATTCCCTACCGGCGGTAAAGCCCGCGAGCCGAGAGGCATGATCCGGTGAGATTCCGGGGCCGACAGTACAGTCTGGATGGAAGAAGATGATAGTACAGTTGATTTTTTGTATGAATGAATGTAGTATCAGAGCTCTGAGATGGTGATCCATTTCAGAGCTTTTTATATAGGAAAATCAGACATTCATTTATCAATCATATGTAACAGATCAATTCCACCCTGCAGATATTTCTGCAGGCTTTTTTTGTATCTGGTACATCGTTTTCGAAATAACTATACCATTCACTTGTCTGTGAATCCGATTGCACATGTTTAAAAGCCTCGGCGTAGCCCAGGCAAAGAACAGGAATAAGAAAGAAGGAATAGAAATGACGGATCAGGAATATATGCTTCGGGCTATTCAACTGGCCAAAAAAGGAGAAGGCTGGACGAATCCCAATCCTATGGTAGGGGCAGTGATCGTAAAAGACGGAAAGATCATCGGGGAAGGCTATCATAAAAAGTATGGAGAACTTCACGCGGAACGTAATGCAATTGCTTCTCTTACAGAATCAGCAGAAGGTGCGGTGATTTATGTCACGTTGGAGCCTTGCTGTCATCATGGTAAAACACCTCCATGTACGGAAGCGATCATTGAACAGAAGATCAGAAAAGTGGTGATCGGTTCCAGAGATCCGAATCCGAAAGTGGCAGGAAAAGGTGTACAGATGTTAAGGGAAGCCGGTGTAACAGTAGTTGAAGATTTTATGAGAGAAGAATGTGATCAGCTGAACCCGGTGTTTTTCCATTATATTACTACGAAGACTCCTTATGTGGTAATGAAGTATGCCATGACACTGGATGGGAAGATCGCAACGAAAACAGGAGCATCAAAATGGATCACCGGAGAATCTGCACGAAAAGAAGTACAGCATATGCGGCATCAGTACATGGGAATCATGGCTGGTATTGGAACTGTGCTTGCAGATGATCCGATGTTAAACGTCCGGGTAGAAGGCTGGAAAAGTCCTGTCAGGATTGTGTGTGACAGTAAGCTCAGGATCCCGCCGGGCAGTCAGATTGTAAAAAGTGCGGAAAAGTACCGGACGATCGTGGCTTATGCAGAACAGAAAAATGCAAAAGAGAAAATAAAAATATTACATACCATGGGAGTTGAAACCATTTACTGTCCCGACGAAAAGAATCAGATAGACCTTAAGAAGCTGATGGCAGATCTTGGAAACAGAGGCATTGACAGCATCCTCCTGGAGGGAGGAGGTACGTTAAATGACAGTGCACTGCGAGCTGGAATTGTAAAGGAAGTACAGGCTTTTGTGGCACCAAAGCTGTTTGGCGGTGTGGCTGGGAAGACACCGGTAGAGGGTATTGGAGTTGAACTGCCGTCTGAAGCAGTGGAACTGAAATATACAGATATCTGCCAGATCGGTGAGGATATCCGGATAAAATGTCAGGTGTGTGATAAAAAACAGGAGGAATCATGTTTACAGGAATCGTAGAAGAGAAAGGAAAAGTCCGTTATATACAGCTGACAGGGGAATCAGGGATCCTGGCAGTGAAAGCCCGGAAAGTCCTGGAAGGGACAAGGATCGGTGACAGTATCGCTGTGAATGGTGTGTGTCTGACAGTTACGTCGATTCAGCCGGACGGATTTACTGCCGATGTGATGGCAGAGACGATCAGAAGAAGCAGTCTTGGCAGCTGCAAGGCCGGAAGCCAGGTAAACCTGGAACGTGCAATGGCTGCAGACGGCAGGTTCGGGGGACACATAGTAAGCGGCCATATTGATGGGACTGGCGTGATACGTTCCATGCTCCGGGAAGAAAATGCCATCTGGGTATCAATTGAGACATCGCCACAGATTTTGCATCTGATCGTGGAAAAAGGATCCGTCTGTATTGATGGGATCAGCCTGACAGTTGCAAGGGTTGATGAAGCTGGTTTTCAGGTGTCGGTCATTCCACATACAGGAGAAGAAACCACTCTTTTGGAAAAGGTGCCGGGGGATCTGGTTAATCTGGAAAATGATGTGATCGGAAAATACGTAGAAAAACTGCTTGGCATCAGAAAAAACGAAGAAGAGAAAAAAGAATCCGGAATTACGATGGAGTTTCTTGAAGAATTCGGGTTTTAGAACAGGAGGATATACACTATGTCACAAAATTATCAGTACAACACAATTGAAGAAGCACTTAGGGATCTTAAGGAAGGAAAAATAGTTCTGGTCACAGATGATCCGGACAGAGAAAATGAGGGAGATCTGATATGTGCGGCAGAGTTTGCGACCAGGGAAAATATTAATTTCATGGCGACCTATGCAAAGGGTCTTATCTGTACACCGATGAGTGCAGAAATTGCGGCGAGATTGAACTTTCCGCCGATGGTTGCGGAGAACACGGACAATCACAGTACAGCATTTACCGTGGCAGTAGATCACGCAGATACAACCACAGGTATCTCTGCGGAAGAGCGCTCCTATACTATCATGAAGTGTGTGGATGATCAGTCAAAACCGGAGGATTTCAGAAGACCGGGACATGTGTTTCCGCTTATTTCCAGAAAAGGCGGGGTTTTGGTACGAAATGGCCATACAGAGGCAACAACAGATCTTATGAGACTTGCCGGACTGAAAGAATGCGGCGTGTGCTGTGAAGTTATGAAAGAAGATGGAACTATGATGCGTACATCACAGCTATGGGAAATGGCAAAAGAGCATAACCTTACATTTATTACGATCCGTGATCTGCAGGATTATATAAGAATACATGAAAAGCATGTAAAGGAGGAAGCCGTTGCAAACCTCCCAACGCAGTACGGTGATTTTAAAATGTATGGTTATATCAATGATATTACAGGAGAGCATCATCTGGCACTGGTAAAAGGTGATCTGGGAGATGGTGAGGATGTGCTTTGCCGGGTACATTCGGAGTGTCTGACAGGGGATGCATTCGGATCGCTCAGATGTGACTGTGGCCTGCAGCTGCAGACAGCGATGCGCCAGGTAGAAGCAGAAGGCCGAGGAATCATTCTGTATATGAGACAAGAAGGCCGAGGAATCGGACTGATCAATAAGATCAAAGCATATGCGCTTCAGGAGCAGGGATACGATACTGTGGAGGCTAATGTGAAGTTAGGGTTTGCACCGGATCTCAGAGAGTACTGGGTCGGGGCACAGATACTGTCAGACCTTGGTGTGAAATCATTAAGATTACTGACAAATAATCCGGATAAAGTCTATGGACTTGGCGAATTCGGACTGAAGATCAATGAGAGAGTACCTCTGGAGATTCCGGCACAAAAGTATGACCGGAAGTATATGAAGACGAAGCAGGAAAAGATGGGTCATATTTTTAAAGAAATAAATTTATAAAAAACAGCAAATATCAGGAGGAAGAAAAAATGAGACAGATCAATTTAGTAGAAGGAAAAGTAGTAGCACCGGAGGGAATGAAGGTTGGTATCGTGGCAGCGAGATTCAATGAAATTATTGTGAATAAATTATTGGGAGGGGCAGTCGACGGACTGGTAAGACATGGAGTAGAAGAAGAGAACATTACTGCAGCATGGGTACCGGGAGCATTTGAGATTCCGATTACAGCACAGAAGATGGCACAGTCAGGAAAATATGATGCAATTATCTGCGTTGGAGCTGTCATCCGTGGAGATACTTCACATTATGATCTGGTGTGTAATGAATCTGCCAAGGGAATCGCACAGGTTGAACTTGCAACAGGAATCCCGGTTTTATTCGGAGTGATCACGACTGAAAATATCGAGCAGGCTATTGCGCGTGCAGGAAGCAAAGCGGGAAATAAAGGCTATGATTGTGCATTATCTGCGATTGAGATGGTCAATCTGATGAAGCAGCTCTAAAAGACAGGAAAATAAATGATGACAAAAACGATCATATTCGATTATGATGGAACGATCCATCATACCCTTGGAATCTATGAACCGGCATTTCGTGAAACCTATCAGTGGCTGACAGAACAGAAGGTTACCGAAGAACGGGAGATAGGCTCGGTGGAAATTGCCGGCTGGCTGGGACTTAACAGTAAGGAGATGTGGAATACATTTTTGCCGGAACTGGATCAGAGCTATAAAGAGCAGGCAAGCAGGATGGTAGGAGATCTGATGGTAAGACAGATCAGGAAACATAAGGCAGTGTGGTATCCGGGAGCAGAGGAGATGCTAACAGCTTTGAAGAACCGGGGATATCACCTTGTGATCTTAAGTAACTGTAAAGCTTCATATCGTGAGGCACACTGGAAGGAATTTGGGATGGAACGATGGTTTGATCGTTTTTATGACTGTGAATCATACAGATTCCGTCCAAAGACAGAAATTGTGCAGGAAATCATCCGGGAATATAGTGGCCCTTATCTGGTAGTCGGAGACAGGAGACAGGATCTGGAATGTGCCAGGTCCTGCAAAAGCCCTTTTATAGGATGCCTGTATGGATATGGTGAGAAAGGGGAACTGAATGGGGCTGATTATTATGCAGAACATATAGAGGATATACTGCAGATGGTGATATGATTTTTGCAATATAAAAATCTGAAGGAAAAAAGTTAAAAATAAGTACTTCTGTAAAATAAAAGGATATAGAAAATTTGCAACAATTTGTTGCAAATTCTGAGGCGGGGATGATTTTAGGATAGTCATAGTGATAGAGGTAATCCACTTTCCTAACCCCATCTGTACAGTAAAGTTCTCAAGTCCAGTTGTACAAAGCGCTACTGCACGGGGAACCAGATGGAATGCATCTCCACTTCCTAAAAGAACTGCCATAATTCCAAACATGGTAAACTGTCGGTTTCCTTTGCCTTTGCGGATCATTTATAGATTTTACTGTGGAAGATTTTGCATAAAGTGTTTTCCGTGCTTGTGTGTACCATTATCTGATATCAAAGCAGTACAGGGTGATTCCGGCCATGCACAGGTCAATATGATTACGGATGCGTACTCTCATATTCCGGATGATGACCAAAGGAAAAATGCAGAGCTTTTTAAAGAAGCATTTTATGAGAAAAAGAATCTGAATCCAGAGAGGCGGGCGTTGCTCAATTCGTTGGCGAAAACGATGAAGTAATGAAAAATAGTGAAAAAATAGTGTAATTTTAATGAAAAAACAATCCATAAAACGATATAATATATGGATGAAATGAGGATATTTATTGTGTATATGGATATTCTATCTCCATCAAATCTATTGAGATCTCCATCATTTGATGATAGAATGATGGAGATAAATCTGAAATGAAGGAGATTCATATGAGAGACTTTGATTTTATTGTAAGTCCTGCGAAGTTGTTAACACCTGAAATTGTTCAGATGGTTAGCAGCATCCATGAACATAAAGGCAAACAGGAATTATTTCTCGAAGCCAATGTAGATGAATTGAAAACACTCTTAGAAGTTGCATTGATTCAGAGTACGGGAGCATCCAACCGAATCGAAGGTATATTTACAAGCGATAAGCGTTTGGAAGAATTGGTAAGTCAAAAAGCAGAACCCCGCAACCGATCTGAGCAGGAAATTGCTGGTTATCGTGAAGTACTTTCCACAATTTACGAAGGCTATGAATATATCAACCCAAGACCGAACATTATTTTGCAGTTACATCGAGATCTGTACTCCTATTCACAGGGGGGTGCTGGTGGAAGTTATAAGAATTCCGATAATGTAATTGCAGAAACAGATGCCGAGGGTCATCAGAAGGCACGTTTTATTCCAGTTCCCGCATTTCAGACTGCTGAAGCGATGGAAGAACTTTGCGCTCGCTTCCTTGAAGCATGGGAAGCTGACCGCATTGATAAACTGGTTTTGATTCCCATGTTCATTCTGGACTTTCTGTGCATCCATCCTTTCAATGACGGAAATGGTAGGATGAGCCGTTTGCTCACTTTACTGCTTTTTTATAAGGCGGGATATATCGTTGGAAAATATGTCAGTATGGAAATGCTGATTGAAAAGACAAAAGAAACATATTATGAAGCCCTTCAAGCAAGTTCTACTGGCTGGCATGAGGGAGAAAACAGCTATGAGCCTTTTGTTAAATATTATCTGGGTATCATGTTGAAAGCATACAATGAATTCGAAAGCCGTGTAGAGTATTTGAAGCATCGGAGTCTTTCTAAGCCTGATAGAATTAAAGCGGTTATTGATAACAAGGTTGGCAAAATTACAAAGAAAGAAATCATGGAGCTTTGTCCTGATATAAGCAAAATTACCGTGGAAAGGACTTTGACGAATCTGGTTAAGAGTGGGTATATCGCAAAAGTTGGTGCAGGTCCATCTACTGGTTATGTCCGTGTTTAAAAATATGAAAGTAGCTTATAAATTTGCCAGTCAAAACCGGCATTTTCTTAGCAAAAATCATTTCCTTTTATGTCGGCTTCTATAGCCGTAATCCTTTAATATCTTTAATACGTGATAAGATCGTATTGCAGCTGCAGCTGATAACGCCGGGAAGTGTATCAATGACTGTGTGCAGGAAGTGTTCCATTTCATCACTTGATGAAGCAACGGCATGTACATGCAGCTTGTCTCTTCCTGTGACACGGTAAATCTGCGTGACAGTATCATTATTATGTAATATATCTGTCACCTGCGACAGATGGTCTGGTTTTGTCTCGATTTCAAAATAGCATGAAACAGCACCACTGATCTTTTGAGGGTTTATTATAGTTGTATATTCTTCAATTATGCCTTGTTTCTCCAGAGCCTGAATCCGGGCTTTTACTGCCACTCTGGAAATACCGGTTTCTTTACCGATATCAGAGTAAGAAATACGTGCATTTTCTATAAGCAACTGGATGATTTTCTGATCCAGTTCATCTAAACCGTTCAGGTACATAAGTGTCCCTCCTGTAAAATAATATCCTCCGGATAGTAAATTTTCTTAAATATCATATCATTTATGTTGCTGAAAGTAAACTCTGGCTTGAC
>ERZ857982.2568-NODE-2568-length-13805-cov-10.102255_pt1 | contig 13805 bp, 11 predicted proteins | sample MGYA00519955_ERZ857982 | MGnify/ENA primary metagenome ERZ857982 (study PRJEB31778, sample SAMEA3449416) | human gut metagenome | biome: human gut; feature: human-associated habitat; material: faeces | place: United Kingdom | collected 2010/2012 ... | reverse complement strand
GCTACTTTACCTTGCTTTGGCCTGTATCCTTTGGAGAAAACTGGTATAGCAATATATATGCCGGACATCCTCTAAAAATAAACAGGTTGCGGTAACAGGCGTCTACTATTATGGAGGACAGGCCGGTGACCCGGAAAGGATCACCGGCCTGTTTGTTCGCGGCACGTAGGGTTGCTGTGTCGGGGAAGGCCCCAGGGAAGGAGACTAGGCCGCGGCGTTGCCGGACGAGTACTTCTTGGTGGCCAGGACGATGCTGTCGCCGTTGTTCACCACGACATCAAGATCCCCGGCCGTGATGCCGTTGACGAGGACGTCATGCTTGGAAGGGTTGACGCCGAGCTCCTCGGTAAGGACCTCGCGAAGGGTGATGCCCTCTTCAGAGCGGTACTGGACGGGTTCACGGCCTTCGGTCACGACGGTGTAACGGACGAAAGTGATAGCGGGCATGAGATGCTCCTTTGATTAAGGTTGTTTATACAGGGCCCTGTCGGGCTGCCAAAGCGAAAGATGCGGGATATATCCTTTATCTTCAGTGACTTATAACATTAAATAGCAATAATTACTAATAATGAGGTCGAAATTTCCGCAGTTAACAGGCATTTTTCGTTAGTTGTGTTGTTTTATTGAATTTTTTCGACCGATTTTTTGCGGTGATTGTGTAGTAATCCCTCCTATTTGTGACGTAAGTATATAAAATTTATCACTATCAAATGCGTAAATGACTCTTTTTTAATAAAAACAAGTGGATAGCAAAATTATAATGTTACTTAAGGCAGCAAAAGTACACTATAACTTTTATTATAGGTACAATCAGGAATTTCTACTGATAATTTGTTTACGCATTTGAATTTTCGATGTAGTAAAATCAATAAGTTAAAAATATATCTATATTTTGATTTTCAGCAAAAACTAAATGCGGAAAAATTCTTGCTGAGTGGGCAAAAATTGTTTAGCGAATCAGCCCCAAAAAATAAGGGTTAAATGAGTGTTTTGATGAGGCCGATTCTAAATGCGGAAATATAATCTTCTCTAACGGCTTCTAAATGCGTAAATGAATTTAATAAGGTACTCTATACCCTAGTAAACTGCTTGGTTAGTACTTTAGGGGTACTGTAGTTGAAATCTATTTTCAAAAAATATGGCCCTAGAGCCACAACGATTTGCGGGAATATAATTATATTAACTTATATCCAGTATAATTTAATCAAATTATAATATAATTATATTAAATTATATATAAGCTATTTTGCAAACTCTAGAAAAATTTCAAATGCGGAAATTTTTGAAAACTGTTTGCGCAGTGAAGAAATTACGGACTAATATACCGGCAAAATTGCATGTGTAACTACCTGTATTAACTGATATTTAAAATGCGAAAATAAATGCGGAAATGGCTGATACCTAAGTATTTGAAATCATGCATTATCCTAAAAACAACTACTTTCCGGAAAAAATGCATACCCCCACGGGCGTGAGGTGTGATGTAAGCGATGATATGCCTGTATACGCGGGCCATGTGTTAAAGTAACTTATAATCCCGCTCTTTGTATTTTTATGTATTACATATCATATGGAAGAAATATAATATATATTATATAATATATATTATATATGTATATCAAGATATATTGATATAATATATTTTAACACATGCCTGTGTGTGACGCATATATACATGCACCACGGGACGTAAAACACGTTACGTTTCCCGTATGGGTGTGTGTTTTTTTCGGAAAGTGGTTGTTTTTTTGGATAATGTGTAATTTCAAATACTTAACCATCCGCCGTTTCCGCATTTAAAATGGCCTCCGTAACTACTTAATTTTATAGTAGTTTTGGAGGCCATTTTTACAAAATATTAGTTTGTAATTTCCTCACTGCGCAAACAGTTTTCAAAAATTTCCGCATTTAGCATTTTCGATAATAAAAGTTATAGTGCTATAACTTTTATTATTTACCATAGATAAGTATTTGAGAACGTTAATGAAGTCCTCCTGCTTTGGTCAAAATCCGAAAATATAGATAAGTTTAAGTACGTCAACAGGTTCACGGCGAAGTCCTCACGGCTGATCTCCCGGGTCGTGATCTTGTACATCGGCCAGGCCCTCCTGAGCAGCAGCATGAGCAGCAGCTTGCCTGTCCCCGTCGGGACGGTCGTGAAAAGCATCGTGCTGGTCAGCGGATTGATATCGCTAACGCTTGCCGTATGCGGGTTTTCCGCCGTTCCGGTGACAGGCGGGAGCGCCAGGCCCACCAGCGGGGCCGCCGCCGTGATCGCCTCGCTGACGCGTGCGTTCTCCGACTTCCCGATCTTCCCGCAGGCTGCGAAACACAAGGCCGTCAGGATCATGTTCAGCCGGTGGAACGTCCTTCCGTCGGACCGCCTGAACGACTTTTCCGGCGCCGCCAGGACCTTGCGTGAGCCGACCGACAGCGGCATGTCCCCTTTCGGCACCGAGAGCGCCGTTTCCCTGGCCCTGCAGGCCAGCGTCGCGGCATGCGCCAGCCCCGTGTAAAGCCTCGTGCCCTCTTCCTCGTCGCAGCCGAGGGCGTAGAGCCAGAGCACGTAGTTCATGGGCATCGTCACCCAGTCGCCGGCACTTTCCGGGAGCCGCATAAGCAACTCCTCGAATTTGTTTGCGAAAGAGACACCGGGGGCTTCGAATTCCGCCCTGTACCCGGCCCTGGTCATCTTGGCCAGCTCCACCAGCCTCCTGGCCCAGGCAGGATCCTCCGTCCTGTTCCTGAGCGAGACTTTCCCCGCATCCACGCGTACTTTCGCGCCCTTGCGCATGATAACCTACCTTTTTGCTATGAAATATGGCAAAATCGCCGATTTCCCAAGATTGGCAAGGGGTTTCAGGCATTTTTACCCGGCATTCGGACGTGGTCGTTTGCCGTCTTCCCGACACCCTCGGGTTCTTATAACGCGCAGCCACCGGATTTTCGACGGACGCGGCATCGGACATGGCAAAATTTCGCGCAGAATTGCTTCTGTGAGCTTCCAAGTGCGATTTTGCATACCGGGATAGCTGGCAAGTCAAAAAATCGCTTAGAATTAAAATACGAGCGATTTTTGGCATATCGCATTTTCAGCACGAGACGCGGCACCGGACATAGCCCAAAACGGGCCGCAAATGCCCCCAGCAGCCTCGAAAGCGCTCTGTCCCGTACCAAGTCACGGACACGGCCCTTTCGGCGCTCAGGACGCATCCTCGCGTGATTTCCCGCAACCGGGCCTCCGGCATCGTCAGGTCCCCGATACCGCTGAGCCCCGGACACTGTCTCCGGCAATCTTCTGGGCAGCGTAATATCCTGAAAAATCAAGGAGCCCCGGATGTTCAGAAGAGCCCGCCGGCTCGCCGGCACAGCGGCGCAGATCTTCACTTCGCCAAGCGTCGCCCCCGAAACCCCCGTTAACAGTGGCAGCAACTTTACTTCAACTCTTAATCAGACTGTATCTACTGCAATTCAAACTGCAACTCAAAGTAACAGTGCAACTATAAACGGCAATGACATGAGTAAGACAAATATCCACCAGACCCCCGTCCCTCCCCAGGCGACACCTTCCACCGGACATGGTGTGAAGACGGCATCAGGTGCTGTCATGCGCTCCGTCCTCGAAGACATCCTGTCCAAGACGGCGAGCCGCGAAGTCCTCGCGGGCTGGGCCGCGGGCAATTTCGGCACGTTCGCCAATACGGCGGGGACGGGGTTCAGAGACACGTTCAGAAACACGTTCAAAGACACGTTCAGAAACACGTTCAGAAACGCCGCCGGACGCGTCAATGCCGGCGCGGCACGGGCGGCGGAAGCGGCACAGGAGCGTGCGAAGAAAGCCAAAGAGTTCCTTGACCGGCACAAGCGTGGCGTCGCCGGACTCGGTGGTCTTGGGGGCGTAGGCGCCGGTGCCGCCTTCCTTACCCCGGAGATCGCGGAGACACTGTCCCAGACGGCGCGCAGCGGCTACGTCTACGGACGTCGCGCCATGCGTCTGGACGATGCCGTGAGCGCGGCCAGCGGGACAGACAGGGAGGGGCGGTAGATGGCCAAGACATTCGCCCAGTATCTTATCGACAGGACCCTGCCGCCGGACATGGCCATCACGAGGCAGGTGGACAAGTCCTACCTTAACGAGCTGCTCGGCGAGGTGGCTCGCCGGTACCCTGACCGCTACGACGCGACCGTCTCGGCCCTGAAAAAGCTTGGCGACACCTTCTCCACCATGGAGCCCGTGACCATGGGCCTTCGGGAGATCGAGGTGCCGAACCGGGAGAAGCGTGATGCCATCATCAAAAAGTACACGGAACTGGTGAAGAAGGATCGCGGTGATGACGACAAGGTCATCGGCCACCTTACGAACCTGCAGATGGACCTGGCGAAGAACGATCTGGACGGGTCGAAGGACGACGCCTCCGTCATGGTCCGCTCGGCCCTGACGGGGAACAAAACCCAGCTCATGAAGCTGCGTACCTCCCCCGGCGTCGTCGGGGCCCATGACGGGAGCGTGGTGCCCGAGATCTTCCCCAAGAGCTATGCCGAGGGCGTCGACCCGCTCCATTTCTGGCTCGGTGCCGTGGAATCGCGCCGAAACATCGCCCAGGGCGCCGTCTCCACGGCCAAACCCGGCGAGATGCTCAAGGTCTTCAGCAATACCCTGTCCACGTCCGTGGTCTCGTCAGAAGACTGCGGTTCCGGACGCGGCATCCTGCTCGGCACTCGCGATGACGACATCATCGACCGCTACCTTGCCCGTGACGTCGCAACGTACAAGCGCAACGACCTCGTCACGCCGGACATGCAGAAGGACCTGCTGGCTCGCGGCATAACGCAGGTCCTCGTACGCAGTCCGGAGACCTGTGACGGCAAAGGCGGCTCCGTATGCCGGATGTGCATGGGGCTGCGTCCCGGGACAGGGAAGAAGTGGGAGATCGGGGACAACGCCGGTCTGGTCACCGCGGGCAGCCTTGGCGAGCCGCTTACCCAGATGACGCTCTCCTCGAAACACTCCACGTCCATGGCCGTGAAGCATGAGGGCCTGCGTGGCGAGGCGGGCTTCCGCCAGTTCGTGGAATCGCCGAAGAACTACCCCTACGGCAAAGTCCTGTGCGAGGTCATCGGCACTGTCTTCCGCATCAGGCAGGCGCCGCAGGGCGGCAAGATCATCACCATCCGGCAGACGCGTCCCGTCCCTGAACGCTACATCGTCAATGCCAATCCGACGCCGGGCATGCGCAACCACTGGGACTACCATGTCCCTCCGAACCTCAGGCTCGCGGAGGGCGTGGAAGAAGGCGTCGAGGTCTGGCCGGGCAAAGAGCTTTCAACGGGCGTCGACAACCTCAAGGACATCGCCCGCCTGCGGAATCTCGGCTTCGCCCGCAGCGCGGCCGCCCAGAACATGTACGACATCTACAAGGCATCGGGCATGAAGATGGACCGCAGGCACTTCGAGCTCCTGGCCAGGAACGCCCACGCCTATGTGAGGATCATCAAGGCACCAAGATCGTCAGACCTGCTCCCTGGTGATGTGGTCACGTACCAGGAACTTGTGGAGAAGGTGAGATCGCTGCCGTACAGGACGGTGAAGACGGACGCGGCCCTCGGCATGGTCCTGGCGCAGGGTGTCCTGGACCTGACTGTGGGAACTGAAATCGATGCTCGCACCCGGCAATATTTACAGCAGAACATGGTCAATGAAGTTCGCGTGACGCAGGAGCTGGAAGTGGCGCCGGAGACAACGCCCCTGACGCGGGTGGTGACGAAGTCGCCCGACTGGCTCTCCGCCATGAACCACCGCTACCTCAAGGACCAGCTTCGTGACGCGGCATCTTACGGCAAGAAAAGCAATATCCACGGATACAATCCCATCGCCGCGTATGCGTACGGCACGGAGCTTGGCCACGGACAGGGCGGGACGTACTGACCCGGCCATGGAACAGGCCGCGCGCCCCGCAGCGCGGCATAACGAAGCACCCAGACAGAGAACACGACATGGCCCTGACCCCAACCGTATTCGTATCCACCGTCGTCAAAGACCAGGTGGGCAAGCCTGTCCAGGGCGCCGTGGTCGAAGCGAAACTCACCACGGTCGACCGCTGGCAGGGCTATGTCGTCCCAAAGAGCTACAAAGGCTTCACAGGGGCTGACGGCATCTGCCGTCTCGCGGTCTTTCCGAACGAACTCGGCACGGAAAGCAGCGAGTACCTCTTCACCGTCAAGCTCCCTGACGGTACGGGCTTCAGCGCTCTGGCCACCGTCCCCAACCATGACTGCCATCTGCACGACATCACGGAACTCGAACCGTACGAGCCGCGCGGTACCGGCGCCGTCATCACACCGGAAGTGGCTGCCTACGCCGACACGGCGGCGAAAGCTTCAAGGGATGCTTTAAAAAGCGCCCAGGAAGCGCGTCTCTTCGCCCTGGACGCAGTACCGGACGAAGACGATCCGCAAAGTTTCGGCTCGGCCAAATACCATGCTGAACACGCCGCCCGATCCGCGAAGGCTGCCGCGGATTGGGCTGAGAGCGGGAACAGCCCGGGCGGTGAAGGCACAAAGTCTTCGAAGCGCTGGGCAGAGTCGATGACGGAGCACGGTAACTTCTCCGTGTTCCGCATCATCTTCGTCACAAAGCTGTGCCTGCACCGTCTGTCCGTACGTTTCCGCGAGCTCCTGGCCAAGGCCGAGGAAAAGGTCAACGGCCTGATCCTGTCTGTGGAAGGGACGCTGCAGGAGCTCGTCGGCACCGCGTCGTACCATGCCGACAGGGCGGAGAAGGCTGCTGAAGAGGCCGGTCAGGCACGCGATGAGGCCCTCGAGGTCCAGGACTCTGTCGACCGCTATGCAGCCAGCGCCCAGGAGCATGCGGACAGGGCGGCGAACAAGGCGAACGAAGCTGCGGACAGCGCGAAAGCTGCCGCCGGCAAGGTCGAGGAAGCACGTGGCGTCGTTGCCGATGCGAAGCTGGGCTTCGAGAAGGCTTCGTCAGCGGCGATATCCGAAGCGAAGTCCTGGTCAGACACGGCGAAGTCCTGGGCTGACAAGGCTGAAACGCAGGTTGAAGAAGCCCGCGTACAGGCCGGCAGGGCACTGGAACACGCCGGTACGTCCTGCGAGTGCGCCGAGGATGCGAAGACAGCCCAGAAGCTCGCCGAGAAAGCCCGGGACGACGCCGTCGCCTTTGTCGACAACCTGGTCGTCGCCCGGCGATACAACTGGGTGCAGCAGGCCCCGCTGGCTGAGGGAGATCTGGTGGAAGTGCCGGATCACACCGTCAATGACGGCTCCCTCCTCGTCTGGTGCTCAGGCATGCTGCTGCAGCCCGTTTTTGAATATGAGGAAGTGGACAGGACACATATCCGTGTCCTGTCAGACGTGCCGTACACCACCTTCTGGTGCGCGATCGTCGTCACCGGTCTGGATTACTGGGAAAAGCCGCTCAGTCTGCGCTGGATCCTGTGGGACGACTACCAGAAGGTCATCGACCCGGACTTCCTCTTCGACAGCGGAACGGTCGTCCTTCCTGAAGAGGAAGTCGACTTCTCATACAGACAACCATAACCTCCAGGGTAATTACCATGACTATCATCAAAGGTTTGCTGAAGGACAAGCTGGGCAACCAGCTGTATCCCGAAACCAGTTTCGACCAGGTCAAGGACGATGACGGCAAGACCCTCAAGGTCTGGCGTGGCGAGATCGACGGCAAGGTCACCACCTATGACGGCCTGCTGGGCCCCGACGGCAACGTCAAGCTGGAAAAGCTGCCCGAGGTCCTGAGCAAGTTCAAGGGCAGCTTCGCCAATGCCGAAGCCCTGCCCAAGGAAGGCACCGCCGGCGACTACGCCATCTGCACCGACACCGACACCGTCTGGGTGTGGGACGCTGAAAAGACTGGTGCCCCCGGCTGGATCGACACCGGCAAGAAGGGCAACGTCACCAGCGTCAACGGCAAGACCGGCGACCTGACCATCGAGCTGGCCGACCTGGGCGTGACCATCAGTGCCGCCGACATCAACGGCCTGCCTGCCAAGGTCGACACCAAGGTGGCCACCGCCGACATCATCGACAACGTGACTTCCGCCGATACCAACAAGCCTCTGTCCGCCAATCAGGGCAAGGTGCTGGACGGCAAGATCACCGCCCTGTCCGGCGTGGTCGATGGCAAGGTTGCTACCGCTTCCATCGTCAATGACCTGGCCACCGGCGGCGCCGCCGTGCCCCTGTCCGCTGAACAGGGCAAGGTGCTCGACGGCAAGGTGTCCGCCGCTGCCACCACGGCTGCCGAAGTCGACTTCGCCGTGGTGGAGAACGGTGCCCAGGCTCCCGCCACCCTGCGTGAAGGCGGCATGTACTTCGAAAAGGCTTCCGCGTAGCTGAGGCGTACCAAACCGGAGCATCGAGATATGAGAGGAACCCTGAAGAACAAGCTCGGCTCTCCCATCTGGCCCGAAACGGTGGCATCCGCCGTCACCGTCCAGATGGATAATGAGCAGTACCCCCTGGACGCTGTTCTTGCCGCGCTGGATACCGATCCGGTGGAGCATTATTCCGCGTCACGATCCAACGACATCGCCAGCGGCACGTCCTATACCGTGCCGCAATACATCGTCGGGGCCTCTCATATCTCGGTGTATCTGAACGGGCTGAAGTGCGCCTTCGGTACCGACTTCCATGAGGCCGGTACCGAGGGCCAGCCTTCGACCAGTATCACGTTCACGGACATCGTGGACAAAACGACAAGCATCCTCGTCCGTGTCGGGAGGTAAACATGGCCGGCGCTTTTCAAATCCTTAAGCAACTCAAAGAGGCCGGCGATTATATAGCGAACGCGCCTCAGGCTTCCACCGTGGCTCCGAAGGCCCATGGAACGGCGGCGCCCGGCGTGTCCCGAAGCTACGCCCGTGAGGACCATGTCCACCCGAAGCAGACGACGGTGTCCACAGCCTCGAAGCTGGCGACGAAGCGCAATATCGCCCTGACCGGTGCGGTCACGGGGAGCGCCGACTTTGACGGTTCGGCCGGCATCTCCATTGCCGCCACGCTGACAGGTTTTGATGCTTCAAAGATCACGTCCGGCACCATCGACATCGGGCGTATCCCTGCCGCAGCGCTGGAACGTCTGGTCGTTGTCGCCGACGTGGCTGCCCTGCTCAAGCTCAAGAGCACCGATGTCCAGACAGGGGACACGGTCCAGATCACGGCGGCATCCAGTATCGACGGTGTATCCTACCCGGCCAAGGCCATGTTCCGCGTGACGGATGGCGCTGTTTTCACCGGGTCGCAGACAGAGCAGACGGTGAGTGGCGCCCTTGTCGTGTACACGGCAGGTGCCGCGGCGTCCGTGCCGTGGTCCGGCGTAACGGGAAAGCCGTCGACGTTTGCTCCGTCCGCGCACGATCACAGCGCGGATAACATCACGTCCGGTACGCTGGCCGCCGTCCGTGGTGGAACAGGGCGTACCGACGGCAAGGCCGTGGCCCTGGCCACAGCCCGTACGATCTCCCTTACCGGGGACGTCACGGGATCCGCGTCGTTCGACGGTTCGAAGAATGTCAGCATCACGGCGAAGCGGAAGAACGCGTCCGTGCAATTATCGGCAGCAGGTACGCGGTCATCCGTCATCGCCGCCAACGCGGACTATGCCGTGCCGTCGTACATCGTCGGTTCCGGGCACCTGAAGGTATACCTTGACGGCGTGCTCTGCACGGGCGGCGATAACGCGGATACGTGCACCTACGTGGAACTGGGACCGTCCGGCTCGGCCTCGACGCTCATTCGGTTTTACCAGGATATTCCCACGACGATGGACGTGCTGGTGACCGTGTAGGAGCCTGTTGAAAAATGCGTCGATGTGATTGATAATCCATCCAGTCAGGTGTGCGACGGACGGTCGACGAAGAGCCGGAAATGTCGGCAATAATGTCGCCGGCAAAAAGGCCCCATTCACGACAGAATGGGGCCTTTTTGTTTTGATTACGGCATGTTGCAACTATGTGGTTTGACTTGATAGTTGAATAGGCCTTGAAGGTAGGCCGCCTTTTTCTTATACTCCGCCTGCCTCCCCAGACAGCGCGAAGTCCTGCCCCGTGAGGAGGTGGTGCACATGCTGAAGATCAGCGTGTCCATCAAGGTCACTGCCGGAGCTGTGGCCCTTCTCCTGACTGTCCTGCTGCGTTCGTGCAGCTAGCGATATTGGATAAGGTTCGGCCCCGGTAGTTCGGCAAAAACTACCGGGGCCGCTGAAACTTGAACCCTAACAGGTTTGAGTGAGGCGCGGGGTTCGCGCAGGGCGGCGTGTGTTAGCACCACTCACCGCCCTTTTTTTTGTAAGCATACCGGCAATGTCATGTCAAGTATTTTGCCTGACGCGCCGCTCTGTCAGGCCTGCCACAAACAGCCTCCGTTCCGTGAAGAGACGGCTTTGTCGGCGAGAATGGCCTGTCATCCAGCTCGTTTCTGGTGATATAGGCGATATCATGAGGAATATTTTCAGGCACCCGGCTGTCTCCGTTTGGCGCTGAAGTATTCCTTCATCAAAAATTCCTTTGTGGCTTGAGACCGCCCCCTTCAGGGGGAAAAGAGAAGTTGACAAGACGGCGGAGCCGATGAAATCCTTTTCCGTATCCTCTCCCTTCAGGGAGGGCCGATCCGCACGACCCCTATCCGTCGGCTGCGGAGTCAGTCGGCGGACGGGGCGACTGTGGATTGAAACATGAGATCTTTGCCAACGGCACACGGCCGCGAACACGGTACCTGACGAAGAGTGCGACCAAGTGTCCAACTTGCACTCTTCCTTGCACTCTTCGGACAGTTCGTGCGCTGAAATATTTCATAACTTGCTTATTTTAATGAATAACAGCAAAAATACGAAGAGTGCACCATAACTTGACAATCTGCACTCTTCCCTGCACTCTTCGGTAAAGTACACGGATACCAGAGGAGGCGCACATGCTGGACACTGATGAAATAATCAGTCATATCCACAGATTACGAAAAATCGGGCAGGATACGCAAACGTGCGAAGTCAAGGAAGCTGTGGGCAAGCTGCCCTCTTCCATCCCGGAGACCATGTCCGCATTCGCCAACGGGGAAGGCGGGCTGTTCCTGCTTGGCCTTTCGGAAAAGGAGCGGTTCGCGCCCGTGGATGGCTTTAACGCCGCGAGCATTCAGAATGCCATGGTGTCCGCAGGCGAAAAACTCACCCCCGTCGTTCGTCCCGACATGGAGATCATTCCGTTCGAGAGCCACAACATCCTGGCGGCCTGGATATACCCAAAGGCCATAGAGGACCGTCCGTGCTATGTGACGGCCCAGGGCATGTATCGTGGATCTTACATCCGTACAGGCGATGGGGACAGGCGTCTGAGCAGGTACGAGATAGACCGCATGCTTGAAGCCAACAGGCAGCCATGCTGGGACGCGGAGGTCGTCATGGAGGCCACAACGGATGACCTTGATCCGTACATGCTGCGGGATCTTATTGCCAGGCAAAAGGCGCTGCATCCCCGTATTTTTGCGGCCATGCCGGATGAAGAGATCATGAAGAGTCTGCGCATCGTCGAGGAGGTGGACGGTGTCCTGCACCCCACGCTGGCAGGCTTGCTTGCACTCGGGATCTATCCTCAAAAATATTTTCCGTCCCTGACGGTGAGTTTTTCACGCTATCAGGATACAGCCAACAGTGCCGGTACACCAGCAAGCGACGAGCGTTTTGTGGACAGCCGGACGATAGTGGGATCGATACCTGTCATGATAGCCGAAGCTCTGGACTGCGTACGCAGGAATATGCACATAGGCGCTGTCATCGACGGCGCCTTCAGAAAAGAGCTTCCTGACTATCCGCTCATAGCCGTACGCGAGGCCATTGCCAACGCCCTGCAGCATCGTGACTACTCTCCTGAAGGCAGGGCGTCTTCCGTGAGTCTCACCATGTATGCCGACTGTCTTGAGGTACTGAATCCTGGCGGATTGTATGGCCGCGTCGCCATCGAGGATCTGGGAAAACCAGGCATCGTTGCCACCAGGAACCAGTTCCTGTCCAATATCCTGGAGACGACGCCATTCCCCGGTGAGGGTTTTGTGGTTGAAAATCGTGGCAGCGGAATACGAACCATCAATCTGTCCCTGGAACAGGCGGACATGTACCCGGCTGAGATGCACTCCACACTGAACAATTTCCGTATAGTCTTCTCGAAAAGAAGAAGAACGAAGTCAGAAAAGGAGCGCGTTCCGGGCAAGGAACTTGAGCAGGCCCTCATTGATGAAATTTCCCGGTCAGGTCCTCTCAGTGTGACCGAAATAGTCGAGCGATCCGGTCTGTCAAAATCCACCGTGAGCACAAGGGTGAAACGGCTTGTGGCAACCGGTGTCCTCGAGCCTATGGAAGTACGGCACAGCCCGAAGCAGCGTTACCGCCTTGTGCGGTAGTATCAGCCTGCCGGCAAGCTGACGAAGAGTGTGACCAAGTGTCCAACTTGCACTCTTCCTTGCACTCTTCCACCACACACGCCTTTTGGCATGTTGACAGAAATGGCAAAGTATGTACTTATATTTGTACAGAAGGAGGTGCATATGTCGCAGGCCATCACTTATACCGAGGCACGGCAAAACCTCGCGGAAACCATGAACCGTGTCTGTGACCACCACGAGCCCGTCATCATCACTCGCCAGAAGTCTCCCTCCGTGGTGCTGATGTCCCTGGAGGACTACAACGCCATCATGGAGACAGCCTATCTGCTGCGTTCCCCGGCCAATGCCGCCCGGTTGCGGGAAGCATTGCACGCCGCTGACGCGAGCAAGACCGTACAGCATGACCTTAAGGATTAGCACCATGCTGCTGACCTGGACGCCCCAAGCGTGGGACGATTGCCTGTACTGGCAGGCGACCGACAAACGGACGCTGAAGCGCATCAATGAGCTGCTGCGTGATGCGCTCCGCAATCCGTTTGAAGGCCTTGGCAAGCCGGAGCCGCTCCGCTTTGACCTTGCGGGGTGCTGGTCCCGCCGCATCAATCAGGAAGACCGCCTTGTGTATCGCCTTGACGAGCAGGGGGCGGCCCTGACCGTCCTCCAATGCCGCTACCATTATTGACCGCTCGTACACGACGCGGTTTCATCTCCTGAATCTCTGTCTCCCCGCAAAGCAATATTTATCCGGCAACCATCTGGTTGCTCCGAAATTTTGCCTACCAGGAGACATATCCCATGGCTTTCCCCAATCTTCTCAAGCGCCTTTTCGATACGGACGGAGCAGGCGTCAAACTGCGCGGCGACATCATGCCCTACAGCACGGCAGCGCCCAAGGCCGGCGGTACTGCCGCCACAGGAACGTCCAACACCGTTGCCCGCAGCGACCATGTGCACCCGGCACAGACGATCGGCACGGCGTCCGGAACTGTTTCCGGTACGACGAAGCTCAGCGATGCCATCGACAGCACGTCCGATGCCGATTCCGGTGTGGCTGCCACTCCCATGGCAGTGAAGGCCGCGTATGACAAGGCCGTTGAGGCAAAGAGCGCCGCGGAGGCTACCAGCTCTATCGATCCGTGGAATATTTTCCCCATGCGCGTGCCTATTGCCGTTGACGGCGTGACCTTCGGCGGGAGCGACGGCCGTCGTGCCATCATGCCTGGGGAGACAGTGGCCCGTGAGGACTGGATACTCTGTGACGGTGGCAGCGACGGCAAAGGCGGCACCGTGCCCGATCTGCGCGGGCGCATGATTATGGGTGCGTCCGATGAGCATGAGGCTGGCTCTACTGGCGGCTCTGAGACCCACACGCACAGTGTTTCCGGCACTGTCGG
>ERZ857982.2563-NODE-2563-length-13834-cov-4.181798_pt1 | contig 13834 bp, 4 predicted proteins | sample MGYA00519955_ERZ857982 | MGnify/ENA primary metagenome ERZ857982 (study PRJEB31778, sample SAMEA3449416) | human gut metagenome | biome: human gut; feature: human-associated habitat; material: faeces | place: United Kingdom | collected 2010/2012 ... | reverse complement strand
CCCCTTCGCCGGCCGCGAGGGCAAGTTCGTCACCTCCCGCCAGCTGCGGGACCGCCTGTTCCGGGAAACGCTGAAGGACGTGTCCCTGCGGGTCACGGAGCTTGAGGGCGCCACCGACGCCTTCAATGTGGCAGGCCGCGGCGAAATGAGCCTGTCCATCCTCATCGAGACCATGCGCCGGGAGGGCTACGAGTTCCAGGTGTCTCCCCCCCGGGTCCTGTACCGCACCATCGACGGCAAGAAGTGCGAGCCCATTGAGCGTCTGGTGGCCGACGTGCCCAGCGAATGCGTGGGCGCGGTCATCGAGAAGCTGGGCTCCCGCAAGGGCGACCTGATCGAGATGACCCCTGTGGGCAGCCGCATGAAGCTGGAGTTCCTGATCCCCGCCCGGGGCCTGTTCGGCTATCGCAACGAGTTCCTGACGGACACCCGGGGCGAGGGCATCATGGCCTCCGTGTTCGACAGCTACGCCCCCTATAAGGGCGACCTGAACCGCCGCAGCACCGGCTCCCTGGTGTCCTTTGAAACCGGCGAGTCCGTCAGCTACGGGCTGTTCAACGCCCAGGAGCGCGGCGCTCTGTTCATCGGTCCCGGCGTCAAGGTGTACGAGGGCATGATCGTGGGCGTGTCTCCCAAGCAGGAGGACATCACCGTCAACGTCTGCAAAAAGAAGCAGATGACCAATATGCGGGCCGCCGGCTCCGACGAGGCCCTGCGCCTGGTGCCTCCCCGGAAGCTGAGCCTGGAGCAGTGCCTGGAGTTTCTGGCCGACGACGAGCTGCTGGAGGTCACCCCCGAGAATCTGCGCATGCGCAAGACCATCCTCAATCACGAAAAGCGCATGAAGGCTACCCACGGCGGCAAGAAAAAGTAAATCATTGATGAGTAAGAAACGGCGTCCGCCTTTGACCAAGGCGGACGCCGTTTTTTCCTTTTTTGACAGGCAAAGGGGGCCCCGCCACTCGGCGGGACCCCCTTTTTGCTCAGCGCTTACCTGAGCGATCAGGCTTTCTCAGCTGTTGCGCTTTTTGCGGGACACGATGACCAGCACCACAGCCAGAGCGGCAGCGCACACCAGGACGATGATCCACATGGTGGTGTTGCTCTCGTCGCCGGTCTTGACGCCGGGCTGGGTGGGCTGATAGCCGGGATCGGCTGCGCCGCAGTCGGTGCACTTGCCATCCTTGTAGTGATGGCCGGTGGCGTCGATGACCATGGTCTCCACCTCACCGCAGCCGGTGCAGGTGCGGGTCTTTTCGCCGGGCTCGGTGCAGGTGGGCTGGGTGGTGACGATCCACTCGCCGAAGGTATGCTCATGGGCGGTGCAGACCACGTCGTTGCGGTCGCGGACGCGGATGCGGGGAGCCATGGGGGTGCCGTCGGCCAGGACGAAGGTGTTGTCATAGGAGACCAGGCCCGTGGCGGAGATCTGGCAGCCCACGGACAGGTTCGCCACATCGTAGGAGGTGGTGATATAGCCGTCGATGAACACGCGGGCGATCTTGCCCTCGCTGTCGCGGACCAGGATGGTCTGGACCAGGCCGTCGGCCATCTCATAGCCGGTGACGTAGCCGTTCAGGGTCACCAGCTGGCCCAGGACGGAGCCGTCGTTGATCTGGGTGGAGGTGACGGCTCTGGGAGTGACGGGAGTGGTCTCACCGATCTTCTCAATGGAGGAAACCTGCAGCTCGTTCTCGCCCTGATAGGTCTCCGTCACGCCGGTGACGCGGACTACGTCGCCGATCTTGAAGTCGCCGGCCACGGGGAAGCAGTTGATGCCGCCGGTCTCATCCTGAACATAGATGCAGTCGAAGAAGGCGGTGGCCTTGTCATAACCGGAGGCGTTGGAGGTCACGACACCCTCAATGGTGTACTTGTGACCGGCCTCGGTCTGGGCCTGGACCGTGGCAATGTCGGTGATCTTCACGGGGTTGATGCGGCCCAGCAGGTTCTCGCAGATCTTGTAGTTGGAGTAGTTCTTCTCGGAGCCGTTGTCACTGATGGTGGCCTGGACCTCGAAGTTGGACATGAAGGCCGCGCCGGACACGATGATCAGACCCTTGCCCTCCAGCTGCTCGCTGGCCATGGCCAGCAGACGGCTGTCGTTTTCGGCATAGGCGTACTTGGGCACGTTGGCGCCGCCCAGGCCGTCCTTATCCACGTCCACGGAATAGGTGGTGCTGTGGGCGTATACCACCGGGGAAACGGTGGCGGGCAGGGTGGAGGTGGGCTTGCCGTCGGCGTCCACGGCATACACGGAGGCGCCGCCATAGTGGCTGAATACCTCGGTGTACAGGCGGTCATAGGGGTGAGCGGGGTCCACCTCCACGCCGTCGGTCAGGAAGCTCTGACCGTAGGTGTTGAAGTACAGACGCCACTTGTCCACGCCGTCGGCTGCGCTGCGGACATCGTCATAGGTGGCATCGTCCGCAATACGCAGGCTGGAGCCCAGGGCCTGGAGTACCTCGTTCTGGGTGGCGGCCATGTGCTTGATGGCGGAATTGTTCTGGATTACGTCATAGTTCTCGTAGTTGTCGCTCCAGCCGGCCAGGATCACGGTGCCGCCGCCGGCGTTGAAGGCGGCAATGGCCGCCAGCTCCGCGGCGCTGTAGGTCCGGGGATCGGTCTGGGCGTCGGCCAGGCGGCGGGAGGGGGCGGTGAGGATCAGGGCCTTGAACTTGGGATTGGAGCAGGCGGCGATCAGATCGTCGCTGGTCTTCAGCTCCACGGTGCGGACGTTGTACTTGCCCGCCAGGTTGCCGAAGTTGCCCATGGAATCCTTGTAGTTACCGGCCACATACTCGTTGTAGTGGGAGGCGTCGATGCCGATATACACCAGGTCGTCGGCGTTCAGCACGTCCAGGGTAATGTCCTTGGTGAACACATACTCCTTGCCGTCCTGCTCCAGCACCACGGTGGCGGTGACCTTATAGACCCGGGCGGTATCGAAGGAGATATCATAGCTCAGGTCCAGGGTGCCGCTGGCGGGAACGGTGCCCGCGTCGGTGGCGGAGGTCAGCACCTGGCTGCCCACGGCATAGGTGATGGACTTGATCCTGGCGTCGGTGCTCTCGCTGTTGAACAGGGTGGTGGTAACGGTCATCTTCTCGCCGGTGACGGGAGTGGAGGTGCCGCAGGTCACATCGGAGATGCCCAGCTTCAGGGTCTCGCCCACCCACACGGGAGCGGTGACCGCCAGGTCGCCGTCACCCTGGGTGACGCGGATGTAGTAGTAGCTGTAGTCGGGGTCCAGGGTCACGGACAGGTCGCCGGTGGCCAGGACAGCGGGATCGTCCCAGGTATAGGCGGTCTTGCCGGAGTTGACAATGACCTCCACCTTGGAGATGGAATCGCTGGCGTCGGGGTCGTTGACGGTAACATGGATGTCCAGCTTCTCGGGGACCTCAGTGAGGCTGCTGCCCAGGAGCATGCCGTTGACGGTGTAGCCGATCTCCAGGTTCTTGTCCTCGGTGGCGTACATACGCATGGCGCGCAGTGCGTCGTAGATGCCCTCCTCGGAGAAGTCGTCGGTGAGGATCACGTCGCGGGCATCGTTGGCGTTGCCCCAGCGGCCCTTGTGGTTATCCTGGTTGTTGGTGGGAGCCAGGTGCCAGCCCTTATCCAGCGCCATGGTGTAGTACTCATAGCTGGGATAATAGCCGCCGGCGCCGATCTGGCCCTCGCCGTTGCCGGCCTCCACCATGTACATGCGGCTGTCGATGACGGGATCCCAGAAGGCAAAGTCACCGAAGGTGCCGAAGGTGTTGCCGGGGTGGTTGAACTGGCTGAGGCTGTCTGCGCCCTCCTGCTGGCTCAGCAGGGCATAGTAGGCGCGCATACCGGCATAGTCGGTCTTGTTGTTCAGGGTGGTGTTGTTGCGGGAGACGATACCGGGGGTATTGAAGGTGTTGATGTGGCCGGGACCGCCGGACCAGGTCATCTCAAAGCCGGCCAGAGCCACCAGGGAGCCGGCGTTGGCCTCGTTGAAGGCGGCCACGGCGGAACGGTAGCTGTTCCAGGTCTCCTGGCTGTAGGGGGTGGCCAGGCTCATGTCATACAGAGCGCCCTCGGGGTTGGCCGCGCCGCTCTTGTCGAAGTAGTTGGAGTGGTCGGTGAAGGCCACAAACTGCACGTTGGCGCTGTCGGGCAGGTTCTTCACATAGCTCAGAGCGGACTCCAGAGAGCCTGCGCCGTCGGAATACTGGGTGTGGCTGTGCAGCTGACCGAAGTACAGCTGATACCGGGACTCACCCACGGTGAAGAACCAGCTGAAGGAAGCGGACTTGCCGTCGGCGCGGGTGACGGTGACGGTAACATTGGTGCGGCCGTCGGTCATGTCGGCGGCGGGGGTGTAGGTGGCCTTGCCGCCGGCACAGACGGCGTTGACCTTCTCCCCGTTGACGGTCATTTCCACGGTGGGATTCTCACCGGCGTTGATGAGCTCAGCGGAGATGACAGGCCGCTTGTCGCTGCCGGTCTGGCTGCCCTTGAGCGGCGTCACGGCGCCGATGGAGGGCTCGTCCACCACGGTGACCACCAGGCTGCCGCTGTAGCTGACACCGGAGACATTGGTCACGCGGACGGTGAAGGTCACCTGATCGGACCCGGCCAGCATGGCGGCAGGCACATTGGCGGTGTAATTGCTGCCGTCGGCGGTGTAATCGGTGATGACACCGGCAGACCTGCCGTCCACCAGGATCTCCAGCTTCTGGACCGCCTTCGCATCGTCCACGGTAAAGGTCAGGGTGTAATCCTGGCCCCCCTTCACGGAGTCGGCGGAGGTGAACTTCACGGCGGGATCATTGACGATGCCGCCGTCCAGCTTCACGCTGTCGGCTACGCCATAGAAGAAGAAGGAGTAGATGGTGTAGTCCGTGACGTTGTACATGCTATAGGTCTTATAGCTGTCGCTATAATACTCCAGGAACTGGCTGTATCTGCCGTTGAACTTGGCGGTGCGGCTCTCCAGCTGATAGCCGCCCACGCCGCCGGAGCAGGGCTCCACGGTCCAGTCGGCGTCCTCGCTGGCGGTGAGGGAATAGAAGGCGTTGTTGCCGGTGCCGTTGGAGCACAGGTAGCCGTAGGTCTCGTTGCGGAAGCGATAGTATTCGCCGCTGCGCTCCACGGTGAACACCACGCCGCCGTTGCCGGGAATGGCCTTGCCGTTGGCCACCTGGGCGGAGACGTTGTTGACGGCGGGGCTGTCGGTGTTGTCATTCTGCCCGGCCAGGACGCCCTGGGCATTCTGGTTGAACAGCACCACCTGCGCGCCCTCCTGGGGCAGACTGCCGGCGGGCTGGTCCGTCTCGTCGCCTACCAGATAGAGCTGCTGGGCAAACAGAGCCTCGTTGCTGCCGATGGTGCCGAAGGCACTCCAGTTGTTCTTCTCGGCATACCACTCCAGATAGCTGCTGCGGCCCACGTTCTGGATATAGACGCAGTTTTCCGTGGCGGCGGGAAGGATGCTCCAGCCGGTGTGGGTCTTATCCAGGGGGGTGCTGGAGTATTTTTCGTCCATAGACAGCTTCTTGCCGTCGGCAGTGGAGAAGGTATAGCTGCCGTCGGCGTTGACGCCCACGGTCCAGATGTCGGCCTTGGTATAACCGGAGAGCTTGCCATTGGCCAGGGTCACGTCGGTGCCCTTGTTATAGAAGCCGGTGTACTCCGTGGACAGGGCCTTGCCGTTGGCGGGGTTGAATACCACCACCTGGTCGCCGTCGGATACGGAGGTAACGATGCCGCTTTTCTGGATTTTGAAGAATGCCTGGGCAAACAGAGCTTCATTGCTGCCGATGGTGCCGAAGGCACTCCAGTTGTTCTTCTCGGCATACCACTCCAGATAGCTGCTGCGGCCCACGTTCTGGATATAGACGCAGTTTTCCGTGGCGGCGGGAAGGATGCTCCAGCCGGTGTGGGTCTTATCCAGGGGGGTGCTGGAGTATTTTTCGTCCATAGACAGCTTCTTGCCGTCGGCAGTGGAGAAGGTATAGCTGCCGTCGGCGTTGACGCCCACGGTCCAGATGTCGGCCTTGGTATAACCGGAGAGCTTGCCATTGGCCAGGGTCACGTCGGTGCCCTTGTTATAGAAGCCGGTGTACTCCGTGGACAGGGCCTTCAGGTTGGCGGGGTTATAGATGACCACCTGGTCACCGTTCTTCAGGGGAGCGGTGGGATCATCAGGCTGACCGGGCTGGTCAGGCTTCTGGGTGTCTGCCACCAGATAAAGCTGCTGGGCAAACAGAGCCTCGTTGCTGCCGATGGTTCCGTAGGAGCTCCAATTGTTCTTCTCGGCGAACCACTCCAGATAGCTGCCGCGGCCCACGTTCTTGATGTAGAAGCAGTCCGCCGTGGCGGCGGCGCTGAGCGCCCAATCCACATTGGCCTTGTCCAGGGGAGTGCTGCTGTAGCTGGTGTCCATGGACAGCTTCTTGCCGTCGGCGGTGGAGAAGGTATAGGCACCGCTCTCGGTGCGGTTCACGGTCCACAGCTCTGCATCCGTGTAGCCGGTGAGCTTGCCTCCGGTCAGCTCCACATCCACGCCTGTGTTATAGAAGCCGTTGTACACGGAGGACAGAGCCTTCTTGTTGGCGGGGTTGAATACCACCACCTTGTCGCCGTTCTGCAGGGTGGTCAGATCGGTGACGATGCCGCTTTCCCGGGCGGGAACGGTGCTGAGCTTATACAGGGCCACGGGCTGCTGATTCTCGCTCTTATAATAGCGGAACCGGGTGCCGTTGGTGGCGGCTGCGTTATACTGCAGCGTGGTGTTGTTGCTGGCGATCTTCACATTACCATCAGCGAAGGTGATGGTGTTGAGCTCCGGAGTGGAGCCGGTGATGATCTTGTTCTTGCCGGACTTGCCGGAAATGTACTTTCCGCTGGCGGACTGCACGGACCAGCCGCCGGTCATGGGCGCGATGGTGAACGCGTACTTGGCGTAATCACCAACGATCTTGCCGTCGGTGATGGTCACGTCCACCTTGTTGCCCTCCTTGTCCAGGGCGGACAGGGAGCCGTCCATGATCAGGCTGCCCTTTTCATAGACGATCAGGTATTGACCGGACCAGTCCTCCTGTGCCTCGGTGACCTTTTCCCAGGTCCCGGACGCAGGCTCTGCCGCGAATACCGACACCGGCAGCAGGGAAACCAGCATGACCAGTGACAGCAGCGCAGACAGAAGTCTGGTGCGAACAGGTGTTTTCATCAAGCTATTACCTCCTTTAATTTCTCCCGGAGCTTCCCGCCCCACAGGTATTTTCATTGTAACATACGCTTCTGTCAGTTTCCAGTTTTATTTGCAGATTTGACACAAATTTTGCTAATATGTGCACAAGGCATGGATGATTGCACAAAGCCCTGCTTGACAAGGGGGGCGCAACTTGCTATGCTGGTGTCACCAATTGCCGAAAGGACCGGTATATATGAAGAAAAAAACGAAGGGGCCCGGCCCTGCCGCCTGGCTGCGGGAGAATAAATGGACGTGCATCGTGCTGGCGGCGGCGCTGGCGGTGCTGCTGGCGGCGCGGCTGCTGGCGGCTCCCGTGCCGGTGCAGTCCGACGAGCCAGAGAACCGCGCGGATTACGAAAGCGCCTCCGTGGACCAGATCCTCTCCGATTCCGCGGAGAAGGACCCTGCTTCCGACAACGGTTATCGCGGCGAGCAGCTGCTGCTGGTCACCGTCCGCTCCGGCGACTATAAGGGCCAGCAGATGCAGGTATATAACTATGTGGGGCCCCTGTATGGCGGGCCGCTGAAGGTCGGGGACCGGGCCACCGTCCTGATCTCCACCTATTCCGACGGCACCGTCAATGCCACGGTGTATGAATTCGACCGTCTGCTGCCCCTTTGCATCGTGCTGGTGCTGTTCATCGCGGCAGCGGTGGCCGTGGGCGGCCGGACGGGGATCAAATCCCTGGTGGCCCTGGTGGTGACGCTGGTGTGCCTGTTCGGCGTGCTGCTGCCGTCCCTGATGAAGGGGGCCAACACGCTGCTGATGACGTTTATCGTCTGTGCCTATGTGGCGGTGGTAAGCCTGACCATCGTAGGCGGTGTCCGGAAAAAGACCGTGTGCGCCATGCTGGGCGCAGTGGCGGGCACCGCCCTGGCCCTGCTGTTCGGCCTGCTGGCCCAGGGACTGACCCGCATCGACGGCCTGCGCATCGACGACGTGGAGCCCCTGCTGCAGCTGCGGCAGACCGGCACGCCCATCGGTCTGCGGGGCCTGCTGGTGGGCGGCATCGTCATCAGCGCCCTAGGCGCGGTGATGGACGTGACCATGGGCATTGCCTCCTCCCTGTCGGAGGTCCACGCCGCCAATCCGGAGCTGTCCCGGAGGGAGCTGTTCCGCTCCGGCATGAACATCGGCCGGGACATGGTGGGCACCATGACCAACACCCTGATCCTGGCGTTTCTGGGCAGCGGCTTTACCCTGATCCTGTACCTGTATTCTCTGGGACTGTCCCCCCGGCAGCTGCTGAGCTCGGCCTATGTATCCCTGGAAGTGGTCAGCGGCGTGGCCAGCAGCGTGGGCGTGATCCTGTCCATCCCGCTGACGGCGCTGATCACGGCAGAGGTCTTTACCCGGGAGAAGAAATCCGGAAAGAGCGCATAAGCATAGAAGGGTTCCCGCCCCCGACAGGCGGCGGACGGACAAAATTTAAGTTAAATTACAGCTTCGGGGCGTATACTTACCGTATACGCCCCCGGATGCGTTGGGGGAAAACGAAGGGAGGTGCCCGGTGAAGGCGCTGGTAAAGGAATTGCTGCACCTGACGGAGGTGCGGCAGCTGACAGAGGATGTGCGCGGCGGCGTTTCGCCGGTGCTGGTCACCGGCGTGGGACCGGTCCACCGGGCCCAGGTGGAGGCGGCCCTGCACCGGGACAGCGGACGGCCCCTGTGGGTGCTGTGTGCCGATGAACGGGAGGCCCGGCGCCAGGCCGGTGACCTGGCCGTGCTCACCGGGGAGACGCCCCTGGTGCTCCCGGCCCGGGAGCTTCAGTGGCGGCCTATGGAGTCCAGCCGCCAGTGGGAAAACCAGCGGCTGGCGGCCCTGTACCGCCTGGCGGACAGCCCCGTGGTGGTCACTACCCCGGACGCGCTGGTGCAGCGGTGCATCCCGCCCCGGGTTCTGGAGCGGACGGCACTGACCCTGGCCGTGGGCCAGCAGTGGGACCTGAACGCCCTGACCCGGCGGCTGGCCGGAGCCGGATATACCCGCTGTGACCAGGTAGAGGGCCCGGGACAGTTCGCCCTGCGGGGCGGCATCCTGGACGTGTTCTCCCCGGGCATGGAGCAGCCGGTGCGCTGCGAATTTTTCGACGACGAGATCGACTCCCTGGGCATATTTGACGCCGCCACCCAGCGCCGGGTGGAAAACCGCCGGGAAGCGCTGCTGCTTCCGGCAGCGGAGGTATTGCCCGGCTGGGAGGAGCATGCGGCGGAGGACGCCGCCGCCCGGCTGGAGGCCGCAGTGAAGCGCCTTGCCCGGAAGCAGGGCACCCAGGCCCTGCGGGACCTGCTGACCGCCGATGCCGCCCTGCTGCGCCAGGGGGTCACCCCCAACGGCGCGGACCGCTGCATGGCGGCGGTGTACCCGGAAAAGACCACCGCCCTGGACTATCTGCCCGCGGATGCCCTGATCTGCGTGGAGGACAGCGGTCGCACAGCGGAGGCCCTGCGGGGCTGGCTGTGGCAGCTGAAGGAGGACGTGTCCGCCGGAATGGAGGCGGGCTTTCTGGCCGGTGAGCTGGCGGATTTTGCCGCCTCGGAGCCGGAGCTGGCCCTGGGGCTGGAAAAGCACCCGGTGGTGCAGCTGGACGGTCTCACCACCGGGAGGCAGCTGCTGCAGCCCCGGGACCTTCTCCAGCTGACGGCCAAGCAACTGTCCAGCTACGGCGGCTCCCTGGAGCTGGCCTGCACGGACCTGACCCACTATCTCACGTCGGGCTACCGGGTGATGGTGCTGTGCGGCGGCGAGGTCCGGGCCCGGAACCTCCGCCGGATGCTGGCGGACCGGAAAATCCCCGCCGCCGTGGACCTGTCCGGGGAAAAGTCCCCGGAAAAGGGCACGGTGCTCATTGCCGTGGGGGCCCTGTCCGCCGGGTGCGAATATCCGGAGGGGCGGCTGGCGGTGCTGACGGAGGGGCAGCTGACCACGCCCCTGTCCGGCCGGGCCAAAAAGCCCCGACCCAGGCGGGACAGCAATCAGCAGAAGCTCCAGTCCTACACGGACCTGACCCCCGGGGACCTGGTGGTCCACGCCCATCACGGCATCGGCCGGTTCGTGGCCATGCTGCGCATGCCGGTGGACGGGGTGGAAAAGGACTATATCAAGATCGCCTACGCCGGGCAGGACGTGCTGTACGTTCCGGCCACGTCTCTGGACCTGGTCAGCAAGTACATCGGCCCCGGCGAGGACAACGAGCGCACCAAGCTCAATAAGCTGGGGGGCACCGAGTGGGCCAAGACCACCCGCAAGGCCAAGGCCGCCGCCAAGGACCTGGCCGAGGGCCTGATCCGGCTGTATGCCCAGCGCCAGCGGCTGGCAGGCCATGCCTTCTCGCCAGACAGCCCCTGGCAGCAGGAGTTTGAGGACGCCTTCCCCTACACGGAGACCGATGACCAGCTCCAGGCCATCCGGGACATCAAGACCGACATGGAGCAGCCCCGGCCCATGGACCGGCTGCTGTGCGGCGACGTGGGCTACGGCAAGACCGAGGTGGCCCTGCGGGCGGTGATGAAGTGCATTCTGGACGGCAAGCAGGCCGCCATTCTGGTGCCCACCACCGTCCTGGCCCAGCAGCACTATGCCACGGCGGTGAACCGGTTCCGGTCCTTCCCGGTGAACATCGAGGTGCTCTCCCGGTTCCGTACCCCCGCCCAGGTGCGGGACATTCTGGCCCGGACCCAGGCGGGAAAGGTGGACCTGCTGATCGGCACCCACAAGCTTCTGCAGAAGGACCTGCAATTTCACGACCTGGGGCTGCTGGTCATCGACGAGGAGCAGCGCTTCGGCGTTACCCACAAGGAAAAGCTCCGGGAGCGGGCCCGGCAGGTGGACACCCTGACCCTGTCCGCCACCCCCATTCCCCGGACCCTGAATATGGCCCTGTCCGGCATCCGGGACATGAGCACCATCGAGGAGCCGCCCCACGACCGCCAGCCGGTGCAGACCTATGTAATGGAGCACGAGTGGCCCGTCATTGCCGAGGCCATCCGCCGGGAGCTGAGCCGGGGCGGCCAGGTATATTACCTGCACAACCGGGTGGAGAACATCGAGTCCACCGCCGGACGCCTGCGGCAGTGGCTGGGGGAGGATGCGGCCATCGGCATTGCCCACGGCAAAATGGCCGAGCGGGAGCTGAGCTCCGTCATGCAGCAGATGGCCGACGGCGAGATCCAGGTGCTGGTGTGCACCACCATCATCGAGACCGGCATCGATATCCCCAACGTCAACACCCTGATCATCGAGGACGCGGACCGGCTGGGCCTGTCCCAGCTGCACCAGATCCGGGGCCGCATCGGCCGCAGCGCCCGCCGGGCATATGCCTATCTGACCTACCGCCCCGGGAAGGTGCTGACGGAGGTGGCCGGCAAGCGCCTGTCCGCCATCCGGGAGTATGTGGCCTTCGGCTCCGGCTTCCGCATTGCCATGCGGGATCTGGAGATCCGCGGGGCGGGGAACCTGCTGGGCCCGGAGCAGTCCGGCTATCTGATGAGTGTGGGCTACGACATGTATCTGCGGCTGCTGAACGACGCGGTGCTGGAGCAGCAGGGGAGGGGAAAGGACATCCGCCCCGACTGCTCGGCGGACCTGGCCACCTCCGCTCACATTCCGGAGCGGTATGTGCCCTCCGCCCACCAGCGCATGGACCTGTACCGCCGCATGGCGGCCATCCGCACCACGGAGGAGGCGTCGGACCTGGTGGACGAGCTGACGGACCGCTACGGCGACCCGCCCAAGCCGGTGATGGCCCTGCTGGACGTGGCCCTGCTGCGGGCTGCCGCCGCCGAGGTGTTCATCACCGATATCACCCAGAGGGCCGGTGTGGTGGCCTTCACCTTTGACAGCCGCGTGGACGTACCCAGCCTGATGGCCGTGTGCTCCATGCCCGGCTACCGCAATCGCCTGCGTCTGTCCGCCGGGGAGCCTCCCCGGCTCCGGCTGCACTTGGCCCCCGGGGAGGACGCCCTCTCCGCTGCCGGGAAGCTGACGGAGGAGCTGCGGCTGAAAAAAGAAGAGCTGGGCAAAGCTGCCCGGGAAGGAGATAACTTATGAAAAAAGCATGGATCCGTCTGGCCGCCTCGGTGGTCCTGTCCGCGCTGCTGGTGGTGGGCATTTCCGCCAGCGGCATCCTTACCAACGGCCACCGCACCGACGGCCTGTTCTATCAGGCCAGCGGCATCCGGCCCGACGCCGAGCTGCTGACCGTCAACGGAGAGACCATTGACGCCGAGGAGTATCTGTATTGGCTGGCCTATGACTGCGAGTATCTGGCGTACAACGTTCAGGACCTTGACTTTGACGCGGAGCTGTCCGAGGGGATGACCTACGGGGCCTATGCCAAGCAGGACGCCCTGGAGACCGTGAAGCTGTACGCCGTGGTCCGCCAGTGGGCCAAGCGGGGGAATGTGACCCTGTCCGACGCCGACCGGGAGGCCCTGGAAAACCAGCGCCAGCAGTATATCACCTATTACGGCAGCCAGGAGGCCTACAGCAAGCAGATCCAGGGCATGGGCGTGTCGGAGGCCATGTTCGACGCCATCAGCCGGGGCTATTACCTGTATGCCGGGGTGCGTCAGGCGTTCTGTACCCCCGGCAGCGCTCTGTACCCTGCCCAGGAGGACATTGACGCCCTGGCCCGGCAGAAGGGCTATGCCACCAGTCTGCTGCTGTACTGGCCCCTGGACGGCCAGGATGACGACAACACCCGCCTGGCGGCCGAGAGCTTTGCCCAGCAGCTGCGGGACGCCCAGGACGTTACCGCCGCATATCTGGACCTGGCGGGCCAGCTGGGCATGGAGGACGTGACGGAGGCCGGCGTCACCGCCTCCGCCGGGGACATGGGCGAGACCCTGGCCGCCGCCGTGTCGGCGCTGGAGCCCGGCCAGGTCAGCGATGTCATCGACACCGGCAGCGCCCTGTATGTGGCCGTGGGCAAGGAGCTGGACCAGTCCGCCGTGGTCAATGCCCTGTTTGAAACGCAGATCAAGGCCGCCGTGGCCGACGCAAAGGTGGAATACAACACCCGCCTGTTCAACAAGCTGGACCCCGGCGCCTTTTATACCAGGCTCCAGGAGGCCCGTTCGGCTCTCTCCTGAGGAAAACAGTTTGTTAATTTTTAGTCAAACTAACAAAGGAACCGGGTTATTTCCTGTTCAGTCCTACGATTTTTCAGCGCGGAGCAATTCTGGGGGTTGACTATTCGACCGAAAATGACTACGATATAGGTACAGAGTAGAACCCCAAAACCAAATGTAGGAGGAAAATTCCATCATGAAAGATCTGTATGTCGTCAATTGCTGCCGTACCGCTATCGGCTCCTTCGGTGGTTCCCTGAAGAACACCCCCGCCGCCGAGATGGGCGCCGTGGTGGTGAAGGAGGCCCTCAAGCGTGCCAATATCGCCCCCGAAAACGTGGATGAGGTTATGTTCGGCTGCATCCTGACCGCTGCCCAGGGCCAGAACGTTGCCCGCCAGGTGGCCATCAAGGCCGGTATCCCCTATTCCGTTCCCGCTTACACCGTGGGCATGGTCTGCGGCTCCGGCATGAAGTCTGTCATCGAGGGCGCCCGTTCCATCCTGGCCGGTGACTCCGACATCGTGGTCTGCG
>ERZ857982.2552-NODE-2552-length-13890-cov-8.291435_pt1 | contig 13890 bp, 7 predicted proteins | sample MGYA00519955_ERZ857982 | MGnify/ENA primary metagenome ERZ857982 (study PRJEB31778, sample SAMEA3449416) | human gut metagenome | biome: human gut; feature: human-associated habitat; material: faeces | place: United Kingdom | collected 2010/2012 ... | reverse complement strand
AAGACAGCGGCCTCTCACGCCGTTAACGTGGGTTCGATTCCCGCACGGGTCACCAGGAAGAGCACCTTAGCGTAAGCTAAGGTGCTTTTTTGTATGTCTAAAATCACTCGCTAGGCGAGTGGTTCGATAAAGATTATATCGATGAGTAATGAAACTCAAACGAAGAATTTTGGAATAGTACCAGTGGGGCAATTCCAGACTGGGTTATTGGCGTATCGCCGGTAGTCCTGTATGAAAAGGTTCCATTGCAAACGAAAGACTCGCAGAAGCAGGATATTTTAGTATCCTCAGGCGCTACTACGAGTCCTTGCACTTATGCGGCTGAACCGCCGTGTACCGGTCGGTACGCACGGTGGTGTGAGAGGTCGGCGCTTTCGTTAAGAGAGCCTCCTACGCGATTCTTTTAGGTAAAAAAGCAAACAAACAGAACACTTCATTCAAATGCATATAGCGGCTATTTATTTCATACAGAGACAAATAGCGGCACAGAACAGATATAATAAAAGAAGCTATAAAAAGCAGGTATTCACGTGGAAGACGATATCGTTTCTACATGAACACCTGCTTTTTTATTTATTATTTACTGGTGGAATAAATAGTGGTAGCCAAGTATTCATCACTGACCCAACCATAAATCCCATTGTAATATACAACAACCCAGTCAGGCACATTGCTGCTATAGCCGCATTCCCATACGATGATACCGTAGGGGATATTATCCATTTTTTCATAATTTGTACCGGGACCTTTACGCATAACCAGCCCATGATCAGCAGTGGTGTAGGTACAAAGGCTATCAATTCGGCTAAGCGTTACATCTGGTGCAATGCATCCATCCGGCAGAATAACGTTGGCATTGTTTTCGGTATAATCCTGTACTTGCAGCAAGCCCCAAAGGCCATTCTGTTTTGCCCATACGCAGCCATCGCGCGCGGGGGCTAAATCTTCATATTGCCCAGCGGAAATTATCTCATTGCCGTAAACATCCAGAACTAACTTTTGTCCGGATTGGGTTTTCACAACTACCATGCCAGATAAGTCTGCGTAAGGATATTCAACAGTTTCGTTCATGATGGACAAACTCATCTGCGGCTGATAAATGCAGGGGATTACTAAAGCACCGCTTTGGTCGCAATATCCCCAGTTACCGGCTGCATCCTTTACCGCGATTAAAGATTCACCGGCCATGCAGGCATCCTGGTAGTCGAAATCGGTTAAAATTGTACCGTTTTTATCCGCAACGGCAAAAGGTGCAGAATTGTCAACAAGATAGCCGGCATATTCATCATCCCAAATGCCTTGCTGGATGCCAACCAAATCAGGAGCATACACCTGTTCGATGGGCGTGCCACTAAATGTATAGACACCAATAGCAGAACGGTAAATCTGGCTGTCACCTAAAATCCACTGGATGCCATACCCGCCGTGCCCGCCCAGCATGGTTGTAAAAGGCATTTGTTGGGCAACCAGCTCCTGGTTAATCTGTTCTTCCAGGGCATTCAGCTTCTGGTAATCGTATGTATCATCTACCCCAATGGAGAGCTCCTGCTCACCATACAGGTACGGGATGCTTTCTGACAAATCTTCCAGAAAAGCATTACAGTTGGCAGCATTAAACAGGCTCCAGCGTTCGCCCTTGCGCACAGCGTACAGATTTCGGGCAGCGGCGTAACCGGCAGTGTGGGTTTCGCGGGAGAAGAGAGGAATCATCTCGTCAAAATCATATTGCGGCGGTAACTTCCAGTTGGCATTGCTAGTGGATGGTATAGCTGTGGCAACAGCTTCACTGGTCGAGGAAAGAGCAGCGGAGGAAGCAGGTTTATTTTCTGGCGCTGCAGCACAAGCGGTAAGCATTATTGCGGTGATAACACTGGCGGAAAATGAGAATAACTTCCTTTTCATGGCTTTTCACTCCTTGCGTAAATGATTTTTCGGTAAGATGAAGAAGTAATATAAGAAAGTGAATTCATAAACCCTATAATATCTTATTTTATCAAAAATATCTGCTAATGGGAATAGCTAACAATTCTACATGGATAAATTTGGATAGTATGACAAAGATTGCAGAACTGGAGTGAAAGTCCGAATTATGGGATGAGTGATCTGCTATAATAAAGAAAAGCAAAACAGAAGGGAGTTTGATTATGCACCAGGAGAAAAAGATGCTGGCTCATATCAGTGAAGACGGAACCCGCGTCCAAACGGTAGCGGACCATTTGCAGGGAACGGCAGTCCTATGTGGGCAATTTGCAGCAGCCTTTGATGCCCAGCAACAGGGAACTTGGCTTGGATTACTGCATGATATTGGTAAATATAGTACAAAGTTTCAAAAGCGCCTGCAAGGTGGAGAGAAAGTGGATCACTCAACGGCTGGTGCACAGGTGGCTGCCCGATATGGTCAAATTCCACTGGCTTTTGCTATTGCGGGACACCATAGCGGCCTGCCGGATGGAGGAGGCCGAAGCGATACCGCGCAGGATGCGACAATGTTTGGGCGATTGAAAAAGAGCGTTGAACCCTATACCCAATGGACGAATGAGATTAAACTGCCGTCCATACCGCCCCAGCCGGAAATGATGAAGGAAAATCGTTTTACACAGGCATTTTATACCCGGATGTTGTATTCCTGCCTGGTCGATGCGGACTATCTGGATACGGAAAACTTTATGAGCAGCCCTAAACCGCGCGGACAAGGCCAGACAATGGATGAACTGCTGAAAAGGTTGAACCAATATACCGCAAAATGGAGCCATCCCCAGGGAACCTTGAATCAGCGCCGCAGTTCAATTTTGAGTGCCTGTACAACGGCAGGGCAAACAGGGCGGCGCGGCCTTTATTCCCTGACCGTTCCTACAGGCGGGGGAAAAACGGTAGCGTCATTGGCATTTGCGCTTTCGCTAGCTGTAAAGAACCATATGGACCGGGTTATTTATGTGATCCCTTATACATCCATTATTGACCAGACCGCGGATGTGTTTTCGGAAATATTAGGAGCAGAAAATGTTTTGGAACACCATTCAGGGGTGGACTACTCTGCCAAGGAAGATGATGAGCCGGCAGCCTACCGCAAAGCATTGGCGGCGGAAAACTGGGATGCTCCGGTGGTGGTTACCACATCCGTGCAATTCTTTGAATCACTTTACGGCAACCATGCGTCACAATGCCGTAAATTACATAACATTGCAAATAGCGTGGTCATTTTTGACGAAGCACAAAACCTGCCGGTTCCTTATTTGCGCCCCTGCGTTGCGGCAATCGCGCAGCTGGTACAGCATTACCGCGCAGCAGCGGTGCTTTGCACGGCCACACAACCAGCTTTGCAGCCCTTGTTTGATGAACTGGCGCCTGGGCTGCAGATGACGGAACTTTGCCCACATCCCAAAGAGCAATATCAGGCATTCCGGCGTACAACGCTAAAAATGCGCGGAGAACTGGAACAAAGCCAGCTTGGCGCAGAACTGGCAGCGCAGGAACAAGTGCTGTGTATTGTAAACCGGAGAAAAACAGCACAGGAATTATACAATAACCTGCCCAAAGAGGGCAGCTACTGCCTGACAACATTGCTATACCCAGCCCATCGCAAACAGTTATTGCAGGAAATCCGGGAACGCTTAAAAGATGGGCTGCCCTGCCGTGTGATATCAACTTCTTTGATCGAAGCGGGTGTTGATGTGGATTTCCCGGCTGTGTACCGCGAGGAAGCAGGTTTGGATTCCATTTTGCAGGCGGCGGGGCGCTGCAATCGAGAGGGAAGACGCCCGGCGGAGCAGAGCTTGGTACAGATTTTCACATTGGAAGGGCAGCATGTACCGCGCATGCTGGAACAGAATGTATCCGCAACGCAAAGCGTTCTGAAAAAATATGCAGATCTGGCATCTCCGGAAGCAATCGAAACATACTTTCTGTTTTACCGTACCTTAAAAGGAGATAAAAGACTGGATGAACAGCAAATTCTGCAAGGATTCGAGCAGGATATGGAAGGGCGCATTTTCCCCTTTGCAACAGCGGCAGAGAGGTTCCGCTTAATTGAAACACCTGCCGTGACCGTATACATTCCCCAAGGGAAAGGGGAACATTTGCTTGCACGATTGCGTGCAGGAGAGGTAAGCAAAACTTTGTTCCGTCAACTGGGGCAATATGGTGTTCCGGTTTACCCGGATCATCTGAAAACGCTGGAGAATGCCGGGGCGGTTTGCCAAATCAGTGAAGGCATATGGGAATTAACGGACGGAAGCCTTTACGATAACAACACGGGCCTTGCTATGGAAGCTGAAACGGGAGCAGCCTGGTTTGCATAAAGCAAAAACGGCAGGGAGCCTGCCCTGCCGTTCTTGTGCGCTAAAGTAAAATCAACTATTTCTATCCACGGCATAAGCTGCCGACGCAACTTATTATAAAAGAAAACCGGATGAAAAGCAAACAAAAAGTATACATGATAAAAGGATTGACATTTGGTGTCAAGTAGCGTATATTGAAACTATAGCAAAAATATAAATTAAAAACAAATGAAAATAGAAATGCAAAGGAGTTGATGCAGATGATCCAGCTGGAAGTATGGGGGAATTATGCTTTGCTCTCGAGGCCTGAGCTAAAAGTCGAAAGGGTTTCATATGAAGTCCTCACCCCTTCCGCGGCACGCGGCATAGTAGAAGCAATCTATTACCACCCCGGCTTACGGTGGAAAATCCGGAAAATCTATGTTATGAACCCAATCCGTTTTACCAACATCCGTCGGAACGAAGTAAAAAGCAAAATTCTTTGTTCCGATGTACGCAGCGCGATGCAGGGAACAGGGAAAGCGCTTTACCTTGCCACGCCCCAGCAGATCGTTCAGCGTGCAGCCATGGTGTTGCAGGACGTTCATTATGTGATTGAGGCAGAATTTGAGATGACTGACCGTGCGGCACCGAGCGACAATCCGGGAAAGTTCCAGGATATTGTTACCCGGCGCATGTCCAGGGGTCAGTGTTTTCATACTCCCTATCTTGGGTGCCGTGAATTTCCTGCCGCATTCCGCGCATGGCCCGGCGGGCCAATCCCGACCATTGAGGAAACACGGGATTTGGGATTCATGCTATATGACTTTAACTACACTGACCCGCAGAACATAACCCCGATGTATTTCCATGCAAAATTGGAACATGGTGTGTTGAATGTGGTAGACTGCGAGGTGTACCGATGATTTTACAGGCTTTGGTACAATACTATGAAGATTTGCTGGCCAATGGCAAAATCACGCGCCCCGGTTGGACAAGCGCAAAAGTCAGTTGGGCTTTGGAACTGGATGAAAACGGCCAACTGATGGCATTGTACCCCTTGCAGCAAGAGGAAAAGCGCGGTAAAAAAACAGTGCTTGCTCCATGTCAGCTGCAAGTTCCGGAACAGGTTAAACGCTCTAGTGGTGTGGCAGCCAATTTTTTGTGTGATAACAGTGCTTACATGCTCGGCATTGACGGAAAAGGCAAACCGGAGCGTGCAATGCAGTGCTTTGCCGCTGCAAAGGAGCTGCATCTTGCCATTTTACAAAATGTTCCTGGTCAGGCGGCACAGGCAGTGCGGAACTTTTTTATAAACTGGGACCCCAAGGCGGCGGAGCAGAATCCAGCGCTGGAACAAAGGCTCAAGGAACTTTACAAGGGTGGCAATCTGGTATTTCTGATTCGGGAAAACTATGTTCAGGACGATCCGGAAATACAGGAAGCCTGGCAGCGGCAGTGTGATAAGAACACGGATGCACCGGAAATCCGATGCCTGGTTACAGGGCAAAAGGCACCGCTTGCCCGCCTGCACCCGGCGATTAAAGGCGTGACCGGGGCACAGTCTTCCGGCGCATCGATTGTTTCTTTTAATGCGGACGCTTTTTGCTCATACGGACATGAACAGGGGGGCAATGCGCCGGTTGGCAGTTATGCGGCCTTTGCCTATGCACAGGCATTAAACTATCTGCTGGCAGACAGGGAACATGTTCAGCGCGTGGGCGATACCACCATTGTCTGCTGGGCAGCAGGTGGTGAGACCGCCTACCAGCAGGTAGCAATGGATGCATTGTTTGCCATGGATGCGCCTGTCAGCGAAAGCGATGTGCGAAATGCAGTGGACAAGCTGGTCCATGGACAGAGTGTAGAGTGGCAGAACGTGACACTTGACCCACAAAGGCACTTTTATGTGCTTGGCTTGGCCCCTAATGCGGCGCGCCTCTCGGTTCGCTTTTTCTGGCAGGATACATTTCAAACGCTGCTTGATAATGTGCAGAAGCATTATGACCGCTTAGAGATTGTGCGCCCCGCTTATGATAAATTCCCGCGGCTGGGGCTGTACTGGCTGCTGCAGGAAACTGTCAACACCAATTCCCGCAGCCCATCGGCAGCACCGCAGCTGGCGGGCGATGTTCTGCGTGCAATCCTGAATAATACAAGATACCCGGCAACCCTGCTGGATGGCGTTATGATGCGTATCCGCGCAGAGCAAAAAGTAACACGCGGCCGTGCCGCTATTATAAAAGCATACTACCTGCGTAATGAAGATCCCCGTTGCCCAAAGGAGGTATTAACTGTGGAAAATAACAAGGAAACCAATTATCAACCGTATGTTATGGGTCAGCTTTTTGCTGTGCTGGAAGCAATCCAGATGGCGGTAAACCCGGATATCAATACAACCATCAAAGACCGCTATTTTAATGCGGCGGCATCCACCCCAGCTACTGTATTCCCGACAATTCTGATGCTGGCACAAAAGCATATGCAAAAAATGAGCAAGCCACAAAAGATTTATTACGATAAGCAGATCGCTGCGCTGGCGGGCGGAAAACTGGAAGGAAGCTTTCCCGCACGGCTGACCTTGCCGGAACAAGGCGCTTTTATCCTTGGCTATTACCATCAGACACAGGAACGCTATACAAAGAAAGTGGAGGAATAACAATGGCACAGGCAATCAAAAACCGGTATGATTTTGTAATTCTGTTTGACGTTGAAAATGGAAATCCGAACGGCGATCCGGATGCAGGCAACATGCCGCGCGTTGACCCGGAAACGGGATATGGCATTGTTACAGATGTCTGCTTAAAGCGTAAGATTCGCAACTATGTCGAAGTGGCCAAAGAAGATGAAGCAGGATACCAGATTTACATTAAAGATCAGGTCCCCCTGAACCGCAGCGATAAAAAAGCACTCGAATACTTGGGCATTGATGCTGATGCCAAGGATGCCCTGAAAGTCGCCAAGAAAGATGACCCGGAATTAGACCGTAAAATCCGGGATTTTATGTGCCAAAATTTCTATGATATCCGTACCTTTGGCGCTGTTATGACAACTTTCGTAAAAGGCGCACTGAACTGTGGGCAGGTGCGTGGCCCGGTTCAGTTGAGCTTTGCACGTTCGGTAGACCCTGTTCTCCCGCAGGAAGTGACCATTACCCGTATTGCCATTACGACCGAAGCGGATGCAGAGCGAAAAGGCACTGAGATGGGCCGCAAGTATGTGATCCCGTATGGCTTGTACCGTGCAGAGGGTTATGTTTCGGCCAACTTGGCCCGCAAAACTACAGGATTCTCAGAGGATGACCTGCAGCTGCTGTGGCAGGCAATCCTGAATATGTTTGAAAATGACCACAGTGCAGCCCGCGGCAAAATGGCAGTTCGGGAACTGATCGTGTTCAAACATGATTCGGAGCTGGGCAATGCGCCGTCCTATAAACTGTTTGATGCAGTGCATGTCACGCGTGCCGAAGGGGTAGCCTTCCCGCGCAGTTACCATGACTATGTGGTAACGGTGGATGAAAATCTTCCCGCAGGGGTAACGTGCGAGAGGCTGTCGTAATGGCTTCCCCAGATGATTACCTGCTGATGTCCGGTATCCAGCATTTTAGCTTTTGCCGCCGTCAGTGGGCGCTCATACACCTGGAACAACAATGGTCCGAAAACCAACGCACCGCCGAAGGCCGCCTGCAGCATACCCGCTGCCATGATGTTACCCTGACGGAAAAACGCGGTGATTTGCTGATCGCCCGCGGTATGAGGGTCGTCAGCCACCGCTTAAAACTGACCGGCGACTGCGATGTGGTAGAGTTTCACAAGGATCCAAACGGCGTGTCATTGCAGGGCCGCCGCGGCCTGTGGCAGCCCATGCCCGTGGAATATAAGCATGGCCGCAGCAAGGTAAACGATGCCGACCGTTTGCAGCTCTGCGCACAGGCCATGGCGCTGGAAGAAATGCTGGTGTGCGAGGTGCCGGAAGGGGAAATCTTTTATGAAGAAACCCGGCAGCGGGAACATGTTTCCCTGACACCGGAACTGCGCAGCACCGCGCAGACCATGGCGGATGAGATGAACCGCCTGTTTGCGCGCGGCTATACCCCAAAAAGCAAACCCGGCAAGCATTGCAATGCCTGCTCACTGAAAGAGCTTTGCCTGCCGGCGCTGTATCAGCAGGCAGACCCGGCGGCGTATCTGCGGGAGCATATTGAGGAGGGCGCGCCATGAGAAAGCTGCTCAACACCCTGTTTGTCATCAATGAGGACGCTTACCTGACATTGGATGGCGAAAACCTTGTTGTTACCCGCAATAAGCAGGAAACCCACCGCTATGCCCTGCATACGCTGGAAGGCATCGTCTGCTTTACTTATGCGGGTGCCAGCCCCGCTTTGATGGGAGCTTGTGCCCGGCGGGGCATTGACCTTTGCTTTTTTGACCCGTATGGCAGATTTCAGGCCCGCACCGTGGGGGAAGAACGCGGTAATGTGCTGCTGCGTCAGACGCAGTACCGCGTGTCGGATGACCCGGCCCAGAGCTGTCGCTATGCCCGGAGCTTTATCCTTGGTAAAGTGTATAACGCACGCTGGGTGCTGGAACGCGCAACCCGCGATCATCCCCAGCGTGTCCCGGTCGAAAAACTGAAACGCACCTCCACCCAGCTGGCCGCCGCGCTGCCGCTGATACAGACCAGCGATGATCCGGAACAGCTGCGCGGCCTGGAAGGCGAGGCAGCCCAGCGCTACTTTGACTGCCTGAATGACCTGATTCTGCAGCAAAAGCAGGATTTTGTGTTTGAGGGACGCAGCCGCCGTCCACCGCTGGACAATGTGAATGCGCTGCTTTCGTTTGCCTACAGCATGCTGGCGCGGGAGTGTGCATCCGCCTTGACCGCTGTGGGCCTGGACCCTTATGTTGGCTTTATGCACCGCCCGCGCCCCGGCCGCAAAAGTCTGGCACTTGACCTGATGGAAGAACTGCGGGCGGTTTATGCAGACCGGCTGGTCATCAGCTGCATCAATCAAAAGATCATCACGGCAAAACACCTGCAAAAACAGGAAAATGGTGCCGTACTGCTGACGGATGATGGCCGCAAAGCTTTCCTGACCGCATGGCAGAACAAAAAGAAGGAAGAGATCACCCATCCGTTTTTGAAAGAAAAACTGCCCTGGGGGCTGGTGCCCTATGTTCAGGCGCTTTTGCTGGCCCGTGCTCTGCGCGGCGACCTGGAAGTGTACCCACCGTTTTTCTGGAAGTGAGGTGCCGTTATGTTGGTGCTTGTAACCTATGATGTCAACACCGAAACAGCCGCCGGTCGTCGCAGGCTGCGCAAAGTAGCAAAGGTCTGTGTAGACTACGGCCAGCGGGTGCAAAACTCCGTATTTGAGTGCCTGCTGGATGCCGCGCAATACACGATGTTCAAAGCAAAATTGACCGAACTGATCGATTCGGAATCGGACAGCCTGCGCTTTTATCAACTGGGAAACCATTACAAAAGCAAAGTCGAGCATGTGGGTCTGCACCCGGATTTTGATCAGGATGGAATCTTGTTTGCTTAGTGCGAGGGGAAGGCAATCATAAAATTCCCGGTTCCTTCGCACCAGAAAATATGGAAAAAACAGGGGCAGAAAGGGTAAAATACAGCCTTGCCTGTCAGCATGAAGATGCAATCTCCATAAAATTTGTTTCATATGCGCAAAAGTGCCCCACTGTTTTGTGCACTTTTGCTGTCGCTCTCCGCAAGGAGAGCGTGGATAGAAATTTCTCCTGCTGGCTGCTGGCGTGATGCTCGGCGGTCGCTCTCCGCAAGGAGAGCGTGGATAGAAATTTGTCCATGGGTCTTGATGGGAGGTTTAAGCTGTGTCGCTCTCCGCAAGGAGAGCGTGGATAGAAATCTCCAAGTATGCATTGTAACTGGCTGATTGCTCCAGCGTCGCTCTCCGCAAGGAGAGCGTGGATAGAAATATTTACGCGCAGCACTTTAGCGTATGTGTCATAGAGTCGCTCTCCGCAAGGAGAGCGTGGATAGAAATTGAAGAGGTCGAAAACTATGAAGAGCAGACGGAACGTCGCTCTCCGCAAGGAGAGCGTGGATAGAAATTGTGCAATGCAGATTGTAGTTGTCGTAGTGAACGGTCGCTCTCCGCAAGGAGAGCGTGGATAGAAATTTTATCTGACACATCAGAAGTTGAAGCCGCTACAGGTCGCTCTCCGCAAGGAGAGCGTGGATAGAAATCTTGATCTTGTAGCCCTCGCGGAAAAACGGCATCTGTCGCTCTCCGCAAGGAGAGCGTGGATAGAAATGGCACTGATCTATAACGACGACATTGCAAAGCGGCGTCGCTCTCCGCAAGGAGAGCGTGGATAGAAATAACAGCCCACACGGCCAAAAATACATCAATCGCGTCGCTCTCCGCAAGGAGAGCGTGGATAGAAATCCATTGGATGATATCGCGAACGGGGGGCCAATCGTGTCGCTCTCCGCAAGGAGAGCGTGGATAGAAATAACACCGCGTTGGCGAGTTTAACGGGACTCACTACGGTCGCTCTCCGCAAGGAGAGCGTGGATAGAAATTGTCCGACTTGTCAATGGCGCAGATCCGTTAAATTGTCGCTCTCCGCAAGGAGAGCGTGGATAGAAATGTGCCCGGGAAGGATTTGATCAACGGCATTTGCCGTCGCTCTCCGCAAGGAGAGCGTGGATAGAAATGCTTGTCTCTCGTCTTGCCGACATGTCTAATGCTTGTCGCTCTCCGCAAGGAGAGCGTGGATAGAAATTTGTAATTTTTCGCAAAAGAGACACCCCCTCACAGTCGCTCTCCGCAAGGAGAGCGTGGATAGAAATAACACAGTGCAGATTGAAATTGTCAAAATGTACACGTCGCTCTCCGCAAGGAGAGCGTGGATAGAAATAATAGACGATTTGGAGCCATCCAGCACGCGGAGATGTCGCTCTCCGCAAGGAGAGCGTGGATAGAAATTAAAACACGAAGCCAACCAAGCAGGCCCAGAGCCGTCGCTCTCCGCAAGGAGAGCGTGGATAGAAATGCACAGCAGGCGTTGAAGATGATGAAGAATACAGAGTCGCTCTCCGCAAGGAGAGCGTGGATAGAAATTTGACTTGACATTTCATAAGCGCGCTAGCATCGTAGTCGCTCTCCGCAAGGAGAGCGTGGATAGAAATGTCTGGCTCTGAGGTGTAAGCTTCGGGCTTCGGCTGTCGCTCTCCGCAAGGAGAGCGTGGATAGAAATATGGTATGTACCTCCATTTGTTTGTTTGTATAGGGTCGCTCTCCGCAAGGAGAGCGTGGATAGAAATAGGGCGTGCATTACGACAATTATAATCTGCACTGCGGTCGCTCTCCGCAAGGAGAGCGTGGATAGAAATATGTGGTGGGGCGTTCGCAAGGCCGTTGGCAGCCTGATGTCGCTCTCCGCAAGGAGAGCGTGGATAGAAATAGCAAGCCATTTCAAGCCGTATTCGGTGAGGGACAGTCGCTCTCCGCAAGGAGAGCGTGGATAGAAATCAGCAGGGACGAAACAAGCTCATTTTCGGATTCGTCGCTCTCCGCAAGGAGAGCGTGGATAGAAATTTTAATGCCTTTGGAGTAAGATACCGCTATATCCGTCGCTCTCCGCAAGGAGAGCGTGGATAGAAATGGTGGTGAGTAAGTGCGCACTTCTATACCGTTCCGGTGTCGCTCTCCGCAAGGAGAGCGTGGATAGAAATAAAACACTCATAATTTTGGCGAAACAACTTAATCGTCGCTCTCCGCAAGGAGAGCGTGGATAGAAATACTGTCCTGTGCGCGGCTTTCTGCGTCTTTCCAGCGTCGCTCTCCGCAAGGAGAGCGTGGATAGAAATTGGCTCTTACAACGGTTGCAATGGCTGCTGCGGTTGTCGCTCTCCGCAAGGAGAGCGTGGATAGAAATCTGCAATGTCCAGTTCCCCATCTTCCAGTTTTTGGTCGCTCTCCGCAAGGAGAGCGTGGATAGAAATACATTGTGGCATGGGACAAGAGCGCAGAATTTGTCTGGTCGCTCTCCGCAAGGAGAGCGTGGATAGAAATATCGGTAAAGCCTATAAGGACTTCACCGCCGATGAGTCGCTCTCCGCAAGGAGAGCGTGGATAGAAATAACAAAAATCAATCCCGTCAACCAAATAATAACCGTCGCTCTCCGCAAGGAGAGCGTGGATAGAAATATGCTAGCATGTTGACATATTACATGCTAGCATGGTCGCTCTCCGCAAGGAGAGCGTGGATAGAAATTGATCCCGCGCCCTGGGCGCAAAAAGTGAAACCCGGTCGCTCTCCGCAAGGAGAGCGTGGATAGAAATCACAGATGATACGGAAAATTACGTCACAAAAGCAACAGTCGCTCTCCGCAAGGAGAGCGTGGATAGAAATATCACGCGCGGCCAACTGCCAACACCGGAGCCACCGTCGCTCTCCGCAAGGAGAGCGTGGATAGAAATACTCAACGCCGAGACTTTAAACGCCTTGGCCTGCGTCGCTCTCCGCAAGGAGAGCGTGGATAGAAATACGTTGTTCTTGTTGTGCCGTCTGGTTGCTGGCTCGTCGCTCTCCGCAAGGAGAGCGTGGATAGAAATTTCGACGCAGTGCAAGTTGTAATTGTCATAATGCAGTCGCTCTCCGCAAGGAGAGCGTGGATAGAAATCGGAAACTCTTGTACCCAGGCGCAACCAGAAAAATGTCGCTCTCCGCAAGGAGAGCGTGGATAGAAATATCACGCGCGGCCAACTGCCAACACCGGAGCCACGTCGCTCTCCGCAAGGAGAGCGTGGATAGAAATTCTTAATCCACTTGAAACACTCGTAATTTTGCCGAGTCGCTCTCCGCAAGGAGAGCGTGGATAGAAATGTAATCAGGATTACAACCATTGATTGCATCAGGTCGCTCTCCGCAAGGAGAGCGTGGATAGAAATCCATGATGACAGTGGCAAAAGCAAAGCCCGTTCCGGGTCGCTCTCCGCAAGGAGAGCGTGGATAGAAATCCTTGTTCGGCTACTGTCGATACCAGCTCTTGCTGTCGCTCTCCGCAAGGAGAGCGTGGATAGAAATGCTTGCTATATACTCATCAACACTATTGTAACAAGTCGCTCTCCGCAAGGAGAGCGTGGATAGAAATACAGACCTTGATAGGCAGAGCCAAGGGGAAAAACGTCGCTCTCCGCAAGGAGAGCGTGGATAGAAATCTCATAAGCCTTGCAGTATCGGTGTACTTTGCAGAGTCGCTCTCCGCAAGGAGAGCGTGGATAGAAATAATGTCGGATTTTATTGTCTCTACGTTCTCCAACGTCGCTCTCCGCAAGGAGAGCGTGGATAGAAATGTACACAGCTACCATGAGGACGAGCATATCACACCGTCGCTCTCCGCAAGGAGAGCGTGGATAGAAATCTATTCGTCCGGCCGCCGGCAGGCCCACACGGCGCCGTCGCTCTCCGCAAGGAGAGCGTGGATAGAAATACTCGGATGGTATTTCGTGGCATATTCACGGCGTCGCTCTCCGCAAGGAGAGCGTGGATAGAAATGCCGACTTTGTGTTGAATGCCTAAGACTGTAACACGTCGCTCTCCGCAAGGAGAGCGTGGATAGAAATGCCGACTTTGTGTTGAATGCC
>ERZ857982.2531-NODE-2531-length-13990-cov-2.698457_pt1 | contig 13990 bp, 16 predicted proteins | sample MGYA00519955_ERZ857982 | MGnify/ENA primary metagenome ERZ857982 (study PRJEB31778, sample SAMEA3449416) | human gut metagenome | biome: human gut; feature: human-associated habitat; material: faeces | place: United Kingdom | collected 2010/2012 ... | reverse complement strand
TATCTACGAACAGGTAATCTACATCACCCCAGATAACATCTGTCCAGAACTGTTTTACCATATTGCCAAGGATCGGTCCCCGCCAGATTACCGGAGTGTCCTCAGTTGGAAGAAGCAGGTTAATGGACATAACCTTGATTCCGTTTTTGGTCTCCATAGGGAAAATACCGCTGTCGTTTGCCTGGGCAGCACCTTTCAGGCCATACATTTTCGGGATGGATGGTCCGGTAATGTCTGCGTCAAGGATTCCTACTTTATAGCCTTTCTTTGCCATTCTGTTTGCAAGAGATGCTGTCACGAAGGATTTTCCAACGCCGCCTTTACCACTTACAATACCGATCACATGCTTTACATTGGACATTGCATTCATTGCCGCCTGCATGCTCTGCGGATTTTTCTTGCTGGCACAGCCTTCACAGCTTGATTTGTTGCAGGATGTATTGCTACACTCTTTTGCCATAATAGATTCCTCTCATTCTTTGTATTTACACAGGCAGAACTGGCTCTCTGTCCGTGTATTTTTCTCATTCACGATCTCTCATGAACTCCTTACCTTACTTCATAAATCTGTCGATCGCTTTTTCCAGTTCCTTCTCATCAAAATCCGGCCACAGACAATCTGTAACATACAGTTCTGTATATGCCAGCTGCCACAGCAGATAATTGGAAAGCCGCTGCTCTCCACTTGTACGAATCAGTAAATCCGGGTCTGGAAGTTCCCTTGTATCCAGATATCCGGAAAAGGTTTTCTCATTGATTTCCTCCTCCGTGATTCTGCCATTCTTTATATCAGTAAACATATGCTTCATGGCCCGAAGCATCTCATCCCGGCTTCCATAATTGATGGCAATGGTCAGATTCAGTCCCGTATTTGCCGCGGAAACTTCTTCCAGTTCCTGAATCTTTTTCTGAAAACTTTCGGATAATCTGGAAAGTTCCCCAATCACACGTACCCGCATATTATTTTTATTTGCCGTGCGGATACAGTTTTTCAAATAACTCTCCAGCAGTTTCATCAGTGCAGCCACTTCGCTGTCCGGACGATTCCAGTTTTCCGTGGAAAATGCATACAGTGTCAGGTACTCAATTCCAAGCTCATCTGCAGCCTGACAAACCGTTTCTACATTCTTTGCGCCAACGGTATGTCCATAATTGCGTGGCATACCCTTGCTTTTTGCCCATCTTCCATTCCCATCGAGTATAATCGCCACATGTTTTGGAATTTTCATCAATCTTGTTCCCCTCTTTCCTGCAAGTGAAAAAGGGACATAGCCACAGGCTTATGTCCCTTAAACATCTTATACTGTAAGAATTTCATCCGACTTGGCATCCACAGCCTTGTCAATCTGTGCAACATACTGATCGGTCAGTTTCTGGATTCCGTCTTCGAGATCCTTGATCTCGTCCTCAGAAATATCCTCCGCCTTGCCTACTTTTTTGAAATGATCCATCGCATCTCTGCGGATATTTCTCACAGCGACCTTGGCACCCTCACCTTTTTTCTTAATATCTTTTGCCAGCTCTTTTCTTCGCTCTTCGGTCAGTTCCGGAAATACCAGACGAATCAGTTTTCCGTCATTCGTCGGGTTAATTCCCAGATCCGAACTGAGAATGGCTTTTTCAATTTCTTTTACCATAGATGCTTCCCATGGCTGAATCTGAATCATTCTCGGCTCCGGAACACTGACATTTGCAACGCTCTGAATCGGAGACGGTGTTCCGTAATAATCAACACGAAGTTTGTCCAACACATGCGGATTCGCACGTCCTGCACGGATTCCCGCGAACTCCTCATTTAAATTGGCAAGGGATTTCTCCATTTTATCCTGAAAAATCTGTAATCTCTCGTCCATATACTATATCCTCCTAGTCCACAGTAACGACGGTTCCGTTGAACTGGCCGTTTACCGCGTTTACAATGCTGTTCGTTTCACCAAGTCCGAATACATACATTGGAATGTGGTTTTCCATGCACATTACGGATGCTGTCAAATCAACGACCGCAAGTTTTTTATCAATGACTTCCTGAATGGAAACCTGATCATATTTCTTAGCGGATGGATTTACTTTCGGATCGCTGTCATATACACCATCGATTGCCTTGGCAAGATAAATTCCATCTGCTTCAATCTCTACCGCACGAAGTACCGTTGCCGTATCAGTTGAGAAATATGGATGTCCAGTACCACCTGCAAAAAATACAACCATGTTATGTGCAAAATATTTATTTGCACGATCCTTGGAATATAACTTTGTGATAGATCCGCACTCAAACGGGGTAAGCACGGAAGTCATCATTCCAACGGAACGGAAAATTTCTGACACATAAATACAGTTCATAACCGTAGCAAGCATACCGATCTGATCGGCTTTTGTACGGTCGATCGTCTCACTGGTACGTCCTCTCCAGAAGTTGCCTCCTCCGATGACAATACCAACCTGTACACCTGCATCTACCAATTGCTTTACCTGCTTTGCAACAACCGTAACTGTCGGCTCATCAAATCCATGATGCTTGTCCCCGGCCAGTGCCTCTCCACTGAGTTTTAATAAAATACGTTTCATCGTATCTGTCTCCTATGATTAATTTTACTTTCCGTCAAAAAGTCCCTGTACATCAATATCAGCATAACACTGAGAGCAGAAACCTTCGATTACTGCACCGTTATTAATCTGTACGGAACGGGATTTGATATTTCCCATGACTACTGCAGATGTATCAACAACAACAGGTCCCTGTACATCGATATCACCCTTGATTGCACCTGCAATAACTGCAGAAGCTGCTGCAATATTACCAATGATCACAGAACCGGCTCCAATCTTAACTGTACCGGAACTTACAACTTCTCCCTCAACTTTTGCCACATCAGCAAAAAACTCTGAAGCTGCACTGTTTCCGTTAATGGTTCCGGTTACAACCAGCTTACCATTACAGGTTACATTTCCGTTGATGGTTCCCTGAATATCAAATGATCCGTCAGACGCGATATCACCGGTCAGAACAGTTCCTGCGGTTATAACAGATGTCTCATCTGAAACTGCATCCGGATTCACTTTGTTATTCATCACTGGTGCTGTTGGCTTTGGGGTTTCCATTGTTGTGTCGCTCATAATTTTTTTCTCCTCATTAAATGTATTGATTACCGGGTCCACAGCTGGTGTGATCACCGGTTTTTTATCCTCTTTGTGAATTGGTGGAAGCTCCGACTCTAACTTTTGTGTATCAGACCCGTCATCCTTCTGTACCTGCTCCAGTAAACCATCCAGTTTGGATAATTCGGATTTCACATCCACATCTTCTCCCAGAGTGTTAACTACCAGATCTTCTGCTTTGTTTTCTTTTTCCGGAGCGTCTGCTCCCGGCATCATTTCATTGACCGCCTGAGAAAAATCATCCTTAAAATCTTTAAATAATCCCATCGTGCTTCCTCCACTCATACTACTTATTCAACACTATCTGCCTTGATATATTGAATGACTTTTGTATTTTCATCAATCGGCAGAATCTCAGCTTTCATCTGTTGCAGTTTCTGAATCAAAGGTTCCAGAGCCTCTACCGTTGTTGACTTGTCATCTCCGTCGTGTAATAACACAACCGAGGTTTTGTATCTTTTTACTCCTTCTGTCACATTTGTCACAACATCATCCACCGTATAATCCGATGAAGTATCTCCTGCGGAAACGTTCCAGTCAAAGTATGTAATTCCCTTTTCATTTAAGACACGAACGAATTCAGCCATATTTACATTGCTGATCTCATTGCTGCTTCCTCCCGGAAAACGATAATAGAGACTATTGACTCCCGTAACGTCTTTCAGATATGAGGAAATCTTATCAAAATCCTGTTCAAATGCCTCTGTGGAGGCATATATTGTACTGTATTTGTTGGAAAAGGAATGCATTCCAAGTGTATGTCCGTCTTTTACAATCCTCTTATAGACCTCCTGCATATCCTTGGAATCATCCCCTACTACGAAAAAAGTTGCTTTTACTCCGTATTTATCCAATACGTCGAGAATCTTGTCCGTATTTTCATCCGGTCCACCGTCAAAAGTAAGATATACTTTATGTGCATCTCCCGCTTTTGCCATATTGTCCCCGGAATCAATCCCCGTCACAACTTTATCGTAAGCAGATTTCTGTGTCTCCTGCCCACTGCTTTCTGTATCCGCAGCCTGCACATTTTCAGAATCCGGAATATTTTGCGAAACGGTTGTCTGTCCCGCTTTCTCCAGTCTCTTTACATGGCTGCTCAAACGTGCTACCTGCACCGTCAGAAGGATAATTGCCAACAGTGAGACAAGCATCCATACCGTAATCGTCACAATGATTCCCGTCTTCATACGGTTGATGCGATTTCTCCTCTGGCGCTGCTGCTCCAGAGCTTCTGAATCTTTTGTACTCATCCTGTTCCTCCACCGGGAAATATCCTTTTCTATTTTAACATATTTTGAAAACTTGTAAAGATTTAATTCCCTGTTGTTGTAAAATTGTTATAAAAAAGGAGCCACGGTTTCTTTATTTTTCCAAAACCACGACTCCTTTTGTGTTTTCACACAGCTTGACTCTGTGAACGGATTATGCGTTCATCTGTGCTGCAACTTCTGCTGCGAAATCTTCCTGTTTCTTTTCCATACCCTCGCCAACTTCGAAACGAATCATCTTGGTGATTTTAAGATCCTTGGAAACAGACTCAAGATACTTAGCTACGGACTGCTTGCCATCTTCCGCCTTAACGTATGTCTGATCAAGAAGGCAGATCTCCTTTAACTGCTTGGATACACGACCTTCTACAAGACCGCCGAACATCTTCTCAGCAGTGATAGATGCCTTATCTGCCATAGCCAGCTCACCCAGCTGAACCTTTGCAGCATCGGAAAGGAAATTCCAGACATAATTCATATTGCTCTTATGCTCTTCGAAGTTATTGATATCCTCATCACTCCATACCTTCTCGCCGATTGCCTTGTCCAGTAATTTGTTTAAGATAGGCTTTGGAAGAGTTGTTGCATCATTTAATGCACTGTCAATTGTGATCTCTTTGATCTTTGCAAGTTCCTCAGCGGAAATATCGTTTCTGCTGATATACTGTGGGTTCATTGCAGCAACCTGCATAGCAATGTTTGTAAGAGCCTCTTTTGCAGCATCATCAGATGCACCGTCTGCAGCGATAACAACACCGATTCTTCCGCCACCGTGAATATAAGAAGCAACAGCATCACCGGTTACCTTTGCGAATCTGCGCACAGATAACTTCTCTCCGATTGTTGCTGTCTTCTCAACAAGCAGATCACTGAGTCCGTTTGTAGCAAGAAGTGCCTCGATATCTTCGCCGTTTGCTCCACCGTTTAAATCAGAAGCAAGTGCTGTATCTGCAACTGTCTGAACAAACTCCTGGAATGTTTCATTTTTAGCAACGAAATCTGTCTCTGAGTTAACCTCAGCTACAACAGCAACATTTCCGTTTACTGCAACTCTTGCGATACCTTCCGCAGCGATTCTGCTCTGCTTCTTTTCCATCTTGGCTGCACCGCTTTTTTTCAAAACGTCAACAGCGGCATCCATATCTCCGTTTGTCTCTGTCAGAGCTTTCTTACAATCCATCATGCCTGCGCCTGTCATCTCACGCAGTTCCTTAACCATAGCAGCAGTAATTGCCATCTTTTTTTCCTCCAATTCTCGAATGATTATGCAAAAATTATTCTTCTACTGTCTCCTCAGCAGCTTCTGCAGCAACTTCCTCAGTTCCCTGCTTTGCCTCGATAACAGCATCTGCCATCTTGGAAACGATAAGCTTAACGGCTCTGATTGCATCATCATTACCTGGGATTACATAATCTAACTCTTCCGGATCACAGTTTGTATCAGCGATACCGATTAATTTGATTCCTAAAGTATGAGCTTCCTGGATACAGATTCTTTCTTTCTTAGGATCTACTACGAAGATTGCATCCGGAATCTTCTTCATCTCTTTGATACCACCAAGGTTTTTCTCTAATTTTTCCCACTCTTTTTTCAGTGCGATAACTTCTTTTTTCGGTAATACTTCGAAAGTACCATCTGTTGCCATTGTCTCGATCTCTTTTAATCTTGCGATACGGCTCTGGATAGTTCTGAAGTTGGTCAGCATACCACCTAACCATCTCTCATTTACATAGAACATTCCACAACGCTCTGCCTCCGTTTTGATTGCATCCTGAGCCTGCTTCTTTGTTCCTACGAAAAGGATTGTGCCACCTGCTGCTGCGATATCAGATACTGCTTTGTAAGCCTCATCTACTTTACCAACGGATTTCTGTAAGTCGATGATATAGATTCCGTTTCTCTCTGTGTAGATGTATGGAGCCATTTTAGGGTTCCATCTTCTTGTCTGATGTCCAAAGTGAACACCTGCCTCTAATAACTGTTTCATTGAAATAACGCTCATGTTTCTACCTCCTGGTTTTTGTTGTTATAAAAAGCTGTGCGTCCGGCTTTTTATAAGTTGCTTCCATGTGTTTCATTCTTTCAGGCGACCATCTGGCACCAGCCTGTCGGTCCACACATGTGTTTACTCGGAATATTCTTTTATTCCGTCATAACCTTACAAATTATAACACACGCCCCAACCAGAATCAAGTACTTTTTTCTGATTAGGGCGTATTTTTCTCATTTACTCTGTTTTATTGCTGCTGTTGTTCCATTGGACCGGCTTTTAAAATATTTGTAATTTCTTCATAAGATGCATGATATGGAATCTGGTAGGTTCCAGCACTGATAAAGGAAGCATAACCAACCTCACTTAAATATTTTCGCAGTCCTTCCGAATCATCGATCACACCATTGGCTGCAAGATTTTCGCACATTGTTCTGCACACATCCCCACGGTTTACAACCAATGTAAACGGTTCCTGCTGTGTCTGTTCCGCGTTTTCTGCATTTTCAGTATCCGATACCACAGACTCCTGCGGAGTTTCTGTTTCCGGTTTCTTCGGCACTTCCATCTGTGTTTCTGTCTCCTGCTGTAATTTCTCAGCAGCTATCTGCTGTTCGTTTTTTTGCTCCGTCTCTTCCGGTTCCGTGGTTTCTGTTTCTGCAATTACCGCACTATTCTGTTCCGGCATAATCATACCAAGCTGTGCAGCCTTTTCTATAATCTGTTCATCCGTCATTTTAGGCTTCTGCATCGAAAAACAACTTACCAGAATGATCGTTGTGACAATAATACCTATGCCAAGTCCTCTTAAATAATATTTTAGTTTCACGAATCTGTATCCCCTTTATAAAGTCCAAGTACAAGATTTACCTCTCCGAGTCCTACCCCAAGTGCCTTTGCAATCTCAACACTCTGCATTCCCTTTTTACGCATTTCGAGGATCCTGCCTGTATGGTTTTCCTCCGTTTCAGGTTCTTCTTCCTTTTTTAAGACCGGGACTTCCTGCTCTTTTGTCTCCACTTTTTTTGCTGCCGGCTCCGGCTTTGGCACAGGTGCTGGCTCCGCTGCTTTTTTCTTTGCCATTCCTTCCTGTATGCTCTTGACATTTGCTGCAATCTTCTGTAAATCCGTAGCAAGACCTGTCAGTTCTGTGTGTTTGTCATTCAGCATATTATAAAGAAACATAATCTCATTATGCGTCTTATTCATATTTTCCATAACCGTGTCAGAATATTCGCTGATGGCCATGATTTTTTCATTTGTTTCTTTTTCCAATGCCCTCTCCACCTGTTCTGAAGAAGCATCAATCTGTGCCTCAATTGACTCTTCTACCTTGCTCTTAGCATCTGCTAAAGCACCATCAATGATCCTGCCCAGTTCATCTTTACTTAATTCTGTAATCTTATTTAATTCGGAAGGAGATAAACGTTCCGTGATAAAAAAGCTTCCAACCATAAAAACAACCCCCGTCAGAAGCAAAAAAAATACTATTCCAGTCATATCAACCGTTATGCCTTTCATTATATTTTGACATCAAAGCTGGTCCTGCGTTCCTTAATATGAACACTTCCTTCATCCTCATCCGGCTGGCCATGCTTTTTTTTCTTTTTTCCATTACCGCTATAGCTGTTATTCCCTTTTTCCCGGGCATCGTATCGGAATTCCTGATTGTCCTTCTGTTCCGGGTCCTGTACTTTGTGTGATAAATCAGATTCCTGTTTTTCCTGCCTTACTTCAATGTTATACTGATCTGCAACCGGTCTGCTATCCTCCGCATGCTTAATATTGCCAATATCCTGCGTTCGTTGTATCATACCGCTCAAATCAACTGGTCTTATCGACATAACATATCACCTCCGGACTTACTGTCAGTCAATCAGTATTCCCATATAGTTTCCCATCTTTTTGCGCATTTTTAACAACGCTTTTGTATGAAGCTGTGAAACCCTTGATTCCGAAACTTCCAGTATGCTGCTGATTTCTTTTAACGTCAGATCCTCATAATAATATAACAAAATAACCTTTTTCTCTTTTTCTGTCAAAAGCTCCAGCGATTCCATTAAAACCTTTTTTAGTTCTTCTTCCTGAACAGACTCCTCAGGCTGAATAAAATGCGAATTGTTTTTTGCATCCATCACAGGTTCTCCACCCTGTTCTACAAATTCATTCAGTGAGATAACATTTGTAACATTCAACTGTGTCTGCCAGTCATTTAATTCTTCCTCACCGATTCCTAATTCTTGTGCTATTTCTTCGTCCGAGGCATTTCGCCCTGTTTTGGTTTCAATCTGCTTGATCGCTTCCTCAATTTTCTTGCGTTTTTGCCGCACTGTCCGTGGAATCCAGTCCATTTTTCTTATCTGGTCTAATATGGATCCACGTATTCTTAAGCTTGCATAAGTTTCGAACTTTACATCCTTTCCGCGATCAAATTTGTCTATCGCGTCTATCAGTCCAAATATACCATAGCTAACCAGATCTTCATACTCCACGTTATATCCGAGATACATGCTAAGCCGCCCTGCCACAACCCGTACAAGCGGAGCATACTCGATAATAATTTTCTCCCGCAGCTCTGCCGAAGGATTTTTCTGATACTCTTCCCAGAGCTTTTCTTTTTCTACCGTTTTCATATGAAGCCCCCACGTTTCAGTTATTTCTCATCCTGCTCATCGCTCTCCTGCTCTGGCTCTTCTTTCTCTTCTGCCTCTGCCGGAGTTTCTTCACCATCCGTGGTTTCTTCTTCCATATCCTTAAAATTCTTATCAATCAACAGTTTTACAATTCCGCCAATGATATAAAACACAATCAGGACAACCAGCAGCATTTTTACAAATCTGCCGGTTTCCATATGTCCCGCCATTCCTGCAATGCAGACCACAAGTCCTGCCACAAGCATAACGATCGCTGGTATCGGCTTTGTTTTCATAATGCATCCATGCCTTTCTATCAGATAATCTTTAACGGTTTACCTACCGACTTGATATAAAATTCCCCGGTATCACAATGAAGTTCAACTGTGCGACCATAATTAAGTCCCGTATCTTCTGCAACAAGCCTGATTCCAAGCTGCTTTAATTTTGCTTTTGCTGCCTCTGCATTTCTCGCACCGATATTTCCGACATCTGATAAACCACTGACCTCAAACATCTTCGCACCGCCAGCAATCTTGGCAACAAGCCTTGTCTTACTTGCCCCTGCAGCAATGACTTTTTTTAATAATTCTTCAATTCCTGTATCTGCGAATTTTGCCTTATTTGAATTGTTGCTCACTTTTGTGCTGTCTGGAAGCATATAATGTACCATGCCGCCAATCTTTGTAACCGGATCATAGAGCGTCAGTCCGATACAGGAACCAAGTCCAAGTGTTGTGAGTCCGTCAGGAGCCTTGCATACATTCAAATCCGCCATTCCAACCTTAATGATATTCCCCATACAAACTCCTTACAGTGACAACCCAAGTGCTGATAATATTTTGTAATAAGATTCCTGTTCCGGCATCAGAATAAAATAGCCTCTGATCGCTACATCTGCACAGATCTCTGTCTCGATCAATAATGCCCGGTCACCAACCAGACCAAACTCAATGGCCGGAACACTTAGAATAGCAGCCGCCATATCGACACAGATATACGGAACAGATGGTAAAATCGTTAAATTTGTCATGGAAGCCAGTGCTGAAAGGTAGGACGCTGTAATAATATTCCCCACCTCTTTCAATGCTGAAAGTTCCATTTCATCAAAAACTTCCATCTGCTCATGAACCACATTTTCCTTCATTAAAAGCTTATCCGCAAGATAATGTCCGGATTCTAAATCCAGCAGGAACATCATGCTTCCATCAATATCATGCGATACCTCAAGAAAAATACCAATCACCGTGTCTTCTTCCGGTCCGATCGCACTTCCTAATTTTCCTACGTCCATCAATTTTACATTTGGGACTTTCATGTCAATGCGGGTGCCGACCATATTTGCGATTGCGGTCGCTGCGTTACCGGAGCCGACATTTCCGATCTCCTTGAGCACGTCCACGTACATATCATTAACTTCATCCAACGTATACTTTGTCATTTATTTTCTCCATCTGTTTCTGCATAATAAACACAGTGAGACCTTGTAAGAAAGGTCTCACTTTATGGAATTACGCATTTTCTTTTTCTTCTACAATCGAACTGATCTCAAATAAAGATATCAGTTCGTCCCCATGTTTGCCAACACCATTGATAAACATGGCTTTTCCGTCCTTGCTTCCGCTTGTCTTATCAATCTCATCGGTGCATAAAGTAACAACCTCTTTTACTTCATCTACAATGATTCCGATCGTTCCTTTTTCCTCAAGCTTTAAAATAATGATCCTGCTGGCATTTGTGATGACATCATCATCCAGATTCATTTTTTTACGCACACTCATAACAGGCACGATCTCCCCACGAAGATTGATGACCCCTTTAAAGTATGTCTGAATCTTTGGAACACGTGTGATTTTCTGCATACGCACAATATTGTCAATATAGCTGATATCAATTCCGTACTGTTCGCTGCCGATTTTTACAACAATATACTGTTTTGCATCATTTTCAGCGATATCTATATTTTTCTCCATATTCGTCTCCTCCATTACATCAATGTATTAACGTCAAGGATTAATGCAACTTCACCATCGCCAAGAATGGTTGCGCCACTGATAATCTTATTGTTGTTGATATACTTTCCAAGAGATTTGATAACGATCTCCTGCTGTCCGATCAGATTATCTACAACAAGACCTGCGAGGCTGTCGCCTTTCTTAACGATAACAACCGTAAGATTCTCCGGTTCTTCCTGTTTTTCTTCCATATCCAGTACCTGATCAAGACGGATCAGTGGGATAACGGCACCACGGAGATGGATCACCTCCTGAGCCTGAACATATTTGATCTCATTTACCGGGATACTTTCAATATTTGAAATGGATCCAAGTGCGATCGCATATTTTTCATCACGGATCTCAACCATTAATGCCTGGATGATTGCAAGTGTCAGCGGCAGACGGACAATGAAAGTTGTTCCTTCTCCAAGCTGTGTGCGGACTTCAACGTCACCACCAAGTGCTTCGATGTTAGATTTTACAACATCAAGACCAACACCACGTCCGGAGATGTCAGTAATCTTCTTTGCCATAGAGAAACTTGGAAGGAATAAGATATTGATGATCTCTTTCTGGCTCATATTCTCCGCCTGTTCTGCTGTAATGACACCGCGTTCAACAGCTTTGTCCCTTACCGCTGCAACATCAATACCATTACCATCATCTCCCACTTCAATGATAACGTTATTGCCTTCCTGAAAAGCTTTTAGGAAGATAGAACCAACTTCCGGTTTTCCTCTCTCTACACGGGTTGCATTGTCTTCCAGACCATGATCTGCTGAGTTACGGAGTAAGTGCTGTAACGGATCACCGATCTGATCGACTACAGTTCTGTCTAACTCTGTATCTTCACCAGTCATATACAGCTCCATTTTCTTTCCTAACTTACGGGAAAGATCACGGATCATACGAGGGAACTTATTTACAACGCTCTCGATAGGTACCATCCGGACTTTCATAACAGACTCATGAAGATTCGTTGTGATACGCTCTAAGTATTCAATCTGTTCATGGAACGACTGATTCTGATACTCACCACTCTCGTTAGAGCTGATGGAGACCAGACTGTTCTTTGCAATAATAAGCTCTGACACCTGATTCATCAAAGCATCCAGTTTTTCAATATCTACACGGACAGTTCTTCCGGTTACCGGTTTTGCATTGGTCTGTTTCTTGGCATTTGCAGCCGGTGCCTTCTTCTCAGCCGCCTTTGGAGCTTCTGCAGGTGCTTCCTTCTGTTCCGCTGTCGCTTCTTTTGCCTGCTGTTCTTCCTGTGCTTCTGCCTCTTTTACATATTCATCAAGATGGATCTCTTCCGCATCTACTTTTTCAATCTCAGAAACAGCCTTTGCTACTGCTACGATCTTGTCCTCAGATTCTTCCGAGGCAAGGAAAAAGCTGAACTCAAACTCAAACTTCTCGTCTTCGATATCCTGTGAGCTTGGACGGTATACCAGAATCTGTCCAAAATCTTCCACAGCCTTAAATACAAGGAATGCACGGGCTGCCTTCAAAAGACAGTCTTTCTGGATATGAACTGTCATGACGTAAATATGCTGTCCATTTGACTCCGCTTCACGGATTGCCTTCTTCTCGTCATTTGTCAGTTCGATTTTTTCCTGTCCTGCTTTTTCTTCCTGAGTGGATTCAGGTGCTGCTTCTTTTGCTTCAGAAGTCTCAGTATTCCCTGTTTCTTCCGCACCCTCTGTTTTTGCAATAAAATCATTTAATTCTTTGATGATAACTTCGTTATCTTCTGTTCCCTCATCGGAGGTACTCTTAATATTGTCAACATAACCTTCAAGTGCATCCAGACATTTGAACAAGAGATCGATCATCCCACTTGTGACTTTTATGTGATCGCTCCGCACTTCCTGAAACACATTTTCCATATCATGTGTCAGATGCTGCATTCTCTTAAAGCCCATGGTACCTGCCATACCCTTTAAAGAGTGTGCCGCACGGAACACTTCATTGATCGTATCTTTATTGTCCGGTTCTTTTTCAAGGACCATGATACAATCGCTTAATGTCTGCAGATGTTCTTCTGATTCATCAATAAATATTTCCAGATACTGGCTTACATCCATGTTAATTTACCCCCACATTCTTTGTGATTGAATTTGCTACTTCTGTCAGCGGAACGACTTCATTTACAAGTCCCGTCTCCGCAATTGCTTTCGGCATGCCATAGACAACACATGTCTTCGCATCCTGTGCAATCGTATAAATTGGTTTTACTTTTGATAATTCCAGGATTCCATTGGTTCCATCAGCACCCATTCCTGTAAGCACAACGCACACTACCTGATCATATCCACATGTCCTCAAAGAATCATATGTGATATTTGCGCATGGTTTCAATCCGCCGATCGGTGGCATATCGTTATATACGATCTTATGTGAGCCATCCGGACACTTCTTTACTTCCATGTGTTTTCCGCCCGGCGCAATGTAAACAGTTCCTTTTTTCAGGATTTCTCCATTCTCGGCTTCCTTTACATTGATCTTACTGATCTCATCCAGACGGTTTGCCATGGAATTCGTAAATCCGGCAGGCATATGCTGCACAAGAACCATTGGGGCATCCAGATTGGCCGGCAGATAAGGAATGACACTCTGCAAAGCTTTTGGTCCACCGGTAGAACATGCAAGTGCAACAATTTTATTCTTAAACCTTGTTTCTGCCGATGCATTGCGTTTCTGCACAGCACTGACAGCTGCCACTGCAGGTCTGCGTTCTGTAAGGCTGATCCGTTCTGTCTTTAAAACGGCATTTAAAATACCTAAGATTTCTTTCCGGAACGCATCCCCTTTTGCCTCAATGATATTTGTTGGTTTTGTCACAAAATCAACTGCTCCACGCTCCATCGCAAGGATCGTCACATCCGCATCCCGTGTTGTCATGGTACTGACCATGATCACATTTGTCTTAATGCGTT
>ERZ857982.2519-NODE-2519-length-14064-cov-7.336141_pt1 | contig 14064 bp, 11 predicted proteins | sample MGYA00519955_ERZ857982 | MGnify/ENA primary metagenome ERZ857982 (study PRJEB31778, sample SAMEA3449416) | human gut metagenome | biome: human gut; feature: human-associated habitat; material: faeces | place: United Kingdom | collected 2010/2012 ... | reverse complement strand
CATTGTAAGTGAAGAGATTATAACATACTTTTGAATTTGACGACACTATCTAGAGCACCTGGTCTGCCTCATTTCCACCAGACTCCCTTTTTCATCAAAAGGGAGTCTGGTCATTTTGGGTACATTCAGTACAAGTAGTCATCAGGAAAAAGGTTCTTAGCCTGAAGGAGTCCTAAGGTGAGAGATGAAGTGGATACCGAACAAATTGCGCAAAAGTGGCTGACCGAGAAGCAGGTAAGTGTTTTGACGGCAATGAGCCTTTCGACACTCCGTGCCCACCGTTTTAAGAGGTGTGGTTTACCCTACACGAAATTTGGGAAATCTGTTCGCTATGCCCTAGCTGATGTCGAGGCATTCATGAAGGAGCACAAAATTTTTCCTGCAACTGGAAATCCATAGTTGTAGATCCCCCTGAGTCGTGAACGGTGAACTAGCCCAGCGAAGGAGAAACCATCATGAGAGATCTGTACCCCCCTTAACCCATCAATCGAGTCTCTGGATAGCTATCCTACAAATATCGTAAGAAATTTTTCCCCTTTCACCCTTTAGCACGGATTGAGTCCTGACTGCTGCTCTTTAAAAATTGAATAGGGATTTCAAGGAACTGTTTTAGTAAGAAATAAATTCTAGTTACCTATAGGAGAATACAATGCTGCGTGATAAGGATTACGAGTTTCTGAAGTTTGCATTTTTAAAGGAATTTATTCTAGATTCCGCAAGACATATTGAGTCTACTTGCGATTCGTATCGTACTGTTTTTGATGATATAACCTATTGGCGTAAAAATACTTTTGCCTATGTGCATTACATGAATGGTTATGATAAGGAAAAAAATTTCTACAATAACTGTATGGCCCATTATGAATGTGAATTGTATCAAGCATTACTTGAAGCACTTAAGTCAATGGGGATTAGCAGTTCCTCAATATTCGATGTTCATAAAATAAAAGGAACTTCTGTAATCAGTGACATCTTAACTAGGAATTATGATGCATATCGATACAAACCTTATAGCCTTAAAAAGATAGGCTGTTTTGAATATAAAAATAAACTAATGCAGTATTCTGATGAGATCGAAGATACTATATTTGGAAAAATAAAAATATACTATATTAAGTATGAATATAAAAGTGAAAATAGTATAAAGCGCTTGTGGATTCCAGCAATGCATGCATTAGAAAGGCAAGTTATAGGTCTACTTCCTCTACCAGCAACCTGCCTCAATAAAGAGAAGATTGAAAAAAATGATACTCAGACAATCATATTTTTTGCTTCTAGTGAAGTTGCGTTAGAATGGTCTCTAATTGACAAGGATAACGATTTTAGTGGTAATTGTGGATATATAGTCTCTGGTATATTCGATGACAGGCACTATGAGGATGTAGATCTGAAAAATATTCTGTGCGGGAAGAAAGTTGTTTTGGTTGCTTCTCATGAAGATGAGCGTCTTGATGGGTTGAAAAATATCATCAAGGTACTTGAGGACCCAACTGACTTGTATATTTACCCTTGGCTCATTACAGAATTGCCCTATTCGAGAGAGGATTTCCACAGTAACAGCATCATGTACGCAAGAGCTGAAAAGAACGACTACTTTTCAAATTTGGAAGATCCAGCCCTGCTGCTGAAGAAAATCGAGAGGGAGGCTCTCTCCGTAGATGAGTACAAGAAATGGAGAAAGGCCATTACCACACCTGAGGTAGCTCCCGGAGGGGCTTCTGGGGAACTCTGCTTGGCCTCTATGAGAGAAATAATGGCTACGAGACAGATGATGCCTAAACAGCCACTGTCTTGGGAGAGGCTGTTTTCTCAGTCGTCGTATGTCATGCTGTGGGGGCCAACCAATTCCTACAAATCTCACGTTACGGCCAAGATCGCCTGTGGGCTTGCTGGAGGACATGAGGTGTTTGGCCTCAGCACAATGGGAAAACACAGGGTAGCCTACTATGATGGAGAAAACGATGAAGAGGCACTGTGCGAAATCATTGCCAGGGTCGGAGAAAACTCCTCTCTCGAAAATCTCTTGTTCCAGAAAGCCCATATGAACCTCCTCAAGAACAAGGAGCAAATCCTCGAGGATTTACGCAGGCAGAACGTTGATGTCGTCATCATCGACAACGTCAGCTCGCTAATTCCTGAGGCGACACATGGAGGAACAGGATTTTATACTGACTTTGCCGAAGAGCTGAAGAAACTGGGGATTGCGATGCTGCTCGTTCATCATGCCAACAAAACAGGGCAAGCTCGTGGAGACAACACGCTGGAAAATCTGTGCAAGACGATTTTCTACGTCAAGACTGTCGGTGAAGGCGACCTGGAGAATGTTGACGACTGTTTCTCGAATCCAGTAAGGCAGGCTCTTCAAAAAGGAAATGCTGTGGTCCAGTTGTCCGTGAAAAAATGGAAGCAGGGGGCATGGCATCCTACCCTGATGCTGGAACACGATGAGAACGCACAGCGCTTTGAGCTGCTTGCAGGCACATGGGAAAAAAGAGCTCCTAGGCACTTCGAGCAGCCGATAAACCCTGATACGGAAAGCACTCCCAATTCCCGTGAGCAGGTAGCCGAAACTCAGCAGGAGATGGGCAAGGACGCCTCTCTTTCCCCTGATGCCAACAGGGTGCTGAAGGCAGTTGAAAAAGGGATATCCGTGAGCAGGCAGGAGATCGAGGATGTCACAGGACTGAGCAAGAGCAAAACGATTCAGTGCCTCAGCAAGCTGGTTTCAGAGAAAAGACTGGCAAAGTGCGGTCAAGGCAAGGGGACCTACTATACCCCGATTACCCGCTAACCCCACTGGGAAACAGCGCAGTTGAGCTATAAAACCCCCTTGGGAGGTTCGAGCCCCCAAGGGGGTTTTCTGGTTTCTTCCGTACCAATTTCGCCTGAATGAGGCCGAACTGTGGCGAAAATTTGGAGATGCTGTCTCCGTTTACGCTTCGTTTGCGTGCCCAATGCGTCGTAAATCAAGCGAATAATTTTCTACTTTCTAAAAAAGATGATATATTTCAATATGATAATCTAGCATATCTGGAGGAGAAATAATTTTCTGCAAAGGACACTTCTGGAACTCCTCTCCGTCTGGTGCTCCTGTATTCCATCTGCTGCTGAGATAGGCTGGTCTTTTACCCTTCCGATGCCTTGGGAGGATAGCGACTTTTCCTGGCCATGTGCTTTCCTGGATTCTCTCTACTCCCTCAACCAACACTAACCAGACTCCTCCGGAGGAGCACGAGAGAAATATTGCTAAAACGGGACTTGCAACACCATTGCATTGAGGGAGGAACAGCACGCTTTTTGATTTAAGGAAAACGTGGTATGCCCGAGGCATAGAGTGTGCAGGATTTGTGGTATCCCCTAATTGGGGGGATGGTTCACGGGGCTTCCTCATCCAGGAGACGGAGAGGAGAAAGGTATTTTGTTCGCATCTGCACCCAGCTCGACACATGGAAAAAATTTCAGGTAGGCAAGCGAGTAGCCCGAAACGGAGCAGGCATGGCTGATTATATCTTGAAGCTTTTCGACAGGGAGCTGATTCGATTTTCCGCTAAGGATACCGGTGATATTCCTGAGATCTCCATAACGCACATAGATCAGGATGCTCTGTCACTCATGCCGCTTGGAATGGAGGTGTCGGATAGAGGTCTTGCTCGTTGGCTGAAGCACAGAAAGATTCCCAGGAACAGAGCGTACATCCATTCGTTTCTGGCAAAGACCGGTCTATCTGCGAATAGCACAATGGGCATCATAGATGTCAGCAAGGGGCTTTCTCTCAACGACAGCTACTGGGTTGTACGGGAAGGGGATTCCAAAAACTTTGACCAGTGCAATCTTTATGACAATAAATTCAGCGAGTTGTTAGCCAATATTGCTTTTACCGGCTATGGCAGCTCTGTTCGTACATCTGTAGTATCAAGTCCTGAATTCACAACGAACGGTATGCTTCCGAAGTGCTGGCGCAGGCAATCTGGTAAAATATACCTTTATAAAGGTGGTACTGTAGGGGCATCAAATACAGGAAATGAGCCCTATTCAGAATACTATGCATGGCAGATTGCCCAGATACTCGGTGTGAATGCAATCGAGTATAATATCGCCAAATGGAAATCGAGACTTTGCTCAAAGTGTGAAATTTTCATCAGTAAGGATGTTTCATTTGTTCCTGTGGGCAATATTGTGAAGCAAGGAGGAATGCAGGCAGTCAGCGATTACTATGGAACGCTTGATTCTAAGTATAGGGACATGCTGGAGGATATGTTCGTCTTTGATGCTGTCATTGCCAATACTGATCGCCACTTTGGAAACTTTGGTTTCCTTGTGGATGCTGCAACGAATACTCTCAAAGCTCCTGCACCATTGTTTGATCACGGGAACTCACTATTTAATTTTGCCTCTCCCATAGAAATAGAGAGTAAGGATGTTTTTATTAATTTTGCTGATGTCCAAGCACCAGTGTGTTACAGCAACTTTTTCTCTGTAGCTAAGTCTTGTATGAAGTCAAGACATCGTGAAGGATTACGGCATCTCCTAAACTTTAAGCTGAAGAAACATCCTCGTTATAACCTTTCTTCAAAGCGTTTGAAGTATATTGAAATTGCCGTACAGAAGAGAGCATCACTTCTACTTGAAGGGGAGACTCATAGCGAGAGTGAACTGAGCTTCTGGTAGACGAATAGAGAATGAGAAAACCTTTGAGGTTTGTATTAGAATAATGTCCTTCAGAAGCAGACATGCAAGTAGCGTTACAAGGATTCCATAGAAGCTCTTTATGATCCAAAGAGACCGTTCAAACTATGGAAATCTTCTCTCGATCAGGGAAAAAATGATGTAGAGTGATTTTTTAGCGGAAAAATCGGATAAAAAATGCTGTCCCCTCTCCTCAAATTGCTAGTCATCTATGGTGCATAGGTAAGCTTTGAAGGCTCTCTGTTTGCATAAGAACGATACTTTTGCGATATAGTTTCCGTCAAATGAGAATAAAAAAGAGCATAGTATTAAGCTATGCTTTTTTTTTATGTATAAAATAATTCGGACATACATAATATGAAGTTTTACTCTTCATGGTCTCTGTTCTTAAGGTTTGTAACACTCAACTATATAGGGGGTATGTAATACTAATATAATATATTAAAATAGTAACTTTATATAGGAAGTAGTTAGATTGTTTAAATATCAAAAATAGTAACTTTATATGTGGAATAGTTAGTAATTGTTTAAACATTAAAACAGCAACTAAATGTGCTGATTGAATGTTGAGTATGGAAAAGTAATTGATTTAACAAAAAACGATATGGAATGTGAAAGTATATTTATCCAATACACTGCAAACATGTCATCAGCATATTTGCAGAGTATTGGCTCATTCTTATTTGATGTTCTTTGTCTAAATATGAGGTGAAAAACATGAAAAACAAAAACGTACAGTATCTGGATAATATCAAAAATAGTGTCAATGAGTTGTTAGACTTCTATACAGACAATCATCGTAAAACATTATCCATCAGGTTTGATGTTAGATATCCTCAAGATTATACCGGAGATACCTCATCAAAAAATATATCTGATTGCATGGCACATATGGTCAAAAAGTATAAACGTCGTAAATGTGATCCGTATTATATTTGGGTTCGTGAACAAAACAAAAGTGATCATCCTCACTACCATTGCTTGTTCTTGTTAGATGGTACTAGAGTTAAGACTTATAACCATGTCTTTAAGAGTGTTGAGACAATTTGGAATTCTACTCTGGATATAGATAGAGATTCAAAAGGATTGATAGACTACTGCACGAAGAAATCCAATAGGGATTATAACGGTAAAATAATTACCAGGACATCTGATGTTGAAAAGTTTGACTCAAGATTAGATGAGGTGAAACAGCAGGCTTTATATTTGGCAAAAGCATATACCAAAGGTTCTATTCATGACGGACAGAGAAACTTTGGTATGTCACGTTTACCTAAAAATACAGATTCTCATAATTCTGATAATAATTAAGGGGATTATCATGGATACTCAAAACAAAAAATCTTATAGTTTTTCAGTGCAGCAGTCACCAAATTCTGAAAATGAGCATACTGCTATCGTATCTGTATCTCTCTGTGATGGTACGATGACAGTATCAAACTTTGGTAGTGCAAATCAGGCTACAGTGAATTCTTACAACACAGTCGATATTATCAATGCTGCTAGAAACGATGCTCAGGCAAAGATTCAAAATCAGATGAATTTCATGTCGTTTCAAACAGTATGTCATCCAGCAGTATCTACAGGTCAGAAAGATTCTACATATCCAGTTAATAGCAATTATAGTACAACAGCGTTACCACCTTCTCAGAATAAACATGGAGGTGGGAGCAAACTGGCTAGTGAGAAACAGAAAGATTTTATAAAGCAGTTGGCTGATAGAAAGCGTATACATATAGATCAGTTGTGTATGGATATGTTTAGCCATGGTAGTAGTAATATGACAGGTGCTGAGGCAAATGAGATGATCAAGCATTTAAAAAGAGCCTAAAGGCTAGATAGTATAAAAAGGGGAGGAGATGATCTTTTCATGGGTTCTCTCCTTCCCTGTAAAATTCATCAAAAATGATAGAGCGTATTTTTGTTGAGTTTTATCATCACAGTATTACGGGAGAAAAACTATCTGTATAAGATCAATTTTATCCTTGCAAGAGGATTCATCTGCATAATATATTTTCATATTATTTGTCTTTATATCGTCAGAGAAAAACATCATCAGATTTCCTTGACGAATGCTTTATCAAATTGATATGTTTTATCACCTTGGAACCTTTTCTTGATATTGCTATAGTTTAAGCTGCTGACTAGTAAAAATATAAAGATGATAGATGAAATTTATCGAAGAACTACCAGGCACAGATAGAGCAGCATGATTCATATGCCAGCACGCAGTTATATAGCCATCGATCTCAAGTCTTTTTACGCCTCTGTGGAATGTATGGAGCGTGGTCTTGATCCGTTGACTACTCACCTGGTGGTAGCTGATCCCAGCAGAACAGAGAAGACTATTTGCCTGGCAGTTTCTCCCTCATTGAAAGCTCATGGCATTCCGGGTAGAGCACGCTATTTTGAGGTCATCCAGAAGGTACATGCAGCCAATGCATTGCGCAGACAGAAGGCTCCACGGAGGAGATTTACAGGTGAATCCTCAGATGCTCTTGAGCTAGCTGCTGATCCTTCCCTAGCCATAAGTTATCTGACAGCTGTGCCTCGTATGGCTCTCTATATCGAGTACAGTACCAGAGTTTACAGCGTATACCTGAAGTATTTCTCTCCTGATGATATCCACGTTTATTCCATCGATGAGGTCTTTATCGATGCTACTTCCTATTTAAAAAATTATCGTACATCCGTACATGAACTCACTAAGAGCGTCATTCTTGATGTGCTACGCAGCACTGGTATCACAGCTACAGCAGGTATAGGCACAAATCTCTATCTGGCAAAAGTGGCTATGGATATCATGGCCAAAAAAGTAGCAGCAGATGAGGATGGTGTGCGTATAGCCTGTCTGGATGAGATGTCGTATCGCCAGCAGTTGTGGCATCACACCCCCTTGAGGGATTTCTGGAGAGTTGGCAGAGGATATGTCCAGAAGCTGGAAAAGTACGGCATCAAAACGATGGGAGATATTGCACGCTATTCCATCCATAGCGAGGATTTACTCTTTCGCCTGTTTGGGGTGAATGCAGAGCTGCTGATAGATCATGCCTGGGGTTATGAACCGTGTACGATGGCAGATATCAAGGCATACCAGCCATCTTCCAGGAGCATAGGTTCAGGACAAGTGCTACACTCTCCCTATGAGGTGGAAAAAGCTCGTCTGGTGGTCAAGGAGATGGTAGACTCGCTTGCTCTGGATCTGGTGGGCAAGCGTTTGGTGACGGATCAGCTGGTACTGACGGTGGGGTATGATATCGAGAGTCTGTCTCCTGAGCGTGGTTATACCGGTCTGGTGATTACGGACAGCTATGGACGTCAGCTTCCTCAGCATGCACATGGTACGGTCAATCTAGGCCAGTTCACATCTTCCAGCAGACGGATGACACATGCTGTGCTGGAGCTTTTTGATCGCATTGTGGATCGAAACTTGCTGGTCAGGCGTATCAACTTGGTAGCAGCCCATGTCTTGCATGAAAACCAGACAGGCAAAGACAAAAAGCCCAGACAGCTCGATTTGTTCACCGATTATGCTGCGGAGCAGAAGCGGGAAGAGCAGGAACAGGGACAGCTCCAGAAAGAACGCAAGAGACAGGAGGCCATCCTGAAAATCCGTGAACGCTATGGCAAAAATGCTCTGCTGAAGGGCATGAACCTGGAAGAGGGAGCAACGACCAGGGAACGCAACCAGCAGATAGGAGGGCACAAGGCATGAGCGACAAGTACGATGATATCATCAATCTGCCACGTCCTGAGTCCAAGTATCCCCGTATGCCCAGAGCCAACAGAGCTGCCCAGTTTTCCCCTTTTGCTGCCCTGACAGGGCACGAGGAAGCCATTCGAGAGACAGTTTATTTAGATAGGGAGTTGATAAATAAAAAAATCAAGTTCTGTAAATAGAAATTTATTTAATTCTATATATGTTCGATATGCCATTTTGAAAAGAAAGAAGGATATCTATCGTATGTACTCTTTCTAATAGCTAAGCATAGTAAATTTTTGGGACGGGATAGTCCAACATATACACAACGAGAACTCCTTTCGTAAAGGCCATTGCGATCCTCTAGAGTTTTGTTTTTTGCTAATGCATCTATTTTTTTTATGACGCGGATTATATCAGAACTATTTCTAGTTTCTGTTTCCAAATATAAAGTTGCATCATGGGTTTCTCCTTTAACTCCATATACAGTATCAAACTTTATTTCTATACAACTACCTTCACATCCATAGGTAGTGCACGAATTCGAATAACTTCCTTTTATAAATGAATCTGGAAGTTGATCGAATAAATTACATCCAAAGAAGGATGAGATGATTTCATCAATTTCTCTTTTTATCCCACAATATGAGCTGTCCGTCGTTCTCATTAAATTTAATATGGATTCTCTAAAATCTATAGGATCCTGTGCATATAAATAAGTCTTTATAGATTCCATTGTGTAATACTTATTATTGGAGTTTTTTATATCTAGAATATGGAATATTTTGCATAGTAACTTTCTTACATAGTTTTCAGCTAGAAATATATTTCCACTATCCAACGCTTCGACTATGTTTGTGAGAAAATAATGATAGTTACTTTCTGGAGCAGCATTTTTTTTATTCTCAAATTTATCCCAATAGTCTCTTATCTTTAATCCCTTCACATTGTGAAAAATTCCAATTGCTTTAAAAACCCCTCCTTCCCTTTCAAGATTATAATATTTTATCTTATCTATAAATTTTTGTATGACTTGATGTCGAGATTCTTCTGTATATACAAATAACGTTGGAGGGATATCTATATTCCCTCTTGTGGCAATAATAGGGGGCTGCTTGCTTCGAAAGAATGTCAATATATCTGCAATTTCTTGCCCATATCTATTTGAACAAGCAATTTCTAGGTGATTATGAGCAGTATTCCATAAACTATCTTCAGCGTATGCATTATTATATATTGCTTGATCTATGTCGCCAATTTTTTGAAATATCGTATCTGTATTAGAAAAAAGACTGTCCAAAATTTCTTTTTGAACTCTAGAGCAGTCTTGATATTCATCAACAAATACAAAAGAAAAACGTTTTGATATTATATTTTTTAATAAATCTCCATATTGATCAAAAATATATTTTACATGCTTATATGTATCGTCATATCTAAGTATCCCTTTTGTAAATAGTAAGTCTTGAGTAGCCTTCAAATACTCTCTGAAAGCATCATTGTCTCTGCCTGCTATGTAATTTCTTTCATTTTTTATTTTAAGGCCATGTTCATCAACATATATATTTTCTATTAGCTCACTTATTGATGTAAATCTGTTGTTGCGATATCGAAAATGTGCATTGAGCAGCTTATCTATTTTTTTGTATTCATTCCTTATTAATATATGTAGATATTTGGCATATTCTTCATTACTCACTAAACATATTGGGGAGGCTACCTTATCCCTTAAAAAAGGGAATAGAATAAACTGGTTGATAAATACCTGAATAGTTCCTACAAAATTAGGATAAGATAATAATAAATTAGAGCTATCTCCTAATTTATTTTTGAGTTCGTTAACAGCAACATTTGTATGAGATAAGACACAGATTCCGCAACCATCCGGAAAAGGAAGTCTATCAGAAAGTAATTTCAGTTTTGCAAGCAGTACGGTAGTTTTTCCACTTCCAGGACAAGCTAGTATATCCTTACTTTCCCAGCAATTAATCACTGCACGCGCATCATCGGAGAACTGACTCCCCGGAGGTAAAAGCAAGTTTTCGAGTGCAGAAAAATCAGCTATAGAGTTCATTTATTATCCTATTTTAGCTGCATGTTTGATCGCATCTATTATATACCTCAGATACGGATCATTTTCAAATCTATCTTTTAATTCAATACGTTTATCCTCATTTATTTTAGTTTGATATAAATCTAGATTAAACATAAGTTCCTTTGAAGGGGGAGTATTTTCTTGATTTGAAAAATTTACTACCGACCATTTTAGATTACTAGCTAAACACTGTGCAACAATAGCTTTAGATGTTTTTTTACTTAGTAAACAGTCATGATAAAATTTATAGGCTACTTCATCAGAGGAAAGTCCTGATAATGTACTCTTGAATTCCTCTAATTCCTTTTCAACTTTTTCTATTTTTTTACTTGTCAATGCATATTGTTCGCTGTTTTCTATTTTATTTGCTTGGAAAATAGATTCGTATAGCATATTACTGAGACAACTCAATCCTATTGAATATTCAAATGTCCATCTTGGTGCAATAAATGCCCGAATATTCCCTTTTGTATACTTTCTCTCTTTTTCCATAATTGCTTTTGCTGTCTCAGCAATTCTTATATCAAAAATCCTTTCCTTATACTGAGGCGCAATGTCGCAGTCAGTAATAACTGATACAGGGATAGGAATTGCATCTCCATTAGATCTAAGAAATATATTTGAATACCTAAAAAAACCTACGCTTCCTACTTTTACAATAGATATTCCAAATTTCTCTAAATTGATACCCAATATATCTGCCAAAATAGGAATAAACAAAGCTTCGGCATCACCTTCAACCATGATGATTCCCTTAGCAAAGAAAAAATTGGCTTTTGTTGAGTCTAAAAATCTTTGTAGGAATAAATAATCACCTTTGCTAAGTTGTGTTCGCTCAGGCACTAAATCATAAGCATTTTGATCCTTAATAAGAATAAGATTTTTTACATTTATTTTGGAAGCTAATATCGGACTATGCGTTGAGATGATAATTTGAACACCTAATTCATTATATTTTTTTTGTAAATAATCAATTAATCTAAGCTGCGCTTGCGGATGTAAATGGGCTTCCAGTTCTTCGATGAGAGCTAGTTTCAGGCTACCGTTTATATTTTCTCCTAGCAGTAATAATTCAGCTGCGATAAAAAGAAGATTGTGAGTACCGAGTCCTGGATTAGTTTCTGGTGCAGCTAGAGATAGACTTTCAAGTATTTGCTTCAACCTTGCTGAGGATGTTTCGATGGAAGCCTTGTTATTATCTGAGTCAGAAATAAATTCTCGCAAAGTTTCTCGAAGATTTGATAAGATTGAACAACCGTCTTCATTTAAAAAATATCTTTCAATGTCATTGTTTGCATTCTTTAGAATATCAACTAGCTTATTATCTTCTTTATCAATAAATAGGGGGTGGTTATATAAAATTTGTGAAATCCTAGAATTTTTTCCACTATGCATTTCGCGCTCAGCATCTCGTAGTGGCCTTAGATAAACACATTTAAGTAGTTCTCTAGCTCTGCCATCAAGAAATGGTCCATTTTCAGGATTCCCAGCTCTTAATGAAGAAAAAATTCTATTTCCTTCTTTCCATGCACGAAAATATAAATAAATTTTTACGTTACAGGAGGATGTTTCACTTGACTTGGTAAAGCTTGCATACTCAATGAAATTTTTTGCTTCATCATCGCTTAGATCTTCGATCACACAATTAATGCTTAGTTCTGAAGATCTTGCATTATTTTCGCTGATATGAAAATCATCGTCAGTTACTCTTATGCTTTCAGCACTCTGAGTATTAAAAACAATTTTGATTGCATCGATGATAGCACTTTTCCCAGAATTGTTTTCTCCTATTAATGCATTGAGACCTTTATGAAAATCAACTGTAGTGTCTATATATTTTCTAAAATTCTTCATAGCTATTTTTGATAAAAACATGTATCCTCCTAATTTGTGTAAAGTATATCTAAAATTATAGTTTTATTTTCGCTAAAAAAGCGAAGGCAGTTTCTTCTCAATTTTCATTGTTTCTAGACTCACCGTAATCACACTCAGGAGCAAGTCGAGGATATACCTTGGCTTACCCTGTTCTTGTGCCCAGTCGTTAGGATCGTTGGTAATGCCGCTGGCTTTGTCGGTCTTGATCTGATAGCGCTCCATAACCCACTCGATGGCGGATCGACCATTGACCACGTAATCGTAGGCTTCCAGAGGGATGTTGGTCAGCTTGATCCAGGGGTTGAACTCGATGACAGATTTATCTTTCTTGTCAGGGAAGCGCATCTTCTCCACATGGAAATTGCCGTGCTCAGCTCCTTCGACAACTACTTCTCCACATGCGGGCTGAGTCTCATAGTTGAGGTGCAGGTCTGCCAGAGTTCTTCCTGCCTTGCTGAATGCCCAGAAATCCGCAGGTTTCTCCACCAGGGGGATACGAGGCAGCATCTTTTTCAGATCCGCAGCAAAGGCTTTCCGGTAGTCAGGGGAGTGCAGCAAGCCATAGACGTAGTAGAAGATGTCTTCCTTGGTCACTTTGGGGCCATAGCTTTCCCGGCAGCGTTCCAGAATGAAGTTGGTGATGCCATCCTTACGCGTGTATTCCTCATTACCAGTGTCAAAAAGCGTCGGCTGATAAGCAGAGCGTTTTTCATAGTAATAGAGAGGGAAGCATTGTGCTCCGATATTGTGAAGATGAAAATCTGGAATCATATTTGTAGCAATCGGTAGTGATTTATTCCAATCACCCCCTATGCCTGGAATACAAATAAGTAAATTTTTAATATTTTTTTCAGGAAATAGCAGAGGTATTTTGTAAAGCATTTCATTGAAATCTGCTGAAAAATAAGTATGCACTCTACAAAATGGCCGGTACAAAGAAACATTTAGACATTCAACTTTGAATTTTTTTCGCACTCCTTTTATAAAATCTTTTTGTATAGCTCGAGACCAGCTAATTTTTTGGGGATTTAGAGCAGAGCTATCGCTTCCGGAGCTAACCATATCGTTATAGAAACTTATTGTTTCCTGCATATTTACTGATAATTTTTCTCTCGAAAAATTATAACACCAGCTATCTCTACTCGTTAATAATCCGCCAGAATATACTGAAAATATGGTATTTTTACTTTTGTCTTTATCGCCAAGCGCTATAAATGAGCTAAATAAATCGTTACGCTGATTGAGCCAGTCCCCATGAGTATTGGGGTGGAGCTGTGTCCATTCCATGCTGGAATCAAGGATGCTGCGCTTTTGGGCGATGATGGCAAGTTTCTCTTCCCGGCTCAGGTAGTCACCGATGTCATGGTACTGGATAACTGCTTTACCCTGATGGCCAGGCTTTTTGACAAGGACAGTGATGGCAATGGGAGTCCGGCTACCAGAGCCAAAGATTTTTCCACCTTCCCGTCGAGAAGTCTCTCCGCTCGTCCTTTGGTTCCCACGCAGATTGAAGACATAAACAGCACTGAATTCATCTTCCAGGCATTTGCGGAAACCGTCCATCGCATTGCCATCCAGCCATCCTGCATTTGTGACAAATGCGACTATTCCTCCGGTTTTTGCGTCAATTCTATCTGAAGCAAAGCGAAATGCCTTAGAGGATGTCCGGCATGTTTTTTGATTTTAAAAGGTGTGGTAATTTCGTCCC
>ERZ857982.2516-NODE-2516-length-14101-cov-18.213014_pt1 | contig 14101 bp, 15 predicted proteins | sample MGYA00519955_ERZ857982 | MGnify/ENA primary metagenome ERZ857982 (study PRJEB31778, sample SAMEA3449416) | human gut metagenome | biome: human gut; feature: human-associated habitat; material: faeces | place: United Kingdom | collected 2010/2012 ... | reverse complement strand
ATCGGTTATCAAATACTCATCTTTCGACATTATCATATTCCTCCATGGTATCTTGCATCGTGGTATACCATTCACTTACCTTCTCAAATTCCGATTTGTCGATTTCATTAAATATGAATTTTATCTTTCTCCGGTGGATACAGATATGTAATCGGATTCTGTGCCGACTGATTCAACTTCAATCCGGCTATCGACTTTCCAATGTAGAACGATTCATTCTCATCTGACGGAAATCCCTGCTCATATCTTTCATCCACAAAGAATAATCTATTTTCAGTTTCCTTAAGCTTAATAGCATTGTTCTCATATATTATAAATCCTTCCTTATCTGACATTGTATATTTTACATTTGATGCAGTTCAAAATAACGGACTCCTGCGCTTATTCTTCAATATTTCGTGCGACTTTTAACCAGTATCTAAATTCCCAACGCAGTGGTGTTCCGGTCGTTATTTTTTCTCGTATCAAATTTTGATAACAAAGATACTGTTCATCATAATTATCCCAGCTACTCCAAGCAACCTTAGGTCTTGCAATACCTAGTAAATCTCTTGCTATATCAAAAACATAGTTGTCTAGTGGAATATGTAAAAACTCAAAAACACCATCAAAGGAGTTTGCTTCAAGCATATACAAGTATTTGATGGTCATATTAATCCATTTTTGTGCCTGGCCATAGGTAAGCTTAACTCCCTCGTCTAAATATAGTTTTTTTATCTTATCACTTACACTGTGATGCCAAGCATCAAATTCATCCTGGCTTGTAATACTATCAGACTTCAATTTTGTTAATTCAGTATCAAAAACAGCATTCACTTTTTCTCTTAATGCTAATCTAGTTGCATCCGGCAGGCCGTTGAATCTTATTGTACGATTCATATCTCGATAAGCTCTGCTATTTGCTGCCTTTAGTGGATCAGTTAAATCACCAAAGTATATAGCCTTTAAGTAATCAAGTATATCCTTATCAACCTTGGTTTCTACTATTTCATCTTTTTCTTTAGTCATTTTAGCATCTACTTTTTAACATTTTTGTATTGTCAACCCATACTCAATAGCTTTATATGGTCAACCTTTGTTTTTTCTTCAAATTCTTTAGTTCAAACGCATAAAAATCCGAGGACTTGGATTTGCTACCAAACCCTCGGAAAAGCTTTATTTTGCAAGCCTTTTTCACACTATCAATTATGTGCTTTAGTCAACAGAACTACGCACTCCACGTGGTTCGGTTATCCAACAAGTAACACATTTTGTAACCACTGTATACAGGAATGGTGGAACACCTATTTTTTCACTAAAAAGGGTAGATTAATCCGACTAAAACCTTGATTTAGCCTTTTGCTCGTATAGGCGAATATTATAAAAACTCCAGCCTAATGAAATGCGTTATTCATTCGCTCTGCTCGCTCAGATAAAAGATAAATAATACTTTCTAAACTCTCTAATATATCATTCCTGTTTTGTGGTAAAGGATTGTTTAAAGATTGATTTTTAAACAATTTCGTTCCTTCTATTTTATTATCATTTGTGACACTGTAAAAACCATTCAAGCAATACACTGATTGATTCTTTATAAGCCACTCCTGCCAAATCTTCAACTTTTCAAGTTCAATGACCTTTTTATAACCATTTTCGATGTATTCCAAATTATCTTTCGTATCAATACATTCTTGTATTTTATCTATCATCAAATTCAAACTGTCAACGACCTCTATAATGCATCCTTTAGCTTGATTAAACGGATAGCCTGGATGTGGCATGAAATTTGAAAGTGAATCAGACAATTTCGATAACTGTTCAACTTTTTTCCAAACTTCTTTATCTTCTTTTATTTTTTCCAACACTTTATGTAAACATTGATCTTTACCAATTGCTTTTTCATACAATTTGTCTTTACTGTAAGAATATTCTTTTTCTTTTTTATCTATTTTGTATTTAAGCACATTCTCATTAAATGAATATTTAATAATAGAACCATCTTTTAATTTAGGCGGATTTTCGTTTGAATAGATTTCTACTATTTTGCAAAAAAAGGGTCTAAAAGAAAAAATTGTATCTTTATACTTATTGCTCCATCCTAATCTAATAAAAATAGCTTCAGCAAGAACACTATTTTCATAATCTCCAATATTACAACTATACCTTTGAAGTGTTTTGTATATAGTATTTTCTGATTGCACCAAATTCTCATCTATTTTCTTTATATCCAACAAAAAAAGTTCTTTCACTTAAAAACACCTCCATAAATTCTATTCTTATACAATCCTTATATTTCAAGATTTTTAATTTATCAATTGTGTACTTTAGTCAACAATACCACGCACTCCACATGCCTCGTATGCGGGAACATATTAAATGCCGGTGACTTTTCTAATCTCGTAGCAGAGGGCATTGAAGCGCAATATATTGCGCACAAGGACCGCAGAATTACACGAGACATAGATCACACGCTTTGGCCTATACCCGTGTCTTGCAAGTTTCATCGTATAAAAGCAGATGTCGTTAAATGCATAAACACAAGATATTTATCGCAGAGTTTGAGTATATTATGCCCCCTGTCAGAAAGGAACTTTTCAGTGTCTCACCCTACCCGTTTCATTCATAGAAACGGATTCTTTCGCTACATCAAGCAATCTCAATGTACGATAATCCGGCTTTCCGTGAAAGAATTTCTCCAAAACAGCTTTAAAAACCTGTTCTTGTGGAGCCGCAACAGAAAATAATGTCATGCAGGATTTTAATTTTATGTTATCCGGACTGCCCATAAGTATCCGTGCATCATCGCAGTCTAAACAGAGCAAGGCGTTTGATATCTCTAAAAGATGAACGCCAAGGGTTTTGTCTTGTAGAAACGCTTTTGCTTCATCCAAATTCTGAATACCATAATATTCAGACGTTGCGCTTTTCCCCAAGCCTTTTAACTGAGGAAATATATACCACATCCAGTGTGTTCTTTTTTGTCCGCTTTTAATTTCTGCAAGCGCTGTTTTATAATTGCGCTGCTGTGCTTGAATAAAACGGGACAAGTCATAGACACTGTTTTGTACATTAATATCAATCATGTTCGGTTCTCCTGTAATCGAAATGGAAAAGCATCCAATAATGTGCTTTAATACTTGCACCATGAAGGGTTATCGAATGCGTCCTCGGCAATAATTCTTATATTTTTGGGAATCCAAGGTTTTGTAAGTGAACTGCAGCCTGCAAAGGCTTTATTTTCAATTTCTTCTATACTATCAGATAAGAAACATTTTCTTAGGCTGCTGCAACCAATGAACGCCCCCTCCGGAATTGTTTTTATGTTAGACGGCAAATGTATGGTTTTCAAATTCACACATCCCGAAAAGGCATATTTCCCAATCTCAGTTACCGTATCCGGAACATATAAATCACTGAGTGAAACACAATTTTCAAAAGCGTGAGGAGGTATTTTCTCTATGCCATTTCCCAGATGAACCTGTTTTAATGATTTACAATCGGTAAATATCCATCCATTTGTTCCGTAGAGCGTTCCTTCAATCAAATCGAGTTCGCTATTGCCCGCAAAACAATCATTTTTTATAATCATGCCATCGAAATAATCATAACTTTCCGGATATACGCTTCCTGTAAAACGTACCTTTTTTACACAACACGGCACACTTCTTATCTCTATTGTAGGCGCATCAACACATACTTCGGTGGCTGGCGGAAGATCAAGTCTGCATTTTCTGTCACACTTAATTCTAAAATAATCTAAATGAGAGGCTTTTTGAAACATATTTATTCCAATCTCATCCGTATCATTTTGGCTCAGCTCTTTATCGCGCATTAATATCGTGGCTAAACCTATAAGGAAATCATTCGTCTCTTTTGGTTTATCAAGGTGCAGATAGTTACCTATTTTTAACCAAATTCGCTTTAAATTATTAGCTTCTATACCCAAATCCTTGGCGTCTTCACGGTCAACATTCTGGTGTAATTCCACAATCGGAATATCATTTATCGTTTTGGGCACATGTATTAATTCTCCCGTTACCGTAGCAAATCCGGTGCCAAGCATAGAAGAGTTATATATTGCTATACCGTCATCAATCATTTTAAATTGAAACTCACCATCTTTTCCGGAGAGAGTTCCCTCATTCGGAAGCGGTCCGTCAACAAGTAGTTCTTCATAACATTCGTAATGATAATTCATAATAGCCATGCTCGATTACCTTATAATTGGATATATCAATATCACCCAATCAATTTCCTTTCCATAATAGTTAGTAAAAATAACAGAATATGTTCCTTTTTAACTCCAAATTCACATTTTTATAGGAATGTACAGTGGGTAACGATGTTGTGTATCCTCGACATCGCAACCACGCACTCAACGTGCCTCGTATGCGGGAACATATCAAACGGCTGAATATCGGTCACTGTGTACTTTTTCGTTAGCGTTTTCAGATCCCTCGCCTGCGTAGCCGGATTGCAGGAAATATAAACTATTCTTTCCGGTGCGATTTTTACGAGCGAGTTTAAAAACTTTCTGTCCGCTCCCGTTCTTGCAGGGTCGAGAATCACTGCGTCATAATGTGTGCCGAGCTTTGCCTTCTTTTCAAGAAATTCGCCTGCATCGCCCCGGTTAAAAGCAATGTTGCGGGTAAGCCCGTTTTCGTGACAGTTCTTTACTGCGTCACGGACGGCTGATGCGTTGTATTCAATGCCCTGTACCTGCTTTACATAGTCAGACGCTATTATGCCTATCGTGCCTATTCCGCTGTATGCGTCAAGCAGAACGTCCTTCTTCGTGAGCTTCGCCGCCTTTATAGCGTAGTCGTACAGCTTTTCGGTCTGTGCGTGATTTATCTGATAGAACGAGTGCGGAGAAATTCTGAATCTTTTTCCGCAAAGAATATCCGTAATGTATCCCTCGCCGTAAAGCACCTCGTTATTTTCTCCGAGAAGAAGCATTTCGGGAGTGCGGTTAACCGAGAATGTCACAGTCGTAATATCCGGGAACCGCTTTACAAGCGCTTTCACAAAGTCGTGCTTTTTAGGGAACATTGAGTTTCCGCCGACAAGAGTAACCAGTATCTCTCCGGTATTCTTTCCGACACGGACAAGCACATGACGTAAAAAGCCACGCTCCGTACCCTCGTCATACGGTTGTAGCTTGAACGATTTAAGTAATCCTCTTATTCCTACTATTATCTCGTCCGCACGTTTATCGTCAAGCATACAGCTGTCAATTCCGACAATGCCGTTTCTGGACGACTGATATACGCCGGAGATTATCCTGCCGTTTCTGTCAGAGCGGAATACCGCCTGCACCTTGTTCCTGTAGTTATACGGGTCGTCTGCACCTATAATTTTAGATACCTTGCCGAAACCGCCGAGCAGCTTTTCGGTATCCTTCTGCTTCCATTCAAGCTGCTGTTCGTATGTCATGTTGGACAGCTGACAGCCACTGCATTTTTTCGCAACGGGACATTTCTTGTTTGCCATTTATATTTCCTGTTCTTTCTCCAAAAATTCTTCAAGACCCTCAAGACGCATCTCCATATCCTTCCTCCCAAGTTCATAAACGCTTTTCAGCCTTTCGGGATTTCTCTCCGTTCTGCTTATCGTTATCGGCTCAGACGGACGGATAATAAATACCTTGCCGCTTTGTTCAAGTTCGCATAGCTTGTCTATGCTTTCGTTGTAGACATTGTGACGGTTTTCAAGCGCATTGCACAAGTCGGGAAATTTACCGTAGAACGAGCGTATCAGCAGCTTGTTCATCGGCTTTTTGCGGTAGTTCATATCACGGGTGAGGATTACCACCTGTTTTTTGTATCCCATTTCGGAAAAATGCTCAAACGGTATGCTGTCGGAAATTCCTCCGTCAAGATACGCCCTGCCTCCGATTATTACAGGCTTTGATATGAACGGCATGGAAGCAGAAGCACGGAGCATTTCCATATCCCGAAGTACGCTTTTTACCTGCAGATACTCCGGCTTTCCCGTTTTTACATCGGTCACCGTTGCATAAAACGGCACGCCCGATTTCTGATAGATTTCGTCATCGAATATATCAAGCTCGTTCGGCACTTTGTAATAGGCATATTCCGTGTTGAAAAAGTCACCGCTTTTAAGTAACGGCTTTATCCCCATGTAGTTCCTGTCGCTGTTGAAGCGGCAGTTGTAGCGGATGACCCTGCCGTCCTGCCTTGACAGGAAATTCACTCCGAACACCGCACCTGCCGATGTTCCTATTATCCCGTCAAAATTTACATCGTTTTCAAGAAGTACGTCAAGTGCGCCTGCCGTGTACATTCCACGCATAGCGCCGCCTTCAAGCACAAGTCCTGTTTTCATAATGTTCTCCGTTAAATTTATTTGCCGTATTCGTTGTCAAATTCTTGTATTTCTCTGAGCATATCCTCAGTGCTGTCATCGCTCATATCGTACCATTCCATCTTTTTCAGGTACTTGCCGAGCCAGCTGTCGTGAAGCGCATTCGCCACAATTCCGACTTCGCTGAAAGAATCGTTACCGTCCCCGATAACAAAAGCAAGCCGCTTATTATCTGTCGGCACTTCTTTAAAATTACACCCTGCAAACGCTTCTCTTACTGTCTTATATATCGCATCCAAATCGTGTTGCTGTAAGCTCAGCACTTTTTCATCGTCTATTTCCACTGTGATTTTGTATAAGTAATCCATACCTGCCGCCTTTTTGAATGATATGTAGTTTCATACTGTCGTTAATACAGCCTTGATGACTCGCCGTTTTCAATATACTCACGGCGGCGCAGAACCGATATTTCATTCAGCTTCTCGGCTACTTCTACAAATTCGGCAGGCAGGAACTTCTGCTTTATGACGTTTGTAAACTCTTCCGCCTGTTCTTTATATTCGCCGCCCAGCCTTTTGTAATATGCGTAAGCGACAGCGCCTGCCATAGCACCTGTTGTATCACAGTCGCCGCCGATCGAAACAACGTTTCTTACAGTGTCCTCAAGATCCGTCGATTCAAGAAAACATTCTATCGCCTGCGGAACAGATCCCTGACAGGATACATCAAAATAATAAGACGGACGAATTTCGTCTATCGTGAAATCAAGTGTGTAGAAATTATCTTCTATGTATCTGCGTATCTCGTCCTTATCCGCACCGTTCGCCGCAAGGAAAACCGCAGAAGCGACAGCCTTTGCACCCTTTATTCCCTCGGGGTGATTGTGTGATACTGCGGCGCTGATTTCAGCAAGCTCCTGTGCTTCTTCAAGCGTGACCGCAATTATTCCGCAAGGCGAAACACGCATAGCTGAGCCGTTTCCGAAGCTGTTATACGGCTGAGGATTTTCCGTTTTCAGCCACCTTGAAAAGTTTCCGCCGTATGCACCTTTTGGGTTAGGATATTTCCGCCCGTATTTCTGCATTTCCTCTGTCATAAATCGTGTCAGCGGGATTTCGGTTTCGCCCGTTTTTGAAAGCTCATATGCTCTTATGACAGCAGACGCTACCGCAACCGTCATAACCGAATCATCGGTAAAGTCGCAGTCATACGAAAATAAAGTAAAGTCCTTTGTCTTGATTTCATCAAACTCATACTGAGAGCCGACTATATCCCCGATAAACGCTCCGTACATAATAATTTCTCCCGTATCAATATATTTGACAACATCCGCCCGATACGCTATAATATTCAGTGCGACAAGCGGATGCGCTGTGATAATATTCTATCACTTTTCGATATTATTTGCAATACGGAAAAGTCCGCCCGAAAGGAAATAATAAACAATATGGCTGAAATAATAGATGTTGCCGATATAAATATACCCGAGCTTGAAATATACACTCACCTGACAGATGCACGGCTTCGCAAGGTGTACGAGTATGAACACGGAATATTCATAGCCGAAAGTCAGACGGTTATAGAAGTAGCCCTTGATGCAGGCTGTAAGCCGATTTCGATGCTCACAGACAGAAAGTATATCAATGACCGTGCAAACGGCATTATAGAGCGGTGCGGTGATATTCCGGTATATACCGCTGACAGTAAGATAATGTCCGGGCTTACAGGCTATGAGCTGACACGGGGAATGCTGTGCGCTATGGAGCGTCCTGCGCCGAAAAGGGCAGAGGAGCTTTGCAGAAATGCACGAAGGATTGCCGTACTCGAAAATATAGCCGATGTCAGCAACACAGGAGCTATAATTCGCTCTGCGGCGGCACTCGGCATAGACGCTGTGCTGATAACCCCGTCCTGCTGTGACCCTCTTTGCAGGAGAGCCATAAGAGTAAGTATGGGAACGGTATTTCTTATCCCGTGGGGATATATAGGCGAGGATGAGCATTGGTGGCAATCACACGGCCCTGCATATCTTAATTCGCTGGGCTTTAAAACAGCGGCAATGGCACTCACAGATAACTCGGTAAGTATTGATGACAAGACGCTTCAGAGCGAGCAGCGGCTTGCTATAATACTCGGCTCCGAGGGTTACGGACTGTCGCAGAAGACTATAGACGGCTGTGATTATACGGTAAAGATACCGATGTATCACGGTGTCGATTCGCTCAATGTCGGTGCGGCGGCCGCTGTCGCATTCAGAGAGCTGAGAGTAAGAGAATAGTAAAAGGGCTGAATTGCAACTAAGCAGTTCAGCCCATATTTTATGCTATTTTCTGCAGCACGGGGAATATCCTGAACCCGAATTTCCTGTCGATAAGATTCCCTGCAATGCTCACACCCTTGCCCATTGTGAAAGCGGCAACTATAGTACCTATGCCCAGTCCGTCAAGATGACCCAGAAAGAAGAACGTAAGTCCCGCCGTTACCGCAAGGCAGGATACGTCAAAGCCGATCTTGATTTTTGAGTAGCTGACCTTTGTTATATCCGCAAGCTCACGGGGAAATAAGTCGGTAGGTGTTATTGGGTGCAGACAGCGGTTTGATATGGCTATGCCGAAGCAAAGAATAATATAGCTCAGTATAAAATACACAATCCGCATCGTGATATTGTTGGGCAGTATATTTATCCACAGTTCATGCACATCAAGTAGCTTTCCGAATACAAAGCCTACAACAAAGCTGATAAGATATGACGGTACAAACCGCTTTCTCATAATCATCAGGCTAAGCACCAGAAGCCCCTGAAATATGTACGTCCACGTTCCGAGCAACAGCACAGGAAGCACTTTGGAAAATGCAAACGGTACGCTTGATATAGCCGAGATACCTGCTCCGGAATACAGCATCAGCACCACACCAAAGCTGTTTATTATCACTGCAAACAACAGCGCAAGTTCACCGTGAACAGTATTTTAGTTATGGAAGAATTGTCATTCTTCATTTTTATGTCTTCTTTCCTTGTTCTTTTTACTTATATCGTTCTTTTTATAAGAGCGTTTTCGTCCTCTTCTGACAGCGGCGTATAATAATTCTCTTGACCGCTTTCAATGTCGATAACAGCTACAGTCTTGTCCATTCCGAGTATCATTTTTCCGCCTTTTATTATCATACTGCGTGCAGTCTGATAATTTTTGTTGCGAAAGCTGATAACAGAAAGATTATTTTCGGAAATACATAAAAGTTCTGCTTTCGGTACAAAACTATTTTCTGTTTCCTCTGTTCCCGAAATCAATAGATATGCACCTTTTTCTGTATAAAACGATGCGTTGAATGAAAGTTCACGATTGTGAAAAATTCTTTTATAGCTGTAGTCATCGTTCTCATAAATATCTGTATGTCTAATGCTCATATGTGATAATGAATCGACAGCATATATTTTATTACAAAATTCAAATACTTCTATGAAATTACCATTAATTTTTCTTCCTGAAGGTAAAGTCATAGTGCCACCGAATTCTCCATGGTCAGCAGAAATAAAATCTCCCTTTGTGGTATAGAACACTTCATTTCTTTCGTGATAATATGACAGATAAGTTTCGGTATCATACAGGATATTACCGTCTTTGTCGGAAACGATGTTTATTATTTCGGGAATCCACACAGCATGCTGTGCACAATCGCTTATATAAATTTTCAAACCGTTTTTATGCTGAGCAGCATATTCACTGCTGTAATATTTTCCGCAAAGGGCAGAATCAATATGTCGCAGTTTTTTTATATTCCGAAATCTGTTGTTTGCACTCATCTTATAAAATCCGTTCTTACAACCGCACTTGTATCGGGCAGTGCAATGCCGTTCTTTCTGCCAAGCTCAAAGCACTTCATCATCCACGCCATGTTCTTTGCAAGGTTCTGCATTGTCTGCATACCCTCAAGATCCTGCTCGGCTTCACCGGGTACTTTGCCGTATACCATGTTCCAGTAGGTAGAGCCGACAACAGGCATCTGTGCTATGCCGAAATACTTGTTCAGACAATCGAACGATGCTGAACTGCCTCCTCGTCTTGCAACCGCAACCGATGCACCGGGCTTGAATCTGAAAGCCGCACCGCCTGCATAGAACGCTTTGTCAAGGAATGACAGTATACGTCCGCTCGGGTGAGCATAATATACCGGCGTGCCGAACACAAATCCGTCCGCTTCTTTAGCTTTTGCTATAAACTCATTAACATCGTCATCGTTGAAAGCACAGCCTTTTTCACTGCACTGTCCGCAGCCTATGCAATCTCTGACAGGCTTTCCGCCCATTTGGAATATCTCATATGAAATGCCCTCGTTTTCAAGCGTCCTGCCTACTTCAAGCAGTGCGGCATTGGTATTGCCGTTCGCCTTCGGACTGCCGTTGAGCATCAATACCTTCATTAAAATCGCTCCTTCAAATAATATATTGCAATTTTGCGTTACAGATTATATCACCTTGAATAAAAATAGTCAAGGCAAAATTTACCGTCTGATTTTCCCCCATTCCTGCCGTGTTATTTCATATACCGAGGTGCTTTCATTCTCGCTGTCGATAAACTCGCACAGCTTGTGACAGCTGTAAGCAACAGCCGTTTTCTGAGAGGGCAGGTTAGTGCTTTTCATATATGAATATATCCTGTTGAACGGCGTGTTTTCAAACGTCCAATCCCTTACCGCAACTGCGGCTTCTTTAGCATATCCCTGACGTTGTTTGTCGGCTCTTATGTGATAGCCTATTTCGGGCTTTATACTGCTCTTGCAAAGCCAGAACAGCCCATAGTCTTATAGATGATAATTGCTGTATCCCGTATTCTTTTTTCTGTTTCTGCATCAATTCTCGCAGGCATATATATTTTTGAAGATTTCAGCGTATATTTCTCTATGTAGTCAAAAAATCCGCTTGATAACTCGATTTCATCAATCCTGCCGACAATCAGTTCATCTATACCAAGTACCGCACAACCAACCTCAAAGCCGTTGGCGTATTTGTTTCCGTCTATCAGCATTTCTAAATAGAACAGTTTTTTTCTTTGCCATTTACGGATAGGAAGTAAAAAGAGAAACACCTGTGTCAGTCTTTTTCTTTTCATAAATTCACCCTCTTAGTTTGTTTCTCCCAGATATTCTTCAAGGCATATTCCTCGTTTGTATATTTCGGTAGCCGCATTAACACCGACATATCGGTAATGCCATGGCTCGTTGGCTATACATGTGATTGCAACTTTATTCTCTGGATAGCGATATATAAACCCATAGCGATAGGCATTTTGAGCGAGCCAGTTATAAACCTCATAACCATATGAATTTATGCCATCAGCATTTATATCAACGCCAAGACCAAGTTGATGTTCACTTGTTCCCGGAATAGCAACCCAGCGTTCTGTTTCTGTTTTTGCGTCGGATTCAGAATATCCTTTTTCGATATACTCCGCCATTGATTCATCGTATATTTGCTGTTGCTCCTGCTCTGTTCTGTAGCCGGAGGCAACAACAGGATACACACCATCATCCCTCATATCATCAAACATTTTCTGAAGCTGAGGGTATATTCTGCTGTCCACGCATTGTCCGTTTGATAGTTCTGTTAAATCGATTTCACTGTCAGTTTCAAGGGGATGCCATTTATTCACCAGTATCAAGCACCATTCTCCATCTGCTTCATTTTCATTACCAAAATCAATGGAAGGCAATGATGCCTTGTTGTATATATCTGTCCCTGCAAAACGCTGAACAAAGATGCAGGCTAATGCTATCAGTAAAATCAGGATGCAGATAAATAAGTGGGGACGGCGTTTCTTGGTTTGTTGGGTATGAGTTGACATCGTTTTTCCTCCCTGATAAGCTAAAAAAAAGCACGCTTGCTTTTGGTACTGTAAGTGTACCAAAAGCAAGCGTGCTTTTTTTTCGTTTCCCCACAAGAGTTTCCTATGTTTTCCTGCGGAATTTCTTACGATTTTCCTACAGGAGCGGAAGAGTGACTGTAAATTCGATTTGCTCATTTTCACTTTTTGCGGTAATTGTTCCGTTATGAAGCTCAACGATTTCTTTTGCAATTGCAAGACCCAATCCTGCACCTCCGCTTCTGGAACTTCGTGCAACATCAAGACGATAAAACTGTTCAAAAATGCGTACAAGCTTTTCTTTTGGAATGGTATTGCCGCAATTGGTAAACTGAATACACAAATTTTCACCGTTTTGTTTTACAGTAATATGAATCGTGCTGTCATCAAAGCTATAATTCACTGCATTTCTCAGCAGATTATCAAAAACGCGCTGTATCTTATTGACATCGCACTTTATCATAGTGCCTGGGGCTATTTCAAGCTCACATTTTAAATTTTTCTCTAAAAGCATTGGTTTGAATTCGTATATAAGCTGTTCAAGCATACGGGTCAAATTGACCCTGCTGTACTCAAGAGTGATATTAGAAAGATTAAACCGCGTGATTTCAAAAAATTCGTTAATTAAATCCTCAAGATGTTCTGCTTTTTCCAAAGAAATTGACAAATACTTTTCTCTTAATTCTTCGGAAATTTTGTTTTCGTCCCGCAGCAAAGTTAAATACCCAATTACTGAGGTGAGTGGGGTTTTCAAATCGTGGGCAAGATAAACAACAAGGTCATTTTTCCGCTGTTCTGAAAGCTCTGCTGCCAGTTTTCGTTGTTCAAGAGTATGCTTAATATGATTGATTTTCTTTTCGATTGCAGTTAATTCAGAAGGCAAAACAATATCTCCTGAATTTTCTTCTATCAGAGCATCTATACTACGGTTAATTTCTTTGAAATACTTGGAAAATTCATTTAGATAAAAGCGCAAAATAATTGCAAATAACAGTAAGGAAAGCACTACGTAGAAAATACTCATATAATCTCTAATATATATTGAATATACATTATAAGCTCGGTCATAATCATGGTAGACAAAATTATCCAAAAAACCCACAAAAGTGTCTGCTATGTGCCCCTTTAAAAATAGAGAGTACAAGGCTGCTAAAAAAGCAAACGCAAAAAACAACATTCCAAAAATTCTAATCAATAATTTGTTTTTAAGAAGACGATAATCATCTCTTTCGCTATTTCTTTTATTTTTCAATGGTATATCCCACTCCCCACACAGTTTTTATAAATTTCGGTTTTTTTGCAGGCTCATTAAGCTTTTCTCTCAATCTTCCGATATGAGCCATAACAGTATTATTGTTATCAAGGAATTTCTCACCCCAAATATTTTCAAACAATTCCTCAGACGAAATAACTTTTCCTCTGTTCTCACACAAGTACCAGAGGATAGAAAACTCAATAGGTGTCAAAGTAACCTCTTTTCCATACAAAGTACATTTGTGAGTATTCTTGTTTATAATAAGTCCTCTTACATCATGTTCTGCAATGGGAGCAGCTTTTTCCTTGGTATTAGCCGCATTATTATAACGAACATAACGACGAAGCTGTGTTTTTACTCTTGCGACAACCTCCAAAGGGTTGAATGGTTTTGTAATGTAATCATCAGCTCCGATGGTAAGTCCCATAATTTTATCAGTATCCTCAACTTTTGCCGTCAGAATTATAATAGGATAAAAATACTGTTCTCTGATTTTCTGACAAATACGAAATCCATCAATATCTGGAAGCATTACATCTAAAATTGCCAAATCCATTTTTTGCGTTTTAATACATCCCAAAGCATCCAGACCATTATAAAATTTATGTACCGTGTAACCATCATTTTTTAGATAAACCTCTATTAGATCGGCTATCTCCTTTTCATCGTCTACTATTAAAAT
>ERZ857982.2512-NODE-2512-length-14130-cov-4.098259_pt1 | contig 14130 bp, 9 predicted proteins | sample MGYA00519955_ERZ857982 | MGnify/ENA primary metagenome ERZ857982 (study PRJEB31778, sample SAMEA3449416) | human gut metagenome | biome: human gut; feature: human-associated habitat; material: faeces | place: United Kingdom | collected 2010/2012 ... | reverse complement strand
GTTTGCTGTATTGATTTATTTCAATTGCCATACTGCCGGATACTTTTCGAGGAGTGAACTTACCACGTAATTCAATTGCTTTCCTGCCTTTATCATCAAGACCAACATGAAGTTCAAGAATATGAGTGTTGTCAACCCGTGAAAAGTAATTAGCATTATTAAATTTTTCAAACAATGTTTTTATATCTATCATTATTCTTCTACGCTTTCTGCCAAAATATCATCTTGCTCAAACCAGTTGTAGACTTTGTTAGCCTTGAATTTTTTTGCGTCTTTTGCTGCTTGATCATTTCGCGGTAATCCCATTGCGAAACCGACAACCGGCATTCCTTCCATTTGTACTCTAAATTCATCCATTCTTTTTTTCTGATCGTTGTCTGCAAAAACATCCATCATATAGATAAGAAGTAACGGACGGCGCTTTTCAACATAAGCAAACCATGTTTTCGAAGGATAAGTACGATTGTCTGAAAATTCCACACCTTTGCTTTTTTCATACTCAATACGATAAAGTCGCTTTGCTTCTTCAAGAATTTCCTCTGAACTTGAACCCTCAAAATCTACAATACCTGCCATTCCATCTCCAGGTCCGCCAAGTTTTCCTCGTTGCCCTATACCTAATCGTTCTGTATCGTAATTTATTACACAATGATCACGATGAACTTTTGGAATATATCTTCCGCTTAAGTTAACAAGCTTTGAGTTATCTTTGGTAGGTTTTCCTTCCATAAAAGCTACATCAAATAGTTCAATACTTTTATCTGTAGTGTTTTCAAGAAATTCTGCAATTTGGCTGGTTCTAAAATCAGAACTGTATTTTGAGATTTTCAACTGACGGATATATTCCACAATGATGGCTTTTGGTATACCTTGAATTATATAATGGCCTCTACCAGCTGCAGTACGTTCAAATGAAAATCCCTTTTCCACAAGATCTTTGACCAAATTTTGAGTTTCGAGGAAATTTTTCTTTTGTACATCCGGATCAAAGATTAAATATGGAGTTTCTACAAGTCCTCCGAAATAACTACTGAATTCATATTCGTTAGTTGCATTTCTCATTTTGTTATATGCTGTAATATTCAATTCTACAGAATCGTTTTTTACACGGATACCAAAGTCTTTTGGGCGACGTTTGAGATCGTGCATCCGGTCCATATCTGCTTTCAAGCGATCAGTTGCCTCGGAAATTTCTGCATACCAACGGGCAGATGCTTCATGAGTCCAGATTCTGAAAATATCCTCATAATTTTTACGATATCCAAACCATCGTCCCATCTGCATCAAAACGTCATATGTACAAGTGTTACGATAGAAATAACTTACTACAAGTCCTTCCAATGTCAAACCTCTTGAGAGCGCAAGACCTCCAATTGCAATTACCCGAAGGGATCCTTTTTTTGGATATTCAAGTTTTTCTGAATTTTTCGAACTATTGACTACCTTTATCTGGATATTTTCTATTGCGGCTGAAAGAACTTTCACGATATTATTCCAGTCAAATCCCAAAGAGGAATATTCTCTTTGCCAATTCTCATACAATCTTTTGAGGACAGGATCCTTCATGGATTTTTCAAAGTCGCAGCTTAAATTATACTTTATAGAGTTATAGGCCCTGCTATGAATATCTTCTACTTTATTTTTTATATATTTTTGGACTTTCACAAACCGCGAAATGTTAATCAACATGGAACGATGCTCTCTGTTGTCACCTCTAAGATCGCGAAGAGCATTAGCTAAATAGAAGGTATAAATTGCATCGGTAAGACTGTCCGGCAATTCACCTTCCCAATCTTTTTTATGTTTGAAATAAAAAGAATATCCATCCTCTTCTTCACGGCCTGCATCAGTAATATATCTTAACTGTCCATGAAATTCTCCGTCTAAAGCAAATATTTTATTCGGTCCTATATAATTACTTGGAGTAGGAAGTGCAACAATAAAATCTTCAGGAAATAAATCCTGGGTTTCCATTTTTTCAGTTGTTTCAGGGTCAATGAATACATTAGCAAAAGGAGTTGCTGTAAAACCAACATAGTTTGATTTTGTAAAAATACTGGCCAGTTCTCTTATAAGTTTATTTATTGTTGTAGGATCTTCTTTACTTTTACTAGTATTGATTGAAGCATTATCTGCTTCATCGTCAATCATAAGCATAGGAATATCTATTTTCCCAGTGCTTGGATCAGCATTCAATGAAACCAGCCAGTTTTTTAGTTTAGACAGTACATTTTTTTGTTTCTTTATAATAAAAACAACAGCATCCTTATCCGATAATGCAACAGCAATTTTATTGGAGTTTCCGGTAAAATCACTGGTTCTTGAGGTTAGTGCCATAGCCAATATCGGTTTCTTGTCTTCACCAACACCAATACGTTTTCCGCCAGTATTATTTGCAGACATATCTATTCCGATAAAACCTTCTTCTACACGTTCCTGTGTCTGGCGTCGTAGCGATTCAATGGTTCCAGTAAGAAGAATAAAAACACGATAGCCTGCGTCGGCGGCTTTGCATATAAAACCGATATATGTTGATGTTTTACCGGATTGAACATCACCAATAATCAGTCCTCGTTTCAAAACCGGTGCAGAATATTCTGCTTTAGGGTTAACGATATATTTCATCAACTTTTTGTCTAGAGTATCATCGCCTAACATGCTAACTATACTGGGACTAAAATGTTTTTTATCAATCAAGTAATCTTTGTATCGAGTCCAAAATATAGGCGTAATATTATTTTTTGCTTCTTCGTACCAGTCTTCTTCATCATAATCTGCAAGAATACTTTGACCAGGAGTAGTAAAAATCTGATATTTCCATGTAATATCACGTTTGGCAGCTTCTATTTCTTCATCACTATATGTGGCTCCACTGATCTCCAAAGCCTTTTTGATCATTTCGGAAATTTTTACTTCATCAAGTTTATTTTCAATTTCTATCATCTGTATTAATTTATCTACAAAGCCAACAAGCTTTGCTACTTTTTCAATATTTGTCTTCATATCAGTTCTCCAATAATTTTTCCTTTAATGATAAATATTTGTTAAATGGCTCTGACAGGAAAAGAATTTCAACAATTTGTTCACGGCTGTTATTTCCCATATCCATAGCCATTTTTATCAACAATCTTGCTTTTGTCTCGATTTCAGCTATACGCTCATCATCTATGTAATCATCGATCCGGTTTTGTGACTTATCAATATAAATCTGCTGATATGGTACTGAGTTTTCAATTTCTTCAAGTACCATATCAATACTGCTCCATGTTTCATCGTCTACTCTCTGTCGGATCAAATCAAAAATTCTGGAATTTCTGTTAATTCTGTATGTGAATTGGCCCCCACGTTCTTTGATACGGTTCCATATATAATCTACTTTTTCGTCTAGTTTTTCAACTCTCCCTCTATAGGTCTGAGCTTTGATTGCAACATCCATTGCATCATCTACCGCACGGTTCAAACGTTGTCTAATAGAAGCAGGAATTTCAGCACATTGTTTTTTTATGTCAATGCCCCAAATATCATCAAGCGTATTAGGAATATCTACCCTAATTCTTGCATATTTTGTTAATTCATCACGATGGCGACCATACCATTTACCCCATACAATCAAACGCTCATTTCTGTAAATGTAAAATCCTTGGCGGGATCTGTAATTTTCTATGCCACCGGAAAGTCGTTTATCTTCTTCTGTCAGATCTTTCTGAAATGGAAGAACAAATGGTTGGACTACTACTAATCTTTCAATTCCTTCATTATCAGTAATTGGAATTTGTACGCGCTTTCTTATGTTTGTTTTATTATGATTTTCCAAAAATGGATCTAGTCCTGAAAGTTTGTGATTATTTATATATATTTCGATACAAGTTGATTTTGGACGATTTAGGTATCTATGAAAAATTAACGAAAGATAATTATCTACAGATTCCTGAAACTTGGTCAGTGTAGAGTAGACGCTTCCTGTAGATTTTTCCAGCAGATCAAAGTTTTCCCAGACCACAATTGTCCCATGTTCGTTATCTTCAAACCATGAAATTTCACTTATATTTTTTATTTGTTCATCGGTACACTCAATTATATACCAGTCTTTTTTCTGCTCAACAATATCCAAATCCCATACATATGCAGAAATATGTCCATTTTTTTTACTTGCCACTGTTAATTTTCTGCACTGAGAAAGTGAGGCTGATTTTAAACCTAATCCGAACCTACCGAGATCTGATTCAGATCTGCCATTCCGTTTTTGCTCACTTCCATACTTCATTGCATCAAAAAGTTCTTCAGAGGACATTCCATACCCGTCATCACAGATAGCCACATAAAGTTCTGAAGGATCGATTGGAAAACGTATAGAAATTCGTTTTGCAGCTGCACTTATGCTATTATCAACAATATCTGCAACTGCACTTTCAAAAGAATATCCCATAGCACGCATAGACATCATAAGAATATCAGCGGTTGGTTTATTTTCTATTAGATTATTCAATTTATCACAGCCTTTCATGAATTATAAACTTTAAAAAATTAACGATCGTCATCGGCCGGACTAAAAAGAATGAATTAAATATTTTTTTCTATAGTCTCACAAATGTACATATATGTTGGTTTAAAAGCATTTACAGGAATCAAGTAGTTTGTTCCGACCCTTAGAACTCCTTTAATACGATTGTTTTTACAATAGTTTTGAACCTGGCGCACTGATACATTCCATTTTTGGGAGGCATCTTTTGTTGTCATAAATCCATTCATATTATATCCTCCTATATTGTATGTAATTAAGAAAACTAATTATATTATAGCAACGTGTAAACGAAAGTTAAATGCGTTCAAACGAAATCAAATATAATTTTTTTATCAGACTTTATCAAAATAATAATAAGATTAGAATCGTGTAGCAGTATTTTAAAATTAAGAATTTAATTTACTATATTCAAGGCAGATTACGCAGTAATAGTATTCGTCATATACATATTCGTATGGCCTGAAATATCCTTTTTCCCAATCGACCTTTTATATGCCGTTTCCAGTATTTTTTCTTTTTCAAATATCCATATTTTGTTTCTGGAGCGTTTTATTTATAAACAACAGGGAATTGATAGCATTGGTAATAAAAACGCTCAAAAACGATTTATGCGCACGAAACTCAAAAATAAAAAAGAATATTATATATAATATATATATTTTAATGTACTAAAGCGCAAAAAGACTGTATTTATGCGGCTTTGCAGGAGTTTAGGGGTGGTAAAATTTTACCAAATAATGGTAATATTTTACCACTTTTTTAATAGTCTATCCAAAGATAGTAGTTCTTACTTTTATTATATAAACACCAAAATATCATAATTACCTGCACAACTATCTGCACAAATGACTGATTAAGTGTTTGGACAAAATACCATAAAAAAATAAAATCCCTAAACGCCGTATTTACAGGCATTTAAGGATAGTGTTTCTGGAGCGGGTGACGAGACTCGAACTCGCGACACATAGCTTGGGAAGCCGCTGCTCTACCACTGAGCTACACCCGCATGATTACTAAAATATTATAGCACAACCCCAGAACCATTGCAACTGTGAAGGTTCTGGGGTTGTTTTAATAAAGCTGATTATTGACATAGTTATATTAAAAGCAACTTTGTCATCATTTATCAAAGTCATAGCTGACATCTTTAATAGTTTTGGAAACGGTGACCCTGTTTAAACCTGATAATAAAGCAATCTGTTCGTGTGTCAGATAAAAATTGCCTAAGTTGTGGTGCGCCAGTTTTAACGAATATTCAATACGTTCTTTACTGGTATCAAAAACGAGATTGGTCAAATGATTGATGATACGGTAAAAACGGGAAGATAAATGATGGATAATGATTATGTTGAGAGACAAATGTTTTTGGATTAAAGTATCAAAAATAGTTTTTGAAACCAGACAGCCTGAAACATCTGTCAATGGCAGGATTAAAATATGATCTTGAGGAGATTCTGCGTTAAAGTTTAAAATTCCTAACAAATCGCCGGGCCTTAAAATATCAACACCAATTTGTTTACCTTGATTATTTTGACGAATTGTCATGAAACTGCCTGATTCGATGATAAGAATCTGTTTATTATTAAAATAAAAGAGTTGTTCTTCTTTGGCATTTAAATTAAACCATATTCTGTTTTTGAATATTTCCTCTCTGACTTCGGTAGAAAGCTTTGTACAAAACTTATTGGTACAATTTTGACAGGTAGATTGGAATTTTTTCATAAGAATCGCCTCCTTTCTGTCCTTATATTAACTATAACATTGAGAAAAATATAATTCTATATGTTTTGGAGCAGATAATAAATTTGTAGCATAGGCTACAAACAGTATGTAATGTTAATGACAGAATTTTTATAAACAATTGATTATACTGAAATCAGAAAGGAGGACAGTTAATATAAGCAAAATGGAAGGAGGTTCTTTATATGGATAATGAGTTTTTGCAAACTATAGTAGCATTACTACCATTTGTTATTTTACTGCTGGGCTTTTTAGTTTTTAAGATGAATGCTTTACGTTTGAGCCTTTATGTATGGCTTTTGGAAATCTTTGCAGTTGTTGTATTTTTTCATATGCCAGTACAAAAAACGTTGACCGCGTCTGTATGGGGGAATATAACCATTTGGAATGGATTTCTTGTTTTGTGGACGGGACAGATTTTTGGACAATGTTTTAGAAGTACAGGTGCTTTGAATATGCTGTTGAATACCTTAGATCAGGTTTTGCCAAGTAAAACGGGAAAAGCTGTGACATTATGTTCAGTAGTAGGAGGTTATTTAGGAGCCTTCAATGGGTTTGCCACTTACCCTGTTACTATACCAGGACTGGTCAGACAGGGTATTGACGGTTTTCGTGCGGCTGTTGGCTATTTGGTTTATTTTTCCTGGAGTATAGCGTTCGTAAGTTTGTTTATTGCTGCTACAATTGCCAGCAGCGTTACAAAATTACCTATTGAAGGAATCGTCCAGACTATGGGTTTATTGACACTGCCGATGATAATTGTTTCTGTAGTAGGTTTTTTTAAGATTCTTGATTTTGATTTAAAAAACAGTGATAACCGCAATATAGCCTGTTTAACTATAGCAGCAAATATGTCTGCTGTTATTCTGTTTACTCAGATATTTCCTCGATTATATATTTTGACTTTGATTGCTGCGGCAACATTAAGTTTTTTATTTTTATGGCTGTACAGTAAAAAAGGCGCGACTTACAGCAATACTTCCAATGATAAGGAGATTATTTCTAAAAAGTTAGCGTTTAAAGCTTTCTTACCATTGATCGTTGGTTCTATTATCGTAATAATATTTTCTTATCCGTTGAAAGCTATTATGGCTAAAACTGCATTTAAATTGTCGTTATGGGGATATGCACCTGTCAGTATTAATTTGATCAATACTCCTGGTACATATATTTTGATTACGGCTTTACTGTGTTATGTTTTTGCGATAAAGAAAACCAGTACCTTTACAGCAGATTTTATTATTGCTTCTAAAAGGGGACTGCCCTCGTTGATCACCTTATTTTTAGGAGGGGCAATGGTAAATCTTATGCTGGATACAGGACAGATTACATTACTTGCACGCCATATGACGCAATGGGGCAGTTCGGTTTATGGTCTGTTGCTGTCTGGATTGGGCTTTTTGGCAGGGATGGCTTTTGGACAGGGCATACCGGCTTGTGCGATGTTTTCGAAAATGCAGATGGCATCTTCTGAAATGTTACATGTGAATGCTTCTGTTTTAGTCGGACTGGCTGCGATGGTTACGATGGGGCCGGCAAATCCGTTGAAGCCATCATTGCTGCAATTTACGTCTTCTTTAGCGAATATTACCAATAGAGATAGCGATATGTTTAATCTGGCTTTTAAATGGCAATTAATACAGTTGTTTATTATTTGTGTAATGTCCCTGTTTATTATTTGATGATCGAAAGGAGTTGAGTTTATAATGGCATTTTATGATTTAAGAGATTTTTTGGAGAGCTGCCGCAAGGAAAATGATTTGATTGAGGTAGATCGGTATGTTGACGTTAATTTAGAAATGGGCAAGGCCTTGAAAAAAAGCTATGCAAATAATGGACCGGTAATTATTTTCAGGAATAACGGTACGGATTATCCAGCGGTAGGAGGAGTTTTTGGCAATAGAAAAAAAGCATTGAGAGCTTTGAATGCACAAAATAATACGGTACTTTCCTGGTTTGCAGAAACAATTGACAGACCAATCGCGCCTGTTATGGTAAAAAGCGCTCCGTGTCAGGAGATTATTATTGAAGGTGAAGATGTTGATCTTGGAAAATTTCCTATTCCGAAATTTTCTGAGTTGGATGGAGGGCCATATTTAACTGCTGGTATCAGTATTTCCAAAGATCCTGAAACTGGAATTGCTGATCTTGGACATTACAGGTTTCAAGCTATAGGTAAAGATTATTTTGGCTTTATGGCGCAGCCGTTTCACAGACTTGGTAAAAACTGTAATAAAGCAAAAGCTTTAGGTATGAAAAAATTTGAGATGGCATTGGTTGTTGGGACTGATCCTGTCCTTGCATATACTTGTCAGGTCCAGAATGTCCCTGATACTACGGATGATTGGAGTTTAGCTGGGGCCCTCCGGGGACAACCGGTAGAACTGGTAAAATGCAGGACTATTGACGTTGAGGTTCCTGCTACAGCAGAATTTGTTTTTGAATTGGAGATTGATTTTGAAACTGAGGTCAGTGAGGGTCCTTTGGGTGAATATACTGGATATATGACGCCTGCCAGCGAAAGACCTATCGCAAGGGTAAAAGCTATAACTCATCGTAAAGATCCCTATTTTCAGGTGCTTCTTACAGGAAAGCCTGTTACGGAAAACCATATTTTAAAAAACATTCCTTTAGAAGCATCGTTCTATAATGCGATGAAAAAACAATTCCCTACTATTACTGATGTGGCGGTAACTCCATCTGGTGGAGTTCAGTTGTATGCTGTAATCGCAATGAAGCAAAGATATGCCAATGAGGCTCGGCACGTGATTTTATCAGCAATGTCCAGTAATGTAAGACCTAAATGGATTGTGGTTGTTGATCCTGACATTAATGTTCATGATTCTGCTGAAGTAGAATGGGCTTTGTCATTTCGCGTAGACCCTGGAAGAGATGTTATTTTGGTAAATAACGTTCCTTCTGCACCATTAGATCCTTCTTCACACGGCGATAGTTTACAGGAAAAAACGAACTCTACCATTGGTATAGATGCGACAATGCCTTTTGGTAAATTATATGCTACTGTTGCCGAAGTTGCCGGATGGGAAGATTATTCTTTTCCTGAAATAAGTAGTGAAAGATAATTGACGCTAAAAACAGGTCGGCAGCAATTTCTACTGCTGACCTGTTCTGTTTAGAAAGAAGGTGCTGTATGAAGTGGAATAATTTATCTCTGCACAAAATAAAATGGATATGTTCATTTATCGTTGTTTTGTTGCCATTTTTCTGCTCTATCAGCAATGTTTTTCAGAAATATTTAGCCGTGACTTTATGGGCGATTATGATGTGGATGTTTGAATTGCTGCCAGAGGAAATTGTTGCAATAATGCTCCCGGGCCTATATATACTGTTTGATATAACAAATTATGCAACTGCATTTTCTGCATGGACAACCAGTACTCCCTGGATAACTTTGGGAGGTTTGATGATAGGTGGGATGATTGTAAAATCTGGCTTGGTATTACGCATAGCTTATAAGTCACTGCTTTTGACCAAAGGAAGTTTAAAAGGGATTGTTTGGGGGATAGTACTTACATGCACGATTTTTACGCCATTAATACCTTCTATTATGGCTAAGGTTGCTTTATTGGTACCAGTTGTCATAGGTATTTGCAAGGTGCTGAAGGTTGAGGCAAAAAGTGTGACAGCATCAGCTTTGATGCTGGTAGTGTTTTTCGCTTTATGGTCTCCTAAAATGGCGTTTATGACAGCATCTACTGACAGTATACTGACGGCGGGGATTTTAGAGCAATACCTGGGGGTGAAAATAACATGGTTAGCTTGGGCTAAGGATATGTTCATTCCGGGGATATTATGGATGCTGGTATCAATACCTTTAATTTATATTCTGAGACCACAGCATTTGAATTTAAATAAAGAATATTTAGAAATTGAATATAGGAAATTGGGAAAGATAACTATCGATGAAAAAAAGACTGTGACATTGATCACGGCATTACTGATATTATTGATTTTTTCTTCGTGGCATAAATTGCCTGAAGGAGTACTTATGTTGGGAATAGGGTGCTTGGGCTTTTTTCCTGGGATAGGGCTGCTCAAATCAGATGACTTCAGCAAAATACAATTTAAAGTAGTATTTTTTTTAGCTGGAGCTGTAACTATTGGAGCTGTTGCATCTAGTATCGGCATTACAGAAAGTGTAATAAATTTTGTGCAACCGTATTTTGAACAAATGAACAGCTACGAGCTGGTAATGAGCATCTATATTTTTTCTATATTAGCTAATTTTTTACTTAATCCACTGGCATTAATTGCAACTTTGATGATCCCTATAGCTAATTTATGCAGTAATTTAGGATATTCCGCTACTATAGGCGGATATTCTATGATCATGGGATTTAACCAGGCATTGTTTCCTTATGAGATAGCACCGTTAATGCTAGTATATGGATTTGGTTATCTGAAGCTTACGCATCTAATCAAAGTTATGGTGTTCAGAATTGTAGCAGGTATTATATTTATGACAGTTGTTACATATCCTTACTGGCTGTACATAGGTTTATTGGATAAATGAGGAGAGTGAGATTATGAGGCTGGTGATAGGTATTTCGGGTGCCAGCGGTGTTTGGCTTGGTTATAAGCTGCTGCAAATTTTAAAAAGTTACACTGATATAGAAACGCATTTGGTAATAACAGAAGGTGCTATAAAAAATTTTGCATTGGAAACTACGCTGGATATTGCTGAGGTTTTAAAGTTAGCGGATTTCTCTTATGCCAATAATAACTTGGGAGCACTTATTGCAAGTGGATCATTTACTACAGATGGAATGGTAATTGTCCCTTGCAGCATGAAAACTTTAGCCGGTATCGTCCATGGCTATGCTGAAAATTTGCTGCTGCGGAGTGCGGATGTGTGTTTAAAAGAACACCGTAAGGTAGTATTAGTTCCAAGAGAAATGCCTCTGGGCAAGATTCATCTGCAAAATCTAGTTAAGGCAGCAGAAGTTAATTGTGTTATTGTACCACCGCTGTTAACCTTTTATAATCAAGACATTACTGTTGAACAGCAGATAAATCACATATTAGGTAAAATTTTAATGCAATTTGGACTTAACTATGAGAAATTCATTCCTTGGAAGGGGTGTGAATAAAGTGGTTATAAAATGTGGCTACGGTAGCGGGAAATATAGAATTATCAGTAACTGTTTTTTATGTGGGGAGGATTTAAATGTTTCTGTAGTTGGTGGAAGTAAAGGTCATATAGGGGCATGTGCAATAGCGTTTCTTTTAGGAAAAAATATAGAAGCAAACCTTACCGTCATAGACAGGCATAAAGAAGGGGCGTTAGCTGAGGATACAGCTAAGAAATTGACTTCTTTATTCTCTTGTGTTGCTACAGTAAGTGTTGGGATACATATTGATAATGCAGAGAAGGAAGAAATTGAATTATTGGTAAGAAACTTTGAACAATGCATAAAAATTCTTATAAAAAAGCTGAGAAAGATAATTTAGGGAGGGATAAAAATGAAAAAAATCAGAATAGGTATTTTAGCAGTCTTGTTGACGGGAATTACTGGATTAGCAGCAGCGAATAATCCGTTTACGGATGTTCCTGAAGGACATTGGGCTTATAATTCCATTAATAAGCTTGTTGATGCTGGTATTATTGAAGGTTATAATAATGGACATTATGGCGGTGATAGACTGATTACACGCTATGAAATGGCACAGATTGTTGCTAAAGCGATGGCAAAAGGGGCAGATGTAGACCGACTGGCTGCTGAATTTGCAGAAGAACTTGATAATTTAGGCATTCGTGTGAGTAATCTGGAGGAACAGTCTGATAATGTAAAAATCACAGGTGAGATCAGGATTGCTGATTATGCTTTCAAAAATAGCAAAAGTAGAAGTCATGATGAACTGCGGACGCGATTATTCATAAACGGAAAGATCAATGATCAGTGGGAATATGGCGCAATGTTGGAAAACACGCAGAATTTTAGGAACGATAGTGGTGATGAAAATACTTTATTTAAACGTGCTTACGTGCAGGGAAACTTAAATGGCGTAAAGATAACAGCAGGCCGACAGTTTTTTAAGTCTGGTTATGGCTTCTATGCGGTCGCTACTAATATCAAAGCATTGAAAGTAGATGTCGGAAACGTTTTGAAAGCCAGTGCTTTTGTAGGCCGGTTTGCCAATATGGTTACGACTAAGGAAAGCAATGAGAAATTATACGGCCTTCATTTAGCTTATCCTGTAAATAAAAAAATATTTGCACAGGCGGCTTACTATCACCCAGAAGCAATTTATGACGGGAATACAGTTGCTTACCAAAAAAATGATGTTTATACAGTAGGGTTAGGGTATAAATTTGATAAGAGTACTATTTTGTATGCGGAATATTTAAAAGCAGATAAACCTGTATTACCTGAACAGGGTTACAGTAAAGCTGGTTGGGCGGCAAGATTGGATTATAAAGGCGCAAAATATAATAATCCAGGCTCATGGGGAACTTATGTGGCTTATTATGATCAGCCGGCAGCTACTATTTATGATCATACAAGCGAGATGGATGTTAATAAAATGTATGATACGAGAACAAATAGGGAGTTGGTAACTGGTTATGCAGGTATAAAGGGATATGAAATAGGGGTCAATTATACTGTTGCTCGTAATGTTATGGCGGCTTTTAACTATTTTGACTACCAGGGTGCTGATAATAATAATATTAAGGATAGAATGATGTGGACACAGTTATATTATATTTTTTGATTTAAAGTATGATAGGAAAAGGCTCTTCGCGATTATTGCGAAGAGCCTTTTTTATAAAAACAACAAAGTAGTTTTTGGATATTTATGGATTTTGCTGTTCAATGTCAATGTTTTTCTGCTGCAGACGCTTTTTCACACTGTCAGATAATATGTAGGCTATCACCGAAGCAACAGGCACGCTGACGATGATGCCTAAAACACCGTAAAGACTGCCGCCGACAGTAATTGCTGCCAGAACCCAGATCTCGGATAAACCAACAGATTTGCCGACGATTTTAGGATAAAGGATATCGCCTTCGATACGCTGCAGTACGAAGAAGAAAAGAATAAACAGCCAGATTTTGCCGGGGGCGGCGAGCCCAATAAGAATAAGACCTAAAAGGGCGCTGATGATAGTGCCGATGATCGGGATAATAGCCAGAAAGCCGACGATGACCGAAATTGACAGAGCATAGGGCAGCCCTAAAAGCAGCATCCCGGCGAGGCATAATAATCCCAGGCAGAAAGCTTCGAGCAGCTGACCGCCGATGTAACCGGAGAAAATAGTATGAGCGGCACTGCCTAGATCAAGCAGGTAAGCCGCGCGTTTACCGCTGCAGAATGCTAAAATCATATTACGGGTTTGCTGGGAGATTGTTTCTTTATTCAGCAACAGGTAAACCGCAAAAACGACGCCGATAACAATATTGCTGACCAGTGAGATCAGGGATGTCGTGATATTTAATGTATTATAGAATAAAGTTGTTTTATTATTTTCCCAGTAGCTGTCTACAGCACGCAGCAGTTCTGACCATTGCGATTGCAGGTAATCCAGTGTGTCAGGCGAAAGGGCAAGTTCGGACCATCTTTCTTTAAGGGAGACGGTCAGTTCGGCAGATGCTTTAGGCAGTGTTTTTACGATCATATTAAAGCTTTGGTGCAGATCGGGGCCAATTTTGAGCCCGCCGATCAGAACGATGCCGATAATAAGAGTCAGGGTGAAGATCAGACAGACCGGACGTTTGATTTTTTGGGGCCAGTCTGAAGAAAAGCGTGCAAACAGTTTTTGCCAGAGGCGTTCGATATGCACCAAAGGAACATTGACGATAAATGCCAGGACGTGGCCTACGAAAACGCCGCCCTCAACGGCATTG
>ERZ857982.2503-NODE-2503-length-14164-cov-5.477638_pt1 | contig 14164 bp, 7 predicted proteins | sample MGYA00519955_ERZ857982 | MGnify/ENA primary metagenome ERZ857982 (study PRJEB31778, sample SAMEA3449416) | human gut metagenome | biome: human gut; feature: human-associated habitat; material: faeces | place: United Kingdom | collected 2010/2012 ... | reverse complement strand
ATCCGGAAAGCTATTATTCTTTCATGTGGAATAACTTTTTCGGTCATATCGACATTAAACCCGAGAATACTAATATTCTGAATGGTAACGCTCCGGATCTGGATGCAGAATGTGCACGTTACGAAGAAAAGATCAAGTCATACGGTGGCATCGACCTGTTCATGGGTGGTATTGGTCCTGACGGACATATTGCATTCAACGAACCGGGATCTTCATTGACTTCACGCACTCGTCAGAAAACGTTAACAATGGATACCATCATTGCTAACTCCCGTTTCTTTGATAATGACATCAACAAAGTTCCTAAGACTTCTTTGACAGTGGGAGTGGGTACTGTGCTTTCTGCAAAAGAAGTGATGATTATTGTAAATGGTCATAACAAAGCTCGTGCTTTGTATCATGCGGTAGAAGGTGCTATCACACAGATGTGGACAATCAGTGCATTGCAAATGCATGAAAAGGGTATTATCGTTTGTGATGATGCTGCTACAGCTGAATTGAAAGTGGGTACTTACCGTTACTTCAAAGATATCGAATCTGCTCATTTGGATCCGGAATCATTGATTAAGTAATTTGTGATGAAATAATAGAAATAAGGGCTGCGCACTGAAAATGTGACGCAGCCCTTATTATTTCTGATACTATTATGTGAAGATTAGATTTTGGAGGATTATCTAACGAGCAAGTATTCTGGCTATTTCTGTTACTGCTACTTTATATCCTTCACCAGTGAAATGAATGTAATCATTTCCATAAAGTCCGTCTTTCATAGTTCCGTCCGCTTCGGTGAACCATTTGGTGGGATTGATATATTCAACTTTCTCGAATCGGTGATGTTGTAATATGTCATGAATCTTATCACATTGTGTGCGCACTTTACTCTGTTGTTCCTTACCGGATGGAAACAGACCTAAAAGAATGATACGTGATTCGGGGAATTGCTTCCGTACTTCATTGGCTACTGCGATAATTCCTTCAGCCGTGTTTTCGGGACTGTCTTTTCCACTTATCAGATTATTAATTCCAATGGCAATCACAATGTTTTCAGGGTGGCAACTATTGTAGTTATCATAACGGACACGCCAAAGCAGGTTTTGCGTGCGGTCGCCGGATATGCCGGCACTTTCCCAATTATCCTTTCCTATGGCATTGTCCATAGCCTCTTTGCCGGGCTTGTAAGTCACTTCTTTTCTGTTACCTCCCCAACCTTGTGTGATGGAATTCCCCAATAACAACAGTTTTAAATGTTTCCCATTGAGAGTGGCGGTTATGTCTTTTGCTACGCTGTTCCAGTCCGAGTTTTGGGTCCATCCGGCTGCCGAACGGAATTCATTTCCCGGTACAGGATGCACACACATATTTTCCGCCCTGTTCGTAGCTTTGAGGATGAACTGCACAATAGGCTCGGGATTGTTGAGGGAGTGCGGGTGATGATCCACTCCAGGCTTATGAATAATAGTAATTGGTGCATGCAATTCCTCCATACGTTGTTCGAAAATGGCTGTGTTTTCAACAACCGGCACCACTTGGTCAGCATCACCTACCACGTGCAGGATGGGGATTCCGGCTTTTGCCATTGTCGGTGCACAGTCTATCGGATTCTTTTTCCAGTTCAACGCTTCAGCTTCGTTTTTAAAACCGTAAGCATTGAGAAGTTGTTTCGTATCCATGGTGGAACCGGCAGATTTACCTTGTCCCATAGGCCAACTTTTGAGGTCCATTACGGGGGCATCTGCATAAATACATGCCACTTTTTCCGGGTTTTGTGCCGCCCAGTTATAGACAATCAGCCCACCACGACTCATCCCTTCAAGTGCCACTTTCTTGTTGAATCCGGCTTTCACCATTCGCTTGTAAAAACTATTCCAGCGTTGAACAGCTTTATCCGAGCCATATAAGTCGGCTACATCACAGTAAACAATATGAAAGCCATGTTCCAATAATGCTATGTCAGTCTGTGGTTCATGCCCCCAAAAGCGTGCACGAATCATCCAGGGTTTTCCTATGGCTTCTTTTGCGGGCTCTACTACAAGGCATTTTACTCCCTCATTCTCAAATTCATACCCTTGGTGTCCATGGAAGTTGAATCGTTTGGCATCTTGTATTCCCAGTGATGTCTGCAGCTTTGTTGGAGAAGCTGTTGTTTTTACAGCGAGATATTCATACATCTTTTGGGCCATGACTCCTGCTCCGATAGAAGAGGGGTGCAGTTTGTCCGGTAGCATAACCGAATCCCACTGGTCGCCGAAGAGATTAAACAGATTGATAATTTCCAGTTGATTTTTCCAAGCCAATTCTTCCACCGTGGGGCGTACCTCGTTTTCTATCAGTTGTGCATTGATTTCCGAACCCTCCGGCAGGAAACAACGGATAGGAGTCAGGAGAATAATACGTGGATGTGATTTCAGATTCCGGTATGTGTCAATTAATGTCTGGTAATTGTCTTTGAATTCGTCTTTGTATTTCCAGTTTTGTGGTTTGGTATCGTTAGTACCTAATTTGATTAATACAATATCGGGCTGATATTCCAGAGATGCTTTGTAGATATCTGTTTCGGAATATGGGTAATCTCCTTTAGACAATATAGTTCGACCAGAGGCTCCGAAGTTTTTGACCTCATACCCATCTCCCAGATAAGCTTGAAGTTGTGCCGGATAGCAGTTCATTTCCCGGTTGGGGATGAATGCTCCATAAGTAATACTGTTTCCTATGCACGCTACCCGTATGGGTTCACTTGCAAATGATTGGATAGTAATGAATAGACATACAAGAAAGATGCCGATGTGATTTAATTTTTTCATGATGAATATGATGATTTTGGTTTGTTGGGGGGATAACCAATCGTTGTTTTGCTGTGTATAAACGAACTGGCATGCTACTAATAATAAAACTTATTTGTTCACGTTCCTATCATATAGCATACCAGTTCGATTCATTTTTCGGCTTTTATACCTCTTCCAGCCAGCCTTTCCCTTGCCGGATGATTTCCAGTTCGTCGTCGGTACATTTCACTACGGTGGAAGGTTCTATACCTCCGATACCTCCGTCAATGACCAGATCGACAATGTCACCGAACTTCTCATCTATCAGTTCGGGATCTGTCATATATTCCAAGTCCTCATGCTCTTCGTAGGGCAGAGTGGTCGTCATAATGGGAGCATCCAGCAGGCGTGCGATTTCGCGGATGATATTATTATCCGGCATACGGATACCCACTTCTTTTCGGTTGCGGAAGATTTTGGGTAACCGGTTGGTTCCATTCAAAATAAAGGTGAATGGCCCCGGAAGATTATGCTTCATCAGCTTGAATACATTATTGTCTACTTTCGCATATTCGCTGATGTTACTCAAGTCATAACAGATGATAGACAGATTGTTCTTTCTAGGGTCTATCTCTTTGATCCGGCATATCCGTTCTATAGCACGTTCCTTCAAACCGTGACAGCCGATGGCGTACATCGTATCAGTGGGGTAGATAATCAGTCCGCCGTCATTCAGGATGTCGATGATTCGTTGTAAATCCTGCGGGTTATTATTTTTGTCATATAGCTTCAGAAGCATAATTCATTCTCCTTCTCTCTTATTTGAGTTTCTTTTTTAAGAAATCCAGTGCCTTTTCTGCTGCTTTCTCTGTCACCTTTTGTTTGATTGAATCCTTATTGGCGGTAGCGGCAGAGTCCAGTCCCAGTTTCTGTCCGAGTTTGCTGATAGCTTCATCGGCTACAGCCTCGACAGCTTGATTGGCCATGCTTTTAGTATCGACGCTGACTTTCGGAGAGGTAAATGAACCTCCGATCTTCAAGTCAAGAGTCATTAGTTTAGAGATATTGCCTACAGATGCCGGCAACTTCACTTTTCCGGAGTAGTCGATGGTTTGATCGAGGCCTGTGCTACCGGAAAGATTCAATGTGTAGTCTCCCATCTTGATATCGAACGGTTTGGTTTCTACGCGTCCGTCTTTGATGGTGAAATCCAGTGTCATATCTTTCACCTTCATGTCTTTCAGACTTGGCTGTTTAACGGCATCGGCTATTTCGTCGATTGCTTTCACTCCGCTCAAACTAAGATCACGGGTGGAAAGGCTGCCATCACCTTGCATTGTATTCAGTACAGGGCTCATGGTTGCATCCAAATCTGTCAGTATATTAATACTTCCGGAGAAATTACCTTTCAGGTTTTCGAAGATAGGAGCCATCTTCTGCACCATGTCCAATTCTTTGTAAGCTTGTGCGAAACCGATATTGGAGAGTTTGAATCCGGCTTTCATTTCCGGCTTCTTTACGTTGGCAGTGGAGTAGTAGCCGTTCATGACCACGTTGCCACCCATGGTGTTCATGGAGAGGTTTTTCATATCCACTTTGCCATCTTTTACCACAAGCTTGCCGTTCATATTATTGAAAGACATCTTATCGAATAACACCTGTTTCAGGTTAGCGTCCATTTGGAAGTCGATGTTGCGGGGAACTTCCATAATACCCGTGGCAGCTGTAGCTACGGAGTCGGTAGACGCAGTTTCTGATGCAGTCGCTTCATCCGCAGAAGCGGCCATGAAGTCGTTCAGATTGAAATAGTTGGAACGAATATTCAGGTTTCCTTTCAATGTAGTACCTTTCAATACGTAACCGATATAGTTTTCAAACCGACTGTCGGCTGTGATATCATTCTTTCCGATGTTGACGGTTGTCTCGCTCAACTGGAGGTATTTCGGGGTGAAAGTGAAGAGAGACTTCTTGATTTCTACGTCCGGCATATCTTTCATTTTGAGTTTCATACCCGTCAGTCCGATAGTACCTGAAGCTTGCATACGTTCGTATTCCTCTTTTTCGATATAGGAAAGGCGTCCTGACATTTGCATATCGGCGTCAATGGTACCGTTCAACTCCATATCTCCAAGTGGATAGACTTGTTTTATCATACCTAAATTGAGAATCCCTTTAGCTTCAGCTTTAAAGTCCGGATCGCTGATCGGTGTTTTTACATTAGCCGTCAGGCTAAACGGATTTCCGGCAAGACGGAAACTGAAAGGATTGATATTGACCGTCGTCAGGTCGATATTTCCTCCCGGGTTCTGGACGTTGGCACTGATATTGATTTGATCCACTCCTGCCGGTAAAGCCGGATAGCGGAACATGGCATTCTTGACTTGCATATCAATGTTGAATGCAGGAACGGTGTCGCCTTGCAAGATACCTTTGGCCGTTGCAGTAAGCGTAGCGGTTCCGTCTGTTTTCAGACTGGAGAATTCCGTTGCATAAATGGCTGGAATCAGTGACAAGATTTCCTTAAACCCGATATCGTTCGTGTTAAGTTTCAAGTCCATGTCGATAGCCGGATCTTTCAAGGCTACCCAACCGTCGATACCTGCCTGAATGGCGTTGAGGCGGATGGTGTTGTCTTTTAATGTGTATTTGTTATTGGCAAGGTCGGCATCCACATCCATTGTTGCGGAGATATTGGCATTGGCCAGGAAAGGGATTCCATTCATCTTGTAAGTAAGTGATTTGGTTTCCGCTTCCAACTTCAGAGTAGTGCGGTCACTTCCTAAGTCTCCGGCGCAGACTGCGTTAAAGTCGCGGATATCAGCATACATCTTCCCTTGTTGATCGTCATAAATCAGGTTCATGTTTTTGATAACAAAGCGTTGTAGCTTCACTTTGAAAGGAGAAGATGCTTCTTCTTCTGAAACAGGAGCTTCGGCTGTTGCTGTTGTATCCGGTTTCATAATATCCCAGTTGGCACGTCCGTCCGGCAATACAATGGCATGTAAACGTGTATCTTCAATAAATATTTTAGAAATATCGTAACCGCTATCTCCGAAAAGAGAGAATAAGTTGACTGCGGCAGTAACTTCTCCGGCCTGTACAAGGGTGTCGTTGGCAAATTCACCAGTACCTTTTAACCAGAAATCCTCGAGAGTGACAGAAGCCTGTGGAAAGTTACGGAACAGGCTAATGTTAAGGTTCTTAAAGTCAAATTGTGCATTAAGCATCTTGTTGCCTTCTGTTTTTACAATGTCGGCTATCTTTCCCTGGAAGGCGAAAGGAAGAAGGAACATCAGAATGATGATGACTCCTACTGTGATAGCTGCGATTTTCAAACCTTTTTTCATTTGCTTCTATTTTAAGAGTTTGAGATATTACAAAGAGCAAAACTAATAAAAGTTTTTGATATAGAGGGAGAATCAGTTCTTTTTCTTTCGTCTTGATACGAAAGAAAAGGAACCAAAAAGAAAGAATCAAGGCTGCGTTTTTCCGACTACTCCGGTGTTTTCTCCGGCGTTAAAAAGGGCAGACTGTTTGAGCGTAGCGAGTGTCTGCCCTTTTTAACGCCGGAGGAAACACCTGCACTTGACGTCGGAAAAACGAGGCCGGGAGGCCATGCGGGGGGCACTGTTTGATGGAGATATTGTGTGTAGGATGATTTTTATGTAAGTGTGTAGATGACAAAGATGGATAGGTGCGGAGGTCGGGAAGAATAGGCTATTTTTTCTTTCTAAGTTCTTCTGCAATTCTCCATTGTAAGGCGGCTTCTCCTTCTTTCCCGACTTTCAACAGAGCGTCTCCGAAGAGTTCGTGTGCACCGGCATGTTCCGGTTTCAGGCTAGTGGCCTTGTCCAGGTCGGCAATGGCACCTTCTGTGTTTTCTGTTTTTAGCCGGAGCTTTCCGCGGTTATAGACAGCTTTAAAGTTTGCCGGATAGAGGGTGACTGCAGTGTTGAAGCAGTTTTCAGCATCGAAATACTCTTTGTTGTTGAAGAGAGTGATTCCTTTGCGTATCCAGGCATCCACATAATTAGGGTCGAGACTAAGTGCCTTGTCGTAGTTGGCGAGGGCGGCACGTGAGTCGTGTGCCTGGGTGATACATTCGTTACCCATTAATAGATATTCGTGAGCATATTGGCGGAGGCGTTCCTGCTGTTCGCGCATTTGCTCTTTGAGTTTCTTATTCTGCTCTTTCAAGGTGTTTATGACACCAAGTTTACGTCGGATAAAACGGCGGGGAACAGATTTCTCAATATCATAGCGGGAATGAATGGCGCGGAAAAACTGTTCCAGACATTCCTCCATGTCTCCTTTGTCGAAAGCGCGTGAAGCAGCAGCGTATTGCACGTCGGCCTGCGCTTGTTTCAGAGCTTTGTCGATAGCCTGCCGGTCGTTGAAACGTCCGGCAAAGTTTACGATTTCGGGGCGGACGAAGACGTCAGCACGGTTAATAGGCTTTTTGAGCTGAATACCGTCCAGTGAGGTACAGCGGCTTAGTGCCACGTATGCTTGTCCACCTGCAAATACACCACCTGTGAAGTCGATGACTACACGGCTGAAAGTCAGTCCCTGACTCTTATGGACAGTGATGGCCCAAGCTAACCGAATGGGATATTGTGTGAAGCTACCTAAGACTTCTTCTTCTATTTCTTTTGTCTTTTCGTTGTAGCGATAACGGATATTGCGCCATGATTCACGCTTTACGTCACATTCTTTTCCATCGTCGGTGATAACGTAGATGGTTTCTTCTTCCTCATCAATTCCGGCAATGACACCAATGGTACCGTTTACCCACCTGCGGTCGAAATCATTTTTAATAAAGATGATTTGTGCACCGGGTTTCAGTACGAGCTCTTGTGAGGTGGGTAGACTGCTTTCGGGGAAATCTCCTTCGATGACTCCTTCAAAAGTAATTGGGTCTCCGGGAAGTTCCGCCAGTTTCTTTTCGTTGATAGAGTCTACCGTGTCTCTACGGGTGGCCAGAGTGATATACATATCAGCTTCCGATTCTTCTATCTGGCTTCCATAACGGGTGTTCAGTAGTTGCAGATCAGCCGCTCCGGCTGTATTGTTCCGGATATGGTCGAGGACGCCGACAAAAACGGGGTCTGTTTGGCGGTATACCTTTTGAAGTTCGATGGATACCAGGTCTATCTGGCCGAATACTCTGGCAGAGAAAAAATAGGGTGTAGGATAGAAGCGGTTCAATATTTCCCGTTCGTCGTTTTTTACGACGGGCTCCAGTTGGAATACGTCGCCTACCAATAACAGTTGTTTTCCTCCGAAAGGTTCGCGCAGATTATGAGAGTATACACGTAGGATTCGGTCGATGGCATCAATGATATCCGCCCTTACCATTGAAATCTCGTCGATGATGACCAGTTCTATTTGTTCCAACAGCTTCCGGTGAGGCTTGGTGTATTTGAAAAATTCATGGATACGACCACGCTGGAGACTCAAGTTCGGGTCATCCGGCAGCAGCGGATAGAAAGGGAGTTTGAAGAAACTATGCATCGTACTTCCTCCGGCATTGATAGCAGCGATGCCTGTCGGGGCGAGTACAACGTGTTTCTTTTTGGTATTTTCGCAGACGTAACGCAGGAATGTAGATTTCCCTGTACCCGCTTTCCCGGTCAGGAAAACCGATTGACGCGTATATTGAATCAGGTTCAGGGCGTCTTGAAACGCTGCGTTATTGGTGTCTACGCTCATAATCAGATAATACCAAAATGCTTCATTGCCTTGCTGATGCCATCCTCGTCGATGGGAGCTGTCACATAATCGGCAGCGGCTTTCACATCCTCTTTGGCTTGTCCCATGGCTACTCCGATGGCTGCATGGCGGAGCATGCTGATGTCATTTCCTCCGTCTCCGAAAGCCATGGTATCTTCGAGTTTAATATCAAAATAGCGGATTATTTCATCAATGCCCTTTTGCTTGGTGTCTCCTTTGGCGGTCACATCGGCAAATGCAGGATACCATCGGCCTATCTCGCAGGTAGGAATAGACGGACGGATTTCTTTTTCTTCCTCTTCCGTGATAAAGGGTGTCATTTGGATGACTTCCTTACTGGTTGCCTCCTCGAAAGATACAGTCGGAATCACATTCACGTGCAGGAAATCATAGAATATCTTTTTCACCATGTCATTGGGCTGGCAAACGGAAATGTTGTGTTCCTCTACAAAGATACAGGGAACGCCTTTTTTCTCGCAGAAATCTCCCATCGCTTTTACTTCGTCCTGGGGGATGGCACTTTTATAGATTACCTGTTCCCCGACAAAGCAGTAAGCCCCGTTCATGGTGATATATCCATCAATCAGATTCCGGTCTTGCAATTCGGAGAGGTTGTTGATAATGGCTTTCGGACGTCCCGTAGCGATAAATATCTTCAGTCCTTTTGCACGGGCGGCTTCCAGTGCCTCAATGGTAGACGACGGGATGCGGTGAGTTTCAAAACTGACCAATGTTCCGTCTATATCAAAAAATAATGCTTTCGTCATAAATTCTTTTTTGAATGGAGTACAAAAGTACTATTTTTCTATGTAAATAGCAATTAGGAGATTTCTCTTATGCTTTTTTTAAGTCTCTACTCTTATCGATAGGAACACAATTATTTAAAAGTGCCTAATAAAATGATTAATTATAATAGGTTCCTTTATTCTTTTGACTAAAAAAGTTTCCCAAGCATGGCATCAAGTCTTTATTCTTCTAACGAATTCTCCTTATACTTCTCTCCATAGAGTTGCTGGTACTCCTTTTGGAAACGGTCATAAACACTTTGTGCATACGCTTTTTGTCCAAGTTTCTTGAGTGCTTTTATTTTGAAAGTCAATGCCGTTTCGCTCATTCCGTCAAACGAGAAAAGCACGTCGGACAATACGATAACCTTTCTGGGTTCATTATTCGCTTCTACGATAGGAAGCAGTTTCTCGATGATCCGGATGAAAAGTTCGTCATGGTTAATTTTGATATTGCCAAACCATTCGTAATGTACAAAAGTAGGCAGTAAGGTGCCTCGTTGCAGCAGGCCGATAAATCAGAATCCTAATTATTAATGGGATGGCAATTATGCTTCTTTCTGTTTTAATAAGACGGGATATTGCAGAACTTGATAAAACTAACAGTCTGTCCGGATATTCCCTTGGGGAGATTTAATCGGGCTTTAAAAATCTTGAATCAATGAAACAAATAAAATATTTATCCTTTATCCCTTTTCTAGCTCTTCTCTGCTTGATGACGGGATGTGAAAATGACAAAGATGTGTATTACCCTTATGTCAATGTTCCGCTTACTACGCACAATCCGGTGCTCGTTGAGGGAGAAGTCCTGCATATCGGTATTGGTTTGGACGGTGTGAATTATCGTGTAGAGAGTGATAATGAGGATGTGGTGACTGCCGAGGTGGTTGGCAACGAGATACTGTTGACAGGCAGTGACATAGGTAGCACCATCGTTCGTCTTTCGGATGATAGCTACAATCGTGCTCTCATGACGGTTGAAGTACGTAAACTTCAGGAACTGACACTCGAATCGCTCCCGGAGGGAGTGGAAGTATTGCGTCTGGATAATGACGGTGTTATTCTTCGTGAAATGAAAATACTGACCGGTAATGGCGGTTATACCGTTAAATCTCTGAATGAAGGGGTAGCTACTGTGGCAATCTCCGGCACTACAGTAACTGTTACTGTGGTAGGTGACGGTGGTACAACTATTACTGTGACCGACCAGGAAAAGGAAAGCCGTTCCATAGATTTATGGGTACCGCTCAATCTTGACGACCCGACGCCACGTATTTATTGGGATGGTTATCGTGCCGATATTAACACGGTCGGAGTTTCCAGTACCGGATCTTATGCAACGCCAAAAGATATGTACTGGTATCAACAAAACGGTGAAGTGAAAGATACATATTATGTCTACTTTAACGGTGGTTGGGCAAACAATTTAAATTGTGTGAATGCTGCCAACCGTAATCCGAAGTTTGAAACGACTATCAATGACACTAATACTTCGTATACAGACAAAGCAGCCTCTGCCGTTAAACTGACCGAGTTTATTTTGGAAAAACGTATCGGTACAGGTCCGACGAGCCATCCGCATATCTATTTCATCTCTTTAAAAACAGAAGATGGTAAGCGTGGATTTATAGTGCATCGTTGGAATGAATAATAAAGACAAATAGGTTCTTAGTTTTTTTTTCAGGGTATGAATATGAGGGTCGGATGCTGTATTGCTCCGGCCCTCTATGTTTTGATAGAGCATACAAAATTAGAGGCTGCCTTTCGGTAATACCACGAAAACAACTATCTTTGCTAACTGTTTATTATACACATAACCTAACAATATTATGCAGTATGAACTATAATTTTGATGAAATAATAAACCGTCATGGTACAGATTCCGTAAAATGGGATGCAGTAGAGAATCGTTGGGGACGCAATGACCTGATTCCAATGTGGGTAGCTGATATGGATTTCCGCACAGCTCCTTTTGTCATAGAGGCTTTGAAAAAACGCCTGGAGCATGAAGTACTCGGATATACATTTGCTTGCAAAGAATGGTCGGAGTCTATTATTAACTGGGTGAAGGAGCGCCATGGTTGGGCGATTCGTGAAGAGATGTTGACTTTCACTCCCGGTATTGTTCGCGGCTTGGCTTTTGTGATCCACTGCTTTACGCAAAAAGGAGATAAGATAATGGTAATGCCCCCTGTTTATCATCCTTTCTTTTTAGTCACTCAAAAGAATGAACGTGAAGTGGTATTCAGCCCGTTAGTCCTGAAAGATGAACAATATTATATTGATTTCAACCGCTTCCGTCAAGATATTCAAGGATGCAAATTGCTTATTCTAAGCAACCCTCATAACCCGGGTGGACGTGTATGGACCAAAGAGGAACTGTCTCAGATAGCCGACATCTGCTATGAAAGCGGCACATTGGTTATCTCTGACGAGATTCATGCTGACTTAACCCTGCCTCCATACAAACATCCTACCTTTGCTTTGATTTCAGAGAAGGCACGGATGAACTCTCTTGTCTTTATGTCTCCCAGCAAGGCATTCAACATGCCGGGATTGGCTAGTTCTTATGCAATTATTGAGAAAGACGAACTTCGTCACCGTTTCCAGACATATATGGAAGCAAGCGAGTTTAGCGAAGGACATCTCTTTGCTTATTTAAGTGTAGCAGCTGCTTACAGTCATGGTACAGAATGGCTGGACCAAGTGGTAGCATATATTAAAGGAAATGTGGATTTCACTGAAACGTATTTGAAAGAACATATTCCTGCTATCAAGATGATCCGTCCGCAAGCCTCTTACTTGATCTTTCTGGATTGCCGCGCATTGGGACTCAATCAGGAAGAACTGAACCGTCTTTTTGTAGAAGATGCTCATCTGGCGCTGAATGATGGAACAACATTCGGTAAGGAAGGCGAGGGATTTATGCGGTTGAACGTTGCTTGTCCACGTGCTACGCTGGAAAAAGCATTGAAACAGTTGGAGCAGGCTGTAATGGATTTAAAATAGTCTTTTAAGTCCATTCCCCGGTTCGGAAATAAAATCAATCCGTTCAGGGGATGAAGCTATATTTCCTGTCTCACTCTTGCTTTTTACTATTTAATTTTGTATCTTTAGTGCTTCTCATCTTCCCAAAGACAGGTAATCATATTACAAAGTGACCAATATCATCTTATAAGGTGATATTGGTCACTTTGCAATGTGCCTATTGTCCCATTGTAACGGGACGACTTACCGACTGCATAAAAAACTACTAATCTCTGTACTGAAAACCCTTAATCTTTGCACTGAAAAGTCTTAAGTACAAGATTGAAAAAGTAGTTTGTTGCGGTATGATGATATGACAATGTCTCAACTATGGCATCACATTTACCGGAATCAGCCGTACCTCACTATTCAAGCCGGAGGGTAATGGACTCCAATGTCCATAATTGGCCGGACGATAGTTCAAATCAACAATATTGATTTCTTTGAATTTGCGCCACTGCACTCCCTGCCTGTCTAATTCTGCAATTCGATTCGCAGGGAGATTCGTGACTTCTATCTCGATGTGGTTTTTTCCGGGTTTTAAGAACTGGCCCACCTTTAGTTGATAAGGCACTGCCCATGCGCATCCCGCTTCCTGTCCGTTGATGCGGACACGGGCACTTTCGCGTACATCTCCCAAATCAAGAATCCAGTCGTCGGCCTGCAAAGTCGGCAATTCGATGTCTAAGGAATAAACACCGGTTCCCATGTTCGTTTGGGCTGCCGGATGATCGATATGGGTCCATGAACAGGGGCGATCTATATCAAATGTCCCTTGAATTTCCGGTTTGCTTTCGGCGAAGTGTAACTTCCAACCATGATCCAGACGAAGACTGAAAGGTTGCTCTTTGACATACTTCCACGGTTTGGATGCCTGCAAAGGTTGTTGATATGTTTGCAGAATGATCGATTCACCGGATTTTAATTGCAGATAGACTTGTGTTTTTCCGTTTGCCTGTCTTACCTTAGCTTCACCACATTCTCCGGTCATGGGATTGAAGAGAGCGGCTGCGGCTGCATTCGTTCCCAATGTGATCCAACCGTCCACTCCTTTATTTTGCAAGGAAGAGATGAAATAGTGGTGTCCCGTATCATTCACTCTTCGGATCGCTTGTAGTCCGAATTTGGTTTTCATTTCTTCGGGAGAGATATTGCAGCTGGCCAATGTACGTGCATAATCCGTTCCTGTGATAATCTTCCCCTTTCCGATTGAAGTAACGGTTGTTTCCGAGAAAGAAACAGCCGGAAGTTGCCGGAGCGTACGCTGGTAACTTTGGCGTTTTTGTTCCAACTGACCGTATCCCGGTACATCTGTCGGATAATTTTCGAGGAATACGATAGTAGCTCCCTGTTTGGCAAGTTCATAAAGATGTGCCAATACATCACTCGGCATTAGGTGTGCAGCAGGCACTACTAATGCTTTGTAGCCCGTTCCGCCCGAAGTAACCAACTGTCCGTCTTTGAAACGTGTACTGCGAATAAAGTTATCGGAAATATAATCCCCGTCATACCCGCTGTTGTTGATGCGATGGATAGCGTCGATAAACTTAGGAGCCAGTTTATCCATGTGGTGTATCGTGAATAATAACAATCGTCCCGGTTGCTCATTCCACATATCATATACCGGAAGATAAATCAGGAAATCATTATCCGGCCGTCCCATTTGCAGAAAGCTCTGGCAACGGGTGATATAGTTAAAGAACGAAGGGGCATCACGCCAAATACTGTTTGTCGGACTCATATTGATAGAAGCGTAGAACAACCATCCGGGCCATTCGGCTTCTTTCGGAGAATACGGAGTGCCGTGGAAAAACATGTGATTGACTCCGGAAACAAACATCAAATCCATATCCGGTT
>ERZ857982.2502-NODE-2502-length-14178-cov-2.908093_pt1 | contig 14178 bp, 13 predicted proteins | sample MGYA00519955_ERZ857982 | MGnify/ENA primary metagenome ERZ857982 (study PRJEB31778, sample SAMEA3449416) | human gut metagenome | biome: human gut; feature: human-associated habitat; material: faeces | place: United Kingdom | collected 2010/2012 ... | reverse complement strand
ATGCGATACATGTGCATACTGTGTAGGCATGCTCATCGGAAAGCATAAGATGGCTCCGGTTCTGAGTCCGAAAAAATCCGTAGAAGGCGGGATAGGAGGAATTGCAGGCGCAGCCCTGATTGGTGTGCTTTATGCATTAGCTGTGAACCACTGGGGAAATGCAGGGGCGAGTATCGTTTCTTATGCAGTGATCGGTGCAGTCGGCGGCGCAATTTCCCAGATCGGCGATCTGGCGGCATCGGCGATCAAACGTTATCATAATATTAAAGATTACGGGAAACTGATTCCGGGTCATGGAGGAATTCTGGATCGTTTTGACAGTGTCATTTTTACTGCTCCGATCATATATTATCTTGCGGTTTTATTGTAAGACATAAGGGCATTATGAAGCCGGAAGATAAGTTTACGGGCGATATGTTACAGGACAGATGCAGAAGTGAGGTACAAAGATATGAAAAGAATCGCTGTCTTAGGGTCTACCGGCTCGATCGGAACCCAGACGCTTGAAATTGTAAGAACAAACAAAGATATAAAAATCACGGCGCTTGCTGCGGGAAATAACATTGAACTTCTGGAAAAACAGATCCGGGAATTCAAACCGTCGATTGCCGCAGTGTGGAATGAGGAAAAAGCCGCAGAGCTGAAAATAAAGACTGCGGATCTGGATGTGGAGATCTTATCCGGGATGGACGGATTGCTTGCCGCTGCATCTTGGAAAGATTCACAGATTGTTGTAACTGCGATTGTAGGTATGATCGGAATCCTGCCGACGATCGAGGCGATCAAAGCCGGAAAGGATATTGCGCTGGCAAATAAAGAAACACTTGTGACGGCAGGGCATATTATCATGCCGCTGGCGGAACAATATAAAGTGTCGATCCTTCCTGTAGACAGTGAACACAGCGCGATTTTTCAGTCGCTTCAGGGGGGACAGCGCAAAGCTCTCCATAAAATATTATTGACTGCTTCGGGCGGACCGTTCCGCGGGAAAAAAAGAGAAGAACTTACCGGTATACAAGTTGAAGATGCTTTGAAACATCCAAACTGGGAGATGGGACAGAAGATTACGATCGATTCTTCTACAATGGTGAATAAAGGTCTTGAAGTGATAGAAGCCAAATGGCTTTTTGACGTTTCGGTCGATCAGATCCAAGTTGTCGTACAGCCTCAAAGCATTATTCATTCTATGGTAGAATATGAGGACGGTGCGGTGATCGCTCAACTTGGAACACCGGACATGAAACTGCCGATCCAATATGCGCTTTATTATCCGGAGAGAAGGTATCTTCCGGGAGATCGTCTTGATTTTTCCACACTTTCGCAGATTACTTTTGAGAAGCCGGATATGGAGACGTTTTACGGACTGAAGCTTGCGTATGAAGCCGGGAGAAAAGGCGGTTCTCTTCCGACTGTGTTTAATGCGGCAAACGAGCGTGCTGTTGCAATGTTTCTCGGAAGACAGATCGCATATCTTGAGATTCCGGAGATTATTTCGGCGTGTATGGAAAATCATAAAAATATTGCAGATCCGACAGTGGAAGAGATACTAAAGACTGAGCGGGAAACATATGAATTTATAAAAAACAGGTGGTAGCGAATGGGAATCATTATTGCAGTTTTATTATTTAGTTTTATTATCATCTTTCATGAATTGGGACATTTTCTTCTTGCAAAGAAAAACGGAATTCGGGTAGATGAATTTTCTTTAGGACTTGGACCTACGTTATTAGGAAAACAGATCGGAGAGACAAAATTTTCTCTGAAACTGCTTCCTTTCGGCGGCGCGTGTATGATGGGCGAAGATGATGCCGACGATCTGTCGGAAGGAAGTTTCAACAGTAAATCCGTGTGGGCGAGAATGTCAGTTGTTGCGGCGGGACCGATCTTCAATCTCATTCTTGCGTGTGTTTTCTGTTTTATATTGATTATGATAACCGGTTACAGAAGTCCGGAAATAACAGGAGTGCTGGACGGCTATTCCGCGCAGGAAGAGGGACTTCAAGCCGGAGACGTTATCACAGAGATCAACGGGCGGAACGTGCATATATGGGATGATGTCAGTCTGTATACAATGACACATGCCGATGAAGCGCCTTTCAAAGTAGAGTATGAACGTGACGGCAAGAAATATACGGCAAAACTGGATATAGTAAATCCCCGGTTTTACTATATCTCCGCTTGGGGTGACAAGCGGAGATATAGTAAAACCGGGGATTTTCAAATCTGTTGAATACAGTATTTACAAAGTAAAGTACTGGATGAATTATACAGTAGACAGTTTGCGCATGCTTGTGACAGGTCAGGCAGGACTTAAAGATCTTTCAGGTCCGGTAGGAATTGTAAATGCCGTAGACGACATGTATCAGGAAGCAGCTCCGGCAGGGTTCGGCGTTGTGATGCTCAGTATGATGAACTTCGGTGTTCTGCTGACAACAAATCTCGGAATTTTAAATCTGCTTCCGCTCCCTGCATTGGACGGAGGACGACTTGTTTTTCTTATAATAGAAGCGATCCGTAAAAAACGTGTTCCGCCGGAAAAAGAAGGAATGGTACATTTTGCGGGATTCGCATTGCTTATGGTACTGATGGCCGTTGTGATGTATAACGATATCATGAAGTTGTTTTGATTATCATATGCTCTTGCAGAGACTCCGAATACGAAAGTTGTTCTAAACGAAAGCTTCCGCATATATATTTAGAGAGAATAAATCTGATGAAGGAGAACGTATGCGGGAAACAGAAAACAATAAGAGGTATAAAGCTGCAATGCAAGGAGTCGGGATGCAGAATGTGAAAATGCAGCAGGAGGCGGCAGATAAAGGATCATTACAGGTGAATGTAACTTCATCGGTGAATTCATATCCGATTTCGGAAGCTCGCATTTCGATTTCGTATACCGGTGTTCCGGAAAATACATTAGAACAGTTGGTGACTGATTCCTCGGGGCAGACGGATATGATTGAGCTGGATGCGCCGCCGGAAGAGTGGAGTCTGGACCCTGAAAACGAACGGCAGCCTTATTCGGAATATACATTGAATGTAAGCGCTCCGGGGTTTGAGCCTGTGAGCATTGCGGGAACAGAAATTCTGGCAAATACAAAAGCAATTCAAAATATCAGGATGAGACCGACAGATACGGGCAGGGAAGAGGAAGAAATTTTCGTCATCCCTGCTCATACTTTATATGCAGAATATCCTCCTAAAATAGCGGAAGATGAGATCAAGCCTGTAAATGAAAGCGGAGAGATCGTTTTAAGCCGTGTTGTTGTTCCTGAATACATTGTTGTTCATGACGGTTCTCCGAGAGATTCGACTGCAAAAAACTATTATGTGAAGTATAAAGATTATATCAAAAATGTGGCGTCCAGCGAAATTTATGCCACCTGGCCCGCAAATACGATTCGGGCAAACGTTCTTGCGATTATGTCTTTTACGCTCAATCGCGTTTATACCGAATGGTATAGAAACAAAGGGTATGATTTTACGATCACTTCATCTACAGCATTCGATCATAAGTGGATACCGGAAAGAAATGTATATGAAAGCATTTCCGTGATCGTAGATGAATTGTTTGCAAATTATCTTTCAAGACCGAACGTGCGGCAGCCGATATTGACACAGTATTGTGACGGGAAAATGGTGAGCTGTCCGAATTGGATGACCTTTTTGTTATAACCTACAAAACTGCGAAATCCCTTGATTTTACTGAGATTCCGGCGCATAGTAGTAATAAACTTTCAGCTCATCTTTTGAGCGATCATATATAATCTTTTCTATCACGCTCTTTAGGATTTCATTTTTGGTTACGGAGTCCACAGAGTCAGATTCTATGATTTCATATACATTTCTTACTTTTTCCAACATAGCGATTTTAGAAGTATCAATAGTAGGTTCTGCTGGTTTTATGTCTGCAAGCTGCTTTTCCAGCATCTCTTTTTCTTCCTGAACCATGCGCTTATTTTCTTTATATTCATCAAGTGTATCTACTCCATTACGGTACGCTTCTCTGATGCGGTCAAATTTTTCCACATTCTTTCTTAACTGCTCCGTAATAATGACGTTTAGATCCACAGAAGTTTCCTGCACCGGTTCAACGTGCCTGTAGATGATGTTGCCAGTGTCCAGAACTTCTTTTATGGATGCAAGTACCGCCGGTTCCAGCTTCAAGGAGCTTACAGATGTCTTGGCAAGGCATTTTCCTTTTGAGTACCCATAGCATGTAAAATAGCAGTATGATTTTTGGTTATTTACTGTTTTGGCAATCATGGTTCTTCCGCATACAGGGCACTTCATAAGACCTGAAAGCCAATGTTTGTATGTAGAGGAAGGTCTGGTGCCGGATGGTTTGTATTCGCTTTTGTAACGGATCTGCGCTTTGTCAAATAATTCTTTAGATATAATAGCAGGTTGCTGACCATCAGAGACAATCCATTCTGATTCCGGTCGGATTTCGTTTGTTTCGCTTACGGTACGGTTCCATCGGATCATACCGCAGTAAGTTGGGTTCTGTAAGATGTATTCAATAGATCTGCGTTCAAACGGTTTGTTGTGAGATGTTTTAAACCCACACAAATTTAGATAGCGTGCTATGTCGAATATTCCGGTATGTTCATTTACATATTTATCAAATATGATTTTAATTATTTCAGCTTCTTCCGGCACAATAACAGGAGGTTTTCCGCGCTCTTGGATTTTATATCCAAGCGGAGGACGCGCCTGATAGCCGCCGCGTTTTGCCTTTTCTGTCATACCTCGTGTCACTTCGCCGGAAAGACGGACAGAATAGTACTCGTCCATCCATTCAATGATGCGCTCGATCAAAGAGCCGAACGGACCGTCTACAAGCGGCTCGGAAACGCTCAAGACTTCTACGTTGTGCTTCTTCTTTAAAAGAGATTTATAAACAATAGACTCTTCCTGATTTCTTGCAAATCGACTGAATTTCCACACGATGATACAATCTACAGGATGTTTGTCTGATTTGGCAAGAGCGATCATCTTTTGAAACTCCGGACGCTTGTCAGCTTTCCGACCGGAAATACCGAGCTCATAAAAGATTTGCAGGACAATCATATCGTTCTTTTTAGCAAAGTCTTTCAACAGTTTTGCCTGCGAATCAGGAGAGAGTTCTTCTTGGCCGGATGTGGATACCCTAACATAACCATAACAATATTTAGTTTTCATGACATCACCTCGGTTGATTCATTCTATTCCTGACAGAGCAGGAAAATGAGTATAAAAATAACAGCTATCAAGAAACAAATGTTCTGATTGCGATAGCTGACCGAAGATGATACAATATTTTTGAGTTGGGGTATCATTCTTCGGAATGTTACTTGAGCCGTTCCTGTTGGCGCAGGAGCGGTTCTTGACTTTTTAGGTACATTTGCTATAATGTACTTAACAAGACAGCCGATAGGTAGGTGCAAGCTACCCGATCCGGCGAATATAACTGTTTACAAAGTAAGCCGTCCTATCCGACCAAGATACAGGGCGGCTTACTTATGCTTCAAATTCAGAATTGCAACTACAAGCAGAGCAAATGTAAGTAAAATCTGCATTTCTTCATATGTACTCATAAGTATTTCCCCTTTCCACAAGACTGGATCGGGAACCAGCACGCCCCTCGGCTGTCTGGGTAAATACATTATTTAGTTGTTCCCCTGCCACTGTGGGGCAGGGGACGTTAGTTATTTCCGTCCTGGTGTTGGCGCACCGGGGCGGTTTTTTATTTACTTTGATGTTTCATTTTTTGGCTGATGCGATATTGCTCGGCATCAGCCACATCGATGAACTCTACTGTTTTGTCAAAATTCTTTTTAACAACCTCTTTTATTTCGTCTAATGTAACATTGAAGAACTCTCGTCTTGTATTAACCATGTTAAGCTTTCTATCCTCAAACGCTTTATGTAACGCAGCTTCGAGAGCTGGCGCATCATCAGAGAATATCATAGCATGTACATCAAAGTTGAATGGCACGGATGCGTCACCAAGTTCATCAACTCGGTCTTGTGGATCAAGACGGCGCGTCATACCTATTTTGTATACATTCTCGCCAAAAGCGCCGATGTTTGAAATTATATATACATATCCAGCGCGCTGGTTTGCTTCTCTGTAATCAATATCTTTCATAGCTTTATCTATATCCTGAAGCTGAGTTTCGAGTTCGGATTTCTTCTGAATTAAATCAGCGTCGTCAGGTGAGGATTCTAATTGTTTTAACAATTTTTCATAGGCCGTTTGATAGTGTGTCTGTTCTTTCTCTATTTTCTTTCGTTGAGCTTCGATTTCTTTTTGAAGTTTTGCAGCTTCCCGCATTTCGGCGCGAGCGGCTTTCTGAGCTTCCTTTTCTTCCTGTTTCTTTTGCTGGTACTCAAACGCTAGTTTCAGCTCTTCAATCTTCAAATTCAGATACGGGCGATTTATGGATATTCCCATTATTGTACCAAGTTTGGAAATGGTTTCCGCAGATTTATTTATCCGGTTTAAAGAAGCATCAAAGTTAGTATATTTTACTTTCCCGACAACTTCATCACATTCATTGTTAAACGCTCGTAATAATAATTTTTGTGTGTCGGAAACCATTTTCTTTCCTTTCGAAGCACTACCATTAACCTGCCATGAAGTAAAGCCAGATACAGCAGTTTTATTCTTTATCATCGCTTTTTGCTTTGCCCTTATTTCGGATAGCTTTTCTTTATACTCCAGTGCATTTGCGAAATCATAATGCGGTTTATATAGTCCGAATTCCTGAACCAATATCTCTTCATCCACGGAAACAAGTTCTGTTTTCCTGTCAGAGATATGTCTTTCAATGTCTTCAAGTTGTGCATTTTTGGAGATTATAGTGTTATCACAATCTGAAATTGTCTGGTTGCGTTGCTGGATAATAGAGTCTAAATCTCTGATTTTGTTTTGTAAAGCAAAAGCATTTTGCATTTCCGGGGTTAATAATGATTGTAAATCTTCATATTTTTGTTGCAGCGTCTCCAACTCAGATTTATACTGTTTTCCTTTAAATATATCTGTGAATCCCATAAGTTTCCCTTTCTTCTCTTGTATTTGTTCCGAGAAAACACCACATTAATTAAAATCTTTCAGCCGTAATTCTATTAGCTTCTTATTGTACCCGAATAGCCGTGAGAACTGTGTTGTAGAAAAATCTAAATGCTCCTCTATATCTGCATCGGAAAGCAATAGATTCATCGCAAATCGATCTGCCTCTATTTCGTACTTAGTAGTATTGAGTTGCGTCCGAGAGTCCATGAAGATTGCATTCGCTTTCTTGTGCAAGAACATGTGACCCAGCTCATGCCCACAAACAAACAGTTTCTCTTTGTCGGATAATGTTTCATCAATATAGATGATATTGTTACGCTGAAAGTACTGATAAAATCCTTTTACCCCGTGTAAGGGATAAAAGACAACTATTACATTGAAATGCTCGATTATCTCAAAGGGATTCCGTGATTTGTACTTTCTGACCAGAGAATCCACCAGCCGTTTAATATTCATAACATCAATCCTTTTTATACTTTTTCGGAGTGTATTTCTCCTTGTTCTTTTTCTTTGCCATCTCCATGCCGATTTGCATGGCTGACAGGATGGACTCGATCGCCTCCGGGGATGCCGGATCACCGTCAAACATGAGTCCATCCTGCTTGAGCAGTTGCTCGGTGTTGGCAAGAATCTCTTTTATGTCTTTTTCGTCTTTAGGTTTCAGTTTTGGCTCTTTTTCAGTTTCCTCCTTTCCTGTCATAAGGTAGTCGACAGTTACTCCAAAATACTCAGCAATCTTCTGAAGGGTAGGCACAGATGGAGTATTCCTTCCGTTCTTCCAATTACTTAACGCTGTTTGTGTCACCCCTGCTTCTTTAGCTACCTTGTATGCACTAATGCCGTATTTTTGTAAAAGTTGCTCAAATATTTCATACATTTTTTGTGTTCCTTTCACGAAAATAGCATACTTTCGTAAAAGTAAGTAAAAATGCTTGACTAATAACGAATGCTGATGTAGTATTTAGTTACGCAAACGAAAGTAAGCGTCTTACGAACTTACGATATGTGATGTACTTTCGAATAATGTTTAATTGGTTTTGCAATTGGAAGTATATCACATATTGAAAGTAAATTCAATAACGCTAATTAAGGAAGGTGGTGCAAAAGTGTACGAAAAATTTGCTGAATTATTGGATAAAACCAACAAAACAGCGTATCAGGTATCGAAAGATACAGGAATTGGTCAAAACATTTTTTCAAATTGGAAGGCGGGCAGGAGCAATCCAAAAGCTGACAAGTTAAAAATCCTCGCCGACTACTTCGGAGTATCTATTGAGTACTTCCTAGAGTAGTGTAACAGGAAAGGTGTTCGATAAACATGACTTTGAAGCAGAAGAGGAGGTGAAGGTAATAATGAGAATAAAAATAATTTTTCACATAACAAGGATGGACGATGTTAGTGATGTTTTGAAGAAAGCAGAAGAATTAAAGAAAGAGAACCCCCATACAGAAATTAGTATAGAGGTTCTAATATAGAAAGATTATTTCTTTCTGATTTCGATGGCTTTTAACCCAGTTGTAGAAATTGTGTAGCTTGTACTAGAACTATACAGGTAAATCTCTGAGTGAATCCTAAAATGCTGAGATGCAATTTCATCGCCCGAATATGTTCTTATTCTCTCCGGCGACCACATCTACAAGATGGACTACTCCAAGATGGTGGAGCGCCATAAGGCCGTGGGCGCCGCCTGCACGATCTCCGTCATGGAGGTGCCGTGGTCGGAGGCGTCCCGCTTCGGCATCATGAGCGTGGACGAGAACGACCTCATCACGGAGTTCGCAGAGAAGCCCAAGGAGCCCAAGAGCAATCTGGCGTCCATGGGCATCTACGTCTTCACCTGGAAGACCCTGCGGCGGTATCTGGAGGCCCTGGGCTGCGCCGTCACGCTGCAGGCCGTCGTCCCGGGGGAGGGCGCAGACATCACCGGCGCCGACTTTCTCTTTATGGGAGCCGGCACAGAGCGGGCCCAGCGGTTTGCGGCGGAGGACTTCGCCCGGTATAGCGCGACGGTGAAGGCCGCGGCAGAGGACGGCACCGCCATGCTGTTCGCCGGCACAGCTATGGAGCTCTTAGGCGCCTCTGTCACCGACAGGGACGGGGACACGTATCCCGGCATCGGTCTGGCCTCTTTCACCACGGTCCAGGGCAAGCGGCGGATCGTAGGGGATGTGTACGGCGTTACAGCCCTGTTTCCGGAGGCCGTGGTGGGCTTCATGAACAAGTGTGGCCAAATCCGCGGCGTGGAGGCGCCGCTGCTCACCGGTCTCTCTCTAGGCTTCGGCAATGAGGCGGAGAAGGGCCCGGAGGGCTTCCACTGGAAGAACGTGTTCGCCTCTGAGCTCACCGGGCCAGTTCTGGTAAAGAACCCCCGGCTGCTGGAGGCTGTGGCGGACGCCATCTGTACCCGGCGGGGCATTTCCCTGCCAGAGGAGCGGCCGTCCTTCCCCTATGCAGAGGCGGGCTACGCCATCACAGCAGAGCAGTTGAAGCTGCGGGCCGAGGCCCGGCAGTGATTGCAGGGAGAATCCGCCAGGACGGCCGCCTGTGGGCGGCCGTCCTGTTTTTTGCAGAGGCCCGCCGGGGCCGTGCGCATCCAACTCCAGCCACAGACTGACGCAGGGAAGCGCGACCATGGGGGACATTGCCCGGAAAACGGACCGGGGAGCGGTTGCAAGCCGCTCCCCGGTCTTATTTTATTCCGTATTGCTTAAAACCTCATTGTGCTTATCCACCACGCTGATCTCCAAATCCCGGTAATCCGCGGTGTTCGGCTCCTCCGTCACCCGCAGCAGCCAGGGGGCCTCATACTCCGTATCCAGCAGCTGCCCATTCTGTGTCACCACACAGTAAGGTGTAAAATTCTCTCCCAGGATGAACCAGTCCCCCGCCCGCTGCTCCATACCGGTGATCTCGATGGGCACCATGCCCATCTCCATCTCCGTGGGTCTGTAGCGGGCCTCGCCCTCATAGCAGTATCCTTTTCCATAGAGGGCGTCATATTGCAGCATCCGCAGGTCCGCCCGGTATGTAGGCTCCTCCCGGCAGGTCTGCTGGAAGGCGGTCATCAGCCCGGTGGTGATGCCCAGGCGGCCCAGCACAGTGGCGGAGAGCTGATAGGCCGCCAGGGGCTCGTCCTGCTGTTCCAGCCCAAAGTTGTCCCAGATGATGTACTCTGTGCGGTAGAGGCTGCTGCTCTCCATGTTCTCGGCCTCCAGCCCCAGCGCCGGCAGGTGGTCGCCGTAGAGCACCAGCACCGTCCGCTCGTCCCGGGCCTCCAGCTCCTGGATCAGATCCCCCACAAAGGCGTCCATCTCATGAATCTGGTTCACATAATACTCCAAAGCCCAGCGGTACGCCTCATCGGGGCACGCTTCCACCGTGACGGCCGGGTCCTCCAGCTCCGGCTCCATGGGGTATTTGCCGTGGCCCTGCACAGAGACCGTGAACACCAGATCCGCCTGGTCCTCCGTCACATCCAGCGCCTGGAGGATCTGGTCCTTCAGCACACCGTCCTTAGCCCAGTTGGTGGGCGTCTTCTCCACCGCAGGCATATACTCCAGGGCGGTAAAATCATCAAAGCCCAGATTGGGATAGACCTCGTTCCGGCTGTAAAAGGCCGCCCGGTGATTGTGGATGGCATGGGTCGCGTAGCCGTTTTCCTTCAGGTCGTAGGCCACAGACTCCACGGTCTGATCCTTCAGGCAGGTCTGGAAGGGGTACTCCCCGGGTCCGAAGAACCGGCTGCTCATACCGGTAAGCACCTCGAACTCTGTATTGGCTGTGCCCGCGCCCACCACCGGCACCGTCAGATAGCCGGAGGAATACGCCTCCTTCAGCGCCGTCCAGTTGGGCACCGGATCCTCCGACAGCTCCAGGCCCTGGATCATGGATGGATCAATATAGGACTCCAGCTGGATGAAGATCACATTCACATCCGTCTGCGGATCGGCGGAGAGCGCCGCCGTCTTCTCCTCCACCGACCGGACAATATCCGCCACCGCCTTCTGGCTGTAATTGGCCGGGCGGCGGATCCCCCGGTTCAGCCAGGTCTGCAGGAAGCAGTAGGAAAAGCCGTAGTCCTCGTAGGCAAAGGCCAAGTTGGCAAACTGGTCTGACAGGTTGCCTGTGAAAAAGGCCAGGGCGCATCCGCCGCCCATCAGGGCGCCGGAGACCGCCATCGCTCCGATGCCGGTGAGAATCCGGGTCCGCAGCGGACAGCTGCTGCGGGGCCCCTTCCAGAACAGCAGCACCAGCCCTGCGGCCACCAGCACCAGCGCCGCGATCAGCAGAATGATGTAGCCGGTGGAGAGATAGTTGGGGACCGTGTCCAGCCCCGTTTCAAACACCGTCAGATCCGCCACGGTGAAGGGCGTCATGCGGTTGAGGAGGATGAACCCGTTCACGCCGCCGCAGATCAGCCACAAGAAGGACACCAATGCGCACCAGAACGCCCGCCGCCGCAGAAAAAAGGCGGGGCAGAGCGTCAGCAGTACAATCAGGAAATTCACCAGAAATGCCAGCGGTTCCTCCGTCATAAAGCGCCAAAAGCTGGCGGGCCCATCTGTGAAGCTCTTGTGATTGAACAGCTCCACCACGACGGTGACCGCTAAAGCCAGCAGCGGAAGATACAGGAACGCTCTGCGTTCCTGTCGATGCCGTTCGGCATCCGCGGCCGCCGGCGGCAATGTCTGTTGCATCGGAATGACCTTCTTTCTTTTCATAGATTTTTTATTATAGCGCCTTTCCCTCTGCAATTCCATGAATTTTTTGCGAACTTTTTTCTTTTTCTTTTCTAAAATTTCATCTGATTTTGAAGAAAGTCTCCCTGCTCCATCGTATTAGAAACTGCGGCGGAAGCCTCTTGACAGACGGCCCCATTTGTATTATTGTACTATCGTAATAGTACATCGAGAGGAGCGGATTTCATTTGCAGCAGCGATCCAAGTTCATTCAAAGAACCAGCGCTCTGGCGCTGGCGGCGGTCCTGGCACTCGGCATGGGTGTTCAGGCGGCCGGACCGGGCGCATCCACAGTGGATGACCGGCGGGAGGACCTGACCATGTTTTATGAGACGCTGAAAGACAGACATCCGGATCTTTTTGCCAACACGCCGGAGGAGACCTTCCTGGCCCGCAAAGCAGAGCTTACAGAGCATCTGGACACCGCAAGCGACGTAGAATTTCTCTTCGGCCTGCAGAGTCTGGCCGCGCTTGTGGGCGACTCCCACACCAGCGTCCAGGTGGCGGACAGCGTGGTGGACCAGCTGAATGCCTATCCCATGGTGCTGTCCTGGCGGGACGGGCACTGGTACCTGACCACAGTTCCGGCTGAGGAACAGGATCTGCTGGGCGCGGAGGTCACCGCCATAGGCGGCCGCTCTATGGCAGAGGTGGTGGAGACCTTTGGCCGCGTGCTCAGTGCCGACAACCCGGTGAAGCTGCGGCGGCAGTACCGGCAGGTGTGCAATGTGGCGGATTACTACGCCTATCTGGGTCTGGCAAAGGCGGGTGAGCCTCTGGCCCTCACCCTGGCTGACGGCAAGACCGTCTCCATCGCTCCCATGCCCTACCTCTCCCTGGGAGAGGCGGAAATTGTCCAGCTAGGCGCTGAGGTGCCCCAGCCCGCCACTGCCCGCCAGAAGTGCAATTACTGCGCACTTCCGCTGAGCGGGCAGGTCTACTATATCCAGTACAACGTCTGCCAGGAGGACCCGGCGCTGCCCATGGAGGACTTTGCCGCCCAGGTACAGGCGGACCTGGAGGCCGGAGGTTACAGCCGCGTTCTCGTGGACCTGCGGAACAACGGCGGCGGGTCAGACGGCGTAATCTGGCCTCTGCTGTCCGTCCTGCGTCAGGAGATGGATGATGGGACCGAGGTGGTGGGACTCATCGGAGAGGCCACCTTCTCCTCTGCCATCATCAATGCCGTAGAGCTGCAGGAAATGGGCATCCCGCTGGTGGGAGAGCCTGCCAGCGGCAGCGTGGACCACTTTGGCTCCGTCAGTGGCTTTTCTCTGCCCAACTCCGGCATCCAGATTGGTGTCTCCTCCAAATACATCGACCTGGGCACCCTGCTGGACGCCGACGCCGGACGGGGCGTGGAGTCTCTGGAGCCGGATATCGCCGTTCCCCAAACCATGGCGGATACCCTGGCGGGCAGAGACACCGCTGTGGAGTGGCTGCTGGCCCATCCGGAGACGCTGGAACAGCGGGAATACCCGGATGCGCCGCTCACCCGGGGGCGGTTCGTGGGGCTGCTGTATGCTGCGGCCGGGTCCCCTGCCGCAGCGGCGGAGGCCGGTTTCCAGGATCTGCTGGGCATCGAGTGGTTCCTGCCGGCGGTGAACTGGGCCGCGGAGACCGGCGTCACCGGCGGTACGGCGGAGGGCGCCTTTGCGGCCGCACGGCACCTCACCTGGCAGGAAGCCGCCGTCTTTCTCGTCCGCACTGTGGAGGCCCTGGGGCTGGAGCCGGAGGCTGTCCGCACCGCGCCTCTGCCCGATGCGCTGGCGGAGGGTGCCTGGGACCAAACCGCTCTGGAACTGGCCTGGGAATGGGGCCTGCTTCCGGAAGACGCGGGCAGCGCCGCCGAAATCGCTCGGGTCCAGGGCGGGGCCATGGCGGATGCCTTTGCGGCCCTGCTGTAACCCCACGAATCGTCTGACCAGAAACAGCCCCCGAACGCTGCGGCGTCCGGGGGCTGTCTCAACCTCTCTGACGGCGGTGTGCCGCTGTTCTCTGCCGGGCTGTCTTCCAGGCGCACGTCCCGGCAGAGAAAAGGACCGCGGGATAACTCCCGCGGTCCTCTGATATGGTATATGCTTACTCGCTGTACATGGCCTTCAGCTTCAGCAGGTGCTGATAGCGATCCATGGCGACCTCCTCGTTGCGCTTGAACAGAGTCTCGGCGCGGTCGGGGAACTCGCGGGTCAGGCGGCTGTAACGGGCCTCGTTCATCAGGAAGGCGCGGTAGCCCTCTTCCTTGGGCTCCTTGGAATCCACAATGAACTTGTCGGTCTCAGCAGCGGGGTTGAAGCGGAACAGGTTCCAGTAGCCGCACTCGACGGCCTTCTTCATTTCCTTCTGGCAGTTCATCATGCCGCCCTTGATGGAGTGCA
>ERZ857982.2501-NODE-2501-length-14188-cov-5.008491_pt1 | contig 14188 bp, 10 predicted proteins | sample MGYA00519955_ERZ857982 | MGnify/ENA primary metagenome ERZ857982 (study PRJEB31778, sample SAMEA3449416) | human gut metagenome | biome: human gut; feature: human-associated habitat; material: faeces | place: United Kingdom | collected 2010/2012 ... | reverse complement strand
CCGCCTAAAGGCATTGGGTTTCCGCCCAAACTATGTTGGAGGTATTTTTTATGAAGCACCATCGCTTCCTTTACCGAACGCTGAGCGCGCTCCTTTGCCTTGGACTCTGCGCCCAGCTGACCGCCTGCGGCAAGAAACCCGTTCCCAAGCCCGGCTCCTCCGGGCCGTCCGCACCGTCCGTGTCGAAAAAGGTCTATGATGACAGCCTCATCACCGAGGTCTATGACGAGGAGGACTCCTTCACCGACGAATACGGCACGGAATATTCCTACATCTGTCACGTTCCGCAGCTGGAGGCCGACACGCTGGACGCCGCCGAATCGGGAGAAACGCCCAACTCTCAGTACATGGAGGTCACATGGCAGAGCTATTGGAACGACAGCCTGCTGAGCCTTTCCATCCGCGTGTTGGGCTGGACCAGCGACCTCATCGACTACGCGGTATATCACTACGATTTTGAGACCGGCCAGCGGCCGGACAACCTGGAGCTTCTGGACCGCTTCCACGTGGACGAGGGGGACTTTATCGCCGCCCTGCGCCGGGGCGCGGCCCGGCAGTTCGATTCCCATTACGCCCCCTGGGGCACGGGAGGACTCTCGCCGGAGGATGAAAACTACGGTGGCATCTCCATTGACTTAGCGGCACTCCGGGCCTGGACGGTGGCGGAGGAAAACTTCTCTCTGGATCTCGCCATGTTCTGCCCCAACGGGGACGGCACCTTCACCGCCTTCCAGCCTGTCGCCTCTATCGCGGGGGGCAACGGATGGTATTATGAGCCGGTGCTCGTGGAGCCCGGCCCCGGCGACTGGGCGGACGGCGGCCCTCAGGCCGAGGACGCTTTCGTGTCCGCCTGGCTCACCGATGACGGCGTATCGGTCTCCTTTGCCAAGAGCCAGTCGAGGGATTTCCCGGACAGCGAGACCTACCGCAGAGCCTACGGCTTTGCGTATGACACGGAGTACCCCGTAGCCGGGTGCTACGGCGACTATCAGGATATTTTCGTCAGTGCCAGCGGGCAGGATTTCTGCCCCTATGTGTTCCTTCTGACCACGGAGGGCACGGTGGAGTACATCGACATCTTCGGCGGTCTCTGGCACGGATGCCTCTGCTCCGGCGGCCCGCTCTACGGTTTCCGGGACATCGTGAGCTTTGAGTCCGGCGTCTATGAGGACGGCTTCGGCGGCGGCTACGAGACCGTGTACGCCGTGGACAAAAACGGCAGGAAATACGATATGCCCGCCTGTATCACGGCGCAGGGGAACGCCATGCCCAGCTACGCCGCCGGAAAGTGGTGCGCCAATGTGTATCACAGCGTGGCCAGCGGTGCCTCCTATGAGGGCGTCTACTATCTGAGCATCCACGAAAACGGCCTCGTGGAGATCAATGACGTTATCGTGAGCATCGACGCGCCCCTTCAGATCGCCGGCTACTGCACCTATTTAGGCACCACGGAGCTGGGCATGGTCTACCAGTTCGGCCTTTACAGCGGCGACCAGCTCCGGGAGGGCGCCTTCGCCCTTGACCTCTACAACACGGATTACGGCGAGATGACCATTACGCCCATCTCCGGCGTCAACCTCTTTGACGCCCCCGGCGGCGGCTACACCATCTTTTCCCGGCTGTAATTCCAAGCAGGCTGACATGGTATTTTCAAAAAGAGTGCTGCGGTTCAAATGAACCGCAGCACTCTTTTATATGCTCTGTCTGTGTGCGCCCTGATTCTTCCCTCTCCGGGGTCGTTTCTTTGCCTGCCGCTTGAACCTCCAATGACTGCAAAATTACCTTGGGTTCAAGAAAAGTACCTCTTGCAATTAAATGAAAAATAGCGTATAATTCAAATTGTAAGATTCAATTTCAATAAATGAAATAATATCATTCAATTTTCTTTATACACCCCGGTAACCCAACGCTGCGGAGATCTGCGCCGCCGTAGCAGAGAGCACCGGCAGGTAATGGAGCACCTGTTCATCCGTCAGCCGGGTATTGGGTCCTGTAATGCTGATGCCGGCCACAATGTCCCCGGAATAGTCCCGGATGGGGCAGGCCATGCACCGAGAGCCCACTTCGTTCTCCTCGTCATCCAGTGCGTAGCCCTGGCGGCGGACCTTGTCCAGTTCCGCCAGCAGCGCTGCCTTCGTGGTAATGGTGTGTTCTGTGTAGCGAGTCAGGCCCTTTCGGGCGATCATCTGGTCCAACTGCTCCTCACTGTAATTCAGCAACAGCAGCTTGCCGATCCCCGTGGAATGGAGAGGGCTGCTGTTGCCCACCTGCTGCATATTCATCAGCCGCTGGTTCTGCCGCATCCGCACATCCAGATACAGCATGCACATATCCTGCTCTACTGCAAGGCACAGTGCCTCGTGGATTTCCTGGAAGAGGGCTTCCATAAAGGGCCGGACAATCGGCAGAAGCTCCGTGTGGCTGCGCATCTGGTTAGCCACACGGCAGATCTTGAAGGTTAGATAATACCGCTGGGTATCTGGATCCTGGGCGGCATAGCCGCAGTTCTGCAAAGCATTGACAAATCGGAGAGCCGTGCTGGAATTCAGTCCCAGAGCGGTACTGATGTCCCGCAGGCGCATAGGTCCCTGCGCCTCTGAAAGCAGTTCCAGAACGGCGAACGCTTTTTCCGTGGATTGATTGGATGTAGCCCGGGCAGGTGTGGTTTCAGACATGGTCGGCCTCCTTGATTGATTGGCTCCATGATACCACACTTCTTCCCCTGCGTCCATCTATATTTCAATAAATGAAACTCAATTTTGTAAAGGAGATTGCTATTATGAAAATCGTAGTACTGGACGGCTATACCGAGAATCCCGGCGACCTGAGCTGGGCCCCTCTGGAAGCGTTGGGCGAGGTAACGGTTTATGACCGCACTTCCTATGAGGAATCTCCCCTCATTGCTGAGCGCATTGGTGACGCGGAGATCGTGGTGATGAACAAAACCCCCATTTCCAAGACCACCTTGGAAAAATGTCCCAATGTGAAAATGATTGCCGTACTGGCCACTGGTTTCAATGTGGTGGACCTGGCTGCCGCCAAGGAGCGGGGCATTCCCGTGTGCAACGTGCCCAACTACGGCGGCTACTCCGTCAGCCAGTTCGCTATTGCTCTGATGCTGGAAGCCTGCCTCCACATCGGCCATCATGACAAGACCGTCCATGACGGCAAGTGGCAGAACGGTGACGAATGGTGTTACTGGGACTATCCCCTCATTGAGCTGGCCGGCAAGACCTTCGGTCTGCTGGGCTGCGGCCGTATCGGCATCCACACTGCGGAGGCCGCCAAGGGACTGGGGATGCACGTCATCGCCTATGACAAGTTCCCCTCTCAGGCTGCCAAGGATCTGGGCGTGGAGTTCGTGGAGTTGGACGACCTGTTCGCCCGGTCTGACGTGCTGGGCCTTCAGATGCCCCTGATGGACTTCAACACCGGCATCATCAACAAGGAAAACATCGCCAAGATGAAGGACGGCGTCATCATCATCAACAACAGCCGTGGACAGATGGTGGTAGAGCAGGATCTGGCGGACGCCCTGAACAGCGGCAAGGTGGCCTTTGCCGGTTTGGACGTGGTCTCCACAGAGCCCATCCGGGCCGACAATCCTCTGCTGACGGCGAAAAACTGCATCATCACCCCGCACATGTCCTGGGGCTCTCAGGGCAGCCGCCAGCGGATCATGGACTGCACGGTGAATAATATCAGGGCGTTTCTGAGCGGAACACCGAAAAATGTAGTAAATCCGTAATTTTTCCGGCAGAATGCCGATTTATGAAAGGGGAATCTGACGATGGACAGCAAAACCCTGCAAACCCTTCGCCGGGACGCGGAGGATATCTGCCGCAGCGCCATTGAGGCCTCGGTGCCGGACGCCGCCATTCAGCGGGCGCTGGCCCAACTGCCCCCCTGTCAGGGGCGGACGGTGCTGGTCTCCATCGGCAAAGCCGGATGGCAGACCGCCAAGGCCGCTTACGATGCGCTGGGCAGCACCATTGAACAGGGCGTGGTGGTGACGAAATACGGCCACAGCCAAGGCCCCATCGATGATCTGGCCATTTACGAGGCGGGCCATCCCGTACCGGATGAACATTCCGTCCGGGCCACGGAAGCGGCGCTGGCGGCAGTCAGCGGCCTCAGCGCAAGGGACCGCGTGCTGTTTCTGGTGTCCGGAGGCGGCTCCGCCCTGTTTGAGCGCCCTCTGGTGCCTCTGGCGGAGCTGGAGGACATCACCGGCCAGATGCTGGCCTGCGGCGCGGACATCACCCAGATCAACACCATCCGCAAGCGGCTCTCCGGCGTCAAGGGCGGGCGGTTCGCCCAGCTCTGCGCCCCGGCCCATGTGTATGCCATCCTCCTCTCCGACGTCATCGGAGATCCCCCGGATATGATCGCCTCCGGCCCCGCCTACCCGGACAGCTCCACATCAGCGCAGGCCATGGCCCTTGTGAGCCGGTACGGTCTGACCCTCAGCCCCCAGGCGCTGGACTTGCTGGAGCAGGAACCGCCCAAGGTGCTGGATAACGTCACCACGGTCATCACCGGCAGCGTGGCCCAGCTCTGCCGGGACGCGGCGGCCCGTGCGGAAGCACTGGGCTACCGGACCTGCCTTCTGACGGACCGGCTCCAATGCGAGGCCAGGGAAGCGGGCCGCTTCCTGTCCGCCATGGCGGGGACCCACGCCGGAAAGGGCGAAAAAACCGCCTATATCTTAGGCGGCGAGACGGTAGTCCACCTGGCGGGCCACGGTCTGGGCGGACGGAATCAGGAATTGGCGCTGGCAGCGGCGGAAGGGCTGGCAGGATTGGAAGCAGTGGTGGCCTCCATTGGTTCTGACGGCACCGACGGTCCCACGGATGCGGCCGGCGGCATCACCGACGGCGCCACGGCGGACGCTCTGGCCGCTCTGGGCATTTCCATCGACAAAACGCTGGCGGACAACGACGCTTATCACGCCCTGAAAGCCTGCGGCGGGCTGATCGTCACCGGCCCTACCGGCACCAATGTCAACGACATCACGGTGCTGCTGGTGTGACCCCCTCCCCTGCCGATCCTCCCCACATATCGCAAAGAACTCCCGGAGTCCTTGTGTGTACAAGGGCTCCGGGAGTTTCTGCTGCACCACGGTTCGATCTTCAGGAATCGCTTTTCAGAGGCGGCGTTCAGTCCTCCTGACTTTTTTCCATCATGATCTCCAGAATGGTCCGGTCGGTCTCCACCATGCCCGGGGTGCTGACCCGGCCCATATTGCGGATGGCCTGCTCGGGGGTCGCGCCGCAGATGCCGTCCGTGGACTGGAGGACCACATCGCTCATCGCCAGATAGGCGCACATCATAGCGGCGTTGGTGGCGGTAGCCAGCTTCAGCGCGCAGCCGATCTTGCCGCCGTCGCAGATCATGCCGGTGAGGTTGCCGCTCATATTGATGATGGCCTTGCCGATCTGCTCATCCGTGCCGCCCATGAGCCACACCATAGTGGCCGCGGCAGCCGTGGCGGCGGAAACGCCGCAGCCGCAGGTGGCGGACAGCTTCCCGGTAAAGGACTTGATGTAGACGTTCAGCACATGGGAGAAGGCCAGCGCTTTTTCCAGCATCTCGTTGGAGGCCCCCAGATGATGGGCCATCTCCACCACGGGGATGACGGCGGTGATGCCGTGGTTGCCGCTGCCGGCGCTGCTCATAACGGCGTAGGGACAGCCGCTCATGCGGCCCTCGGCACTGCTGGCTACCCGCATCATGGTGCGGCTGAACAGGTTGTCCCCCATAGCGCCCTCCGTGACCTGCTTTTGCAGTGTGGCGGCGATGCCGATGCCAAGCCGGTGCTCCAGACCGAAGTCCGCCAGCTTTTCGTTCATCTCCATGCCGTCCAGCATGGGGGCCAGCTCCGCCTCGCTGCACTGATCCACCACGGCCCGGATCTCCGCCACCGTCATGGGCATCAGGCGGGCGTGGATGTCGTCCTGCGTACCGGCGCTGTATGCCTTCTCCAGCAGGACTTCATCATTCCGCTGGGTGAGGATGATATTGGAGTGGGTGCCCCGGATCTCGCTGATGCCGGTACCGGCCTCCGTGGTGACCTCCGCCCGGACATAGAGCTGCGCCTCGTCATGCTTGATCGCAACGGTAACACGGCGCGCCTCCGCCAGAGCGATGGCGTCGGCGGTGACGGTCTCATCAATGTCCGCCAGCAGCTGCAAGCCCTTCTCCGGATTGCTCAGGCGCGCGCCCAGCGCGGCGGCATAGTTCAGGCCCACCCGGGGGAAACCGGGAATTCCCACGCTCATGCCGTTTTTGTAGATGCCGGGGTTTACCTCCACCTTCACGGAGACGATGCTGCCCCCCACGGCATGATGGGCGTCCGCGGCGGCCAGAGCCACGCACACCGGCTCCGTGCAGCCAAGGGCCGGGACTACCTCCTGGCGCAGCAGTGTCAGCAGTTCTTCTTTGGTGATCATGGGAACGCTCCTCCTTCTTGTTTTTCAGGTGCCACATATCAGATCGTCACAATAGAAAGCAGATTCCGTGCCAACTTCTTTTTTTGACAAATTCTGCGATTTCTCTTGTAAAACCGCCCGGCCCATGATTAAATGGTTGAAGAAACTGGTCAAAGGAAGTGATTTTGTGGTGGCCAAAAAGAAGATCTCCGTCATCGCCTTAGACCCCCGGGCAGGCAAGTCCTACGGCGAGGACATCGCCGGGCTGTTTTCCGATGTGGTGGATATTTCCGTCTTTTCCATGCTGGACGGCAGCGCCGCCGGTGTTCTGGAGCGGGCGGATCTGTTTGTAGCCTCCACGGACGCCTACGGTTCCCCGGAGGAGCTGGCCAAGCACATCCCGCTGGACAGCCAGACCATGGCGATCGAGGCATCCTTCCGGTGGAGCGAACTGCGGAAACTGAAGGAGCTGCCCGCAGGCAGCAAGGTACTGTTTGTCAACATGACCGAGACCATGGCCCGGGAGGCCATTGCCCAGCTGGAGCAGTTCGGCATCACCCACATCCACTGGATCCCCTTCTACCCCGGCGCGTCGCTGGATGAGGACGTTCATATCGCCGTGACCCCGGACGAGATGCGCTACGTCCCGCCGAAGATGGAAACGGTCATCGATATCGGCCAGCGGGTCTGCACCTCCGGCATGATGATCGAGATCGCCCTGCGGCTGGGACTGGAATCCCTGCTGGAGGGGCCTGCCTTTCAGGAGTACGCCCGCAGCGTCGCCACCAGCAACTACAGCTTTGACCAGATGTTTGCCCGGTCCGTCCGTCTGGAAAGCCTATTCCATATTTTATTGGAGAGTCTGGAGGACGGCGTCATCGGCATCAACGAAAAGGGTGAGATCTTCGCCTGCAGCCGTCAGGCGGAGGATATGACCTGCGTCAGCGCGGCGCTGATCCAGGGAAAGCGGTGCGAGGAGGTCTTTCCCTACATTCCCTTCGCCGCGTGTCTCCGCGCCCGGCAAACGCTGCCCGCCAAGGTCATCAAGGTCAACAGCGTCAACCTCAGCGTGGAGGTGGTTCCGGTCATCCGGCAGAACGCCTGTATCGGCGCCTTCGCCCTGCTCCAGCGATTCAATGACGTGGAGGTCCGGCAGAACGAGCTGCGGGGCCAGCTGCTCCACAAGGGCTACTACGCCAAATACAGCTTTGACGATGTGATCGGACAGTCGGCGGCCATCCGCAGGACCAAGGAGACCCTGACCCGGATGGCCAACAGTGAAAGTCCCATTCTTCTGATCGGCGAGACCGGCACCGGCAAGGAGCTGTTCGCCCACGCCGTTCACCGGGCCTCCCGCCGGGCGGCCGGGCCGTTTCTGGCCATCAACGTGGCGGCGTTTCCGGAAAATCTGCTGGAAAGTGAGCTGTTCGGCTACGAGGAGGGGGCCTTCACCGGAGCCAAAAAGGGCGGCCGCCCCGGCCTCTTTGAGTTGGCCCACAGGGGCACGCTGTTTCTGGACGAGGTGGAGGGCATGAGCCCCGCCCTTCAGGTCAAGCTGCTGCGGACCTTGCAGGAGCGGGAGGTCATGCGGGTCGGCGGCAACAGCATCATCCATGTGGACGTCCGCATTGTGGCCGCCACCAACGAGGCGCTGGAACGGAAGGTGCGGGAGGGCACCTTCCGCCGGGATCTCTATTACCGGCTGAACACCCTGCCGGTGGTCATCCCGCCCCTGACGGAGCGGGGGGACGATATGTTCCTGCTGATGGATCAGTTCCGCCGGGAGCTGAACGGCGACTTCCGCCTGACGGAGCCGGTGCAGGACTTTTTCCGCCGTCACACATGGCCCGGCAATATCCGGGAGCTGCGGAACGTGGTGGAATACTTCATCTATACCGACCACCGGGACATCACCATGGAGGACCTGCCCCCCACCCTGCTGCTCTCCGGGGACGCCCTCTCCCGTCCGGCGTCCGCCCCAGCGGCGCGGCAGGACGCGCCGGCCCCCTCCATGTCGGATTCCTTCCGGTTCGTGCTCGCCCAGCTGTACGCGGCCTCCGAGGCCGGGACGCCCATGGGCCGGGACAAGCTGCTGCAAAAGGCCCGGGAGTCCCATGTTCCCCTCTCTCAGCAGGAGATCCGGACCATCCTCTCCGAAATGGCGGAGCAGGGGCTGGCCCGCGTCAGCCGAGGCCGGGGCGGCAGCCAGCTGACGCCCAAGGGCCGGGAGCTGTGGGAAATCGGTCAAAGATGAAAAGCTATAACCATTTATACCAATTCAACCAATAAAAATCGATCGTGCGCGGCCCTGTTTTCCGGGGCAGCCGCAGTGTCCGGGAGGGATTTTGGCGATTTGCCAAAATCCCTCCCGGATATTTCATACGCTTTTCCGGTTTCCAATGGGTTTCCTCTCGCGGTCACGCCGCCCCGGCGGTTTGGCACAGTTCTTGCTTAGTAATCAGTCAAAGCATACAGACGTGCCACTGAACACGCAAAGAAAGGATGTGGGAGTCATGCAATATGATTTCGACCAAGTGGTAGACCGCTCCAAAAACCTCTCCGCCAAGTATGACGAACGGGTCAAGAAGTTCGGCACCGACGATGTGATCCCCCTGTGGATCGCGGATATGGACTTCCGGACCGCCCAGCCCGTCATCGACGCGCTGAAGGCCCGGGCCGAGGAGGGCATCTGGGGCTACACCGCCCGGCCCGCCAGCTATTTCGAGGCCGTGAAGAACTGGCAGAAGCGCCGCAACGGCTGGAACACAGACACGGCCCTCATGAGCTTCAGTCCCGGCGTGGTCCAGACCCTCAGCGTCATGATCCGGCTCTATACCCCCCAGAACGGCAATGTTCTGATCCAGACCCCCGTGTACGGCGAGTTCTATGACATGACTGAACTGGCCGGCCGGCACGTCATTGAAAATCAGCTGGTAGAGCAGGACGGCGCATGGACGGTGGACTGGGCCGACTTCGAGGAAAAGCTCCGGAGCGCGGACATCTTCCTGCTGTGCAACCCCCACAATCCTCTGGGCATCGTCTGGACGGAGGAGGAGCTGCGCCGGATGATGGAGCTGTGTCTGAAGCTCCATGTTCTGGTGGTCAGCGACGAGATCCATTCCGACCTCATCTTCCACGGCAAGCGCCACATCCCCACCGCCTCCCTCTCCCCTGAGATCGCCGCCAATGTGGTCACCGGCATCTCCGCCACCAAGACCTTCAATCTGGCGGGTCTTCAGGCCAGCACCGCGGTGTTCCCCAACGCCCACATGAAGGCCATGTTCGACAAATTCTGGACCGACATGGATATCCACCGCAACAACGCCTTCTCCGTCACCGCCATGGAGGTGGCCTTCAATGAAGGCGAGGAATGGCTGGAGCAGCTCTTGCCCTACATTTCCGCCAACTTCGACTTTGTGGTGGACTACTGCGAAAAGCACATCCCCAGGATCAGGACCTACGCCCCCGATGCCACCTACCTCATGTGGCTGGACTGCCGGGATCTGGGCCTGAGCAACGAAGCGCTTCATGACTTCATGATCCAGAAGGCAAAGCTGGGCCTCAATGACGGCTGTGCCTTCGGCCGGAGCCTGAACGGGTATATGCGGCTCAATGTTGCCTGTCCCCGCAGCATTCTGGAACAGGCCATGCGTCAGCTGGAAGCTGCCGTCAACAGCCTGTAAGGCTGGCGGTTTCACGATAAGGCAGCCTCAGAAACGCCGGACGAGCTTCAAGTCCCGAAAAAAGCGCCACGCATACCGAAAAGCGTCGGATTATAGTAAAATCGCCGGTTCAAATGAACCGGCGATTCAGCGTGTCAAAAAAGTCTTTTCTCCCCGCTGAGCAAGTTTTCAGAACTTTCTAAGAGTTCTGAAAACTTAGGATTTCAATGGCGTAGGGAAACAGGCGAAGCACCGCCGGTGGCGGATCAAGTGAGCCTGTTTCGAGGAAGGCTCCCAATCAGCGGATATAAAGTATCCGCTGATTGGCTTGAGCCGACGGTGTATCCCTTCTTGGGTTATCTCCGCGCTAAGAGCCGCCTTGCGGCGGTTGCGCTCCGAAACACGCCTGCGGGCGTAGTCCCGCGCACACCCTTCACCCGCAAGGGGTATGCGGCATCCGTAAAGCGGCGGAGCCGCTAACGGCTGCCCTACCTTACCGTCGCGGAGAATTTACCACTTTATCGACAGTCTCAGATCCGGTTCCATTGTGATGGGACCGGACCTTTTTACGCTTCCATGCAGAAGGTGGAGCGGAGGAGCCGCTTACCGCTTTCAGTCTTCATGTGCTCTTCCAGGAAGTTCTTCCTGTTTTCCGGGCTGTAGCCGCTTTCGGAGGCGTTTACGATATAATCCGCTTCGATGAGAATCTGGTAGTCGATACCGTCAATATCCGTGTAGGTATGGTGGTGGCTCACCAGATAAGCCACCCGGTCCACCTGCTCCGCAGACAGGCCCGCATCCGCCAGGAAGCTGCGCACCAGGGGGCCGCCCTCTTCCTCCTGTCGCTTGCCGTTAGTATTGCCGTATTTTTCCCGGCACAGGGGGCAGGCGATGTCATGGGTGATGGCGGCGATCTCCAGTGTTTCCTGGGTCCTCCGGTCCAGGCCCTCCAGCTCGCCGATGGTTTTGGCGTAGGTCCACACGCACATGAAATGGTTCATGTCGTGCAGGTTCCCGTTGGAGAATGCGATCATTTTTTCCATGATCTGAGAGATATTCATATTTGCCTCCTTAAAGTGTGTTTTGCGTCATAGGTTGAAGCGGCGGCGGGCCTCCTCCCGGAGAGAGGGCACCCGCCGGACGATCCGCAGGGGGATGATGAGTCCCACGCAGACCGCCAGCACGATCAGGGACCACCCTGGCTGCCACACACCACGGAAATACCGGTCGATGCAGAATTCAAGGCCCATCGCCAGAAGCCCAGCCGCCCCGATGACCAGGGCAATGGCGGAGAGGGTGGAGCGCCGCCCGCCCCGGAGCAGAAAACTCAAAAGAAAGACCAGCACCCCAGCCCAGCCGATCATGGGTAGGGCCAGCCCCCGGAACCAGCGGCTGCCGCCCAGGTCGATGGAGATGAGCCAGACATAGATGCCAATGGCCGCCACATCGGCGGTGAGCCGGAAAAAGACCGGCAGCCGCCGCAGCACCATAGGCAGGGTGAACCAGACCCACAGCATCACCGCCGCCCCGATGACGTACAGGGACCAGGGACGGTCCGTGGGCAGGAACAGGTTCAAAAGCCCGCAGCACAGGGAAACGGACACCAGCATGGCCGTCAGCAGAATGGCGGCCTCTCGCCTGGAGGCGGGCTGTACGGCGGCGGAGTTGGCGGGAAAGTAGGGCGGCGCATCCAGTTCCGGATGCCAGGCAGGCGTCCCGCACAGGGGACAGGTTTTGGCGCTGGGGTCCAGCTCCACGCCGCAGTTGACACAGTAAGACATAACATGCTCCTCTTATCGGTTGCTCTCGATCCGCACCGGAATGCCCTCCCGGACCAGAAAGCGGAAAAAGTCCCGCTCTGTGTCCGTTTCGGCCTGGGTGCCGGCAAAGGTGATTTCCATGATGTCTCCATAGCTGATGGAGGCACAGTGGCACCGGGGCACGGTGGCCTGGCCCAGCACCACCTCCATGCCCTGAATATGGGGAGCCATCTCCGGCGGCACGGTGAAGGCGCCGGGATTGGTATAGGTGCAGGAGTAGGGCCGCACCCCCAGGAGATAGTAGTTGAGGGCCATCACCGGATTTTTCAGAAACACCGGCACCGCCCGGAGAAAGAAATTCTTCGTGAAGCGGACATTGCCGGTAAAGGCGGCCTGCAGCTCCTGGCGGTGGACGTGGAGCTTCATATAGTGCCGCACCTGGGAGACGATTTCCGGAAAAGTGTAATCCCCCAAGGCAGGGTCGATGCTGGGACGGACGGTGGTAATGAAGTTCCGCACCGTTTCCGAGGGGAACCAGCTCCGCAGATTGATGGGCACCGCCAGGGCCACCGGGCGTTCCTTGTGGGGATGCTCCCGGCGCTGCTTTTCCAGCAGTACGTGAATCAGCACGGCGGAGAGGTATTCCGTGATGGAGGCGCCATAGCTCCGTGCGGCCTCCCGGAGCTTCCCCAGGGGCACGAAGCCCATGGTGACATGGAAGGTGTAAAAAGGCTCCGGGGTGCCGGTGTTGGCATAGGCCTTAGGCATCCGCCGCAGACCCAGGGCGTGCCGCCCGGCATAGCGGGCGTAAGCGTCCTCCAGCTCCTCCTTCCGGGGCGGCTCCTCCAGGTCCAGCACACCGTTTCCGGCCGGAACGCTTATGCCTGTCTGCCGCAGATACTCCGCCAGCAGCGTCCGGAAAAAGGTTAGGGCCCCGGCCCCGTCGGACAGGGCGTGGAACACCTCCAAGGAGATGCGGTTCCGGTAGTAGTAAAACCGCACCAGCCAGCCGTTGTCCTCCCGGAAGCGCACCGGCTGGCAGGGATTGGCCACGTCGGCTTTCAGGAAGGGGCCGGGGGCGGTGTTTGGCTCCAGATAGTACCAGAATAAACCCCGGCGGATGCGGACGGCAAAGCTGGGGAACCGGGGCAGCACCCGGTCAATGGCGTTTTGCAGGGCGGCGGGCCGCACCGGCTCTGTCATCAGGGCGGAGAAGCGGTAGATGGCGGAATATTCCTCCCTTTGCAGGGCGGAATAGAGAATGCCGGCATTGTCCAGCCGGTACCACTGACTGTCCGGTTTTGCCATCTGCGTCACCTCCCCGAAAATAGTTACAAATCATTGTAGCACATGGGGAAAAGCGTGACAAGAGATGGCCCATTTTCCACTTCCCATTTTCCGTGATTTATGGTATTCTGCAATCAACACGAAAGAGCGGAGGGCCTATGGAAAAGCTGCAATTAGGCAGAAAACGGAAAACGGATGCCGAAAAACCCCGGATGGACCCGCTGATGCGGGCGCTGAAAGCCCTGCACAGCGCCGGTTCCCCGGAGGCCATGACCCCGGAGGAGCTGGAGCATCAGCGCCGGAACCAGGAAATTCTGGGCCGCCTTACCGCCCCTATGGCGGGGATGGAGTATGAAGAGCTTTCCATCGGGGCCATGCCTGCTGCCTGGACCCGGCTGAAAGCGCCCCATGGGGACCGCCGGGTGATCCTCTACTGCCACGGCGGCGGCTATACCAGCGGCAACCTGGGCTATTCCCGTATTCTGGCCTCCAAGCTGGCCAACGTCACCGGCTGGCAGGTGCTCTCCTTCGAGTACCGCCTCGCCCCGGAGCACCCCTATCCCGCCGCGGTGGAGGACGCCGTGAAGGCCTGGGACTACCTGATGTACCAGGGCTACGGCGCCCGGGACGTGGTGGTGGCCGGCGACTCCGCCGGCGGAAACCTGGCCCTGGTGCTCACCCACCTGCTCAAAGAGGCCGGACGGCGGCTGCCCCGGGCCCTCATTCTCCTCTCCCCGTGGACAGATATGACCGCCAGCGGCAAGTCCTACCAGGAGCGGGCCGCCATCGACCCGGTGCTCACGGTCAACTATATTCACGCCGTTCGGGACGCCTACGCCCGGGACCAGGACTGGTCCGACTTCCGGCTCTCCCCCCTGTTCGGCGATTTGAAGGACTTTCCCCCCACCCTCATCCAGGCGGGAAGCAGCGAGCTGCTGCTTTCCGACTCTATCCGCCTGCGGGACCGGCTGGTGCAGGCCGCGGTGCCTTGCCGGCTGGAGGTGTGGACGGATCTCTGGCATGTATTCCAGATGTTCCCCATGAAAAA
>ERZ857982.2486-NODE-2486-length-14295-cov-11.935955_pt1 | contig 14295 bp, 9 predicted proteins | sample MGYA00519955_ERZ857982 | MGnify/ENA primary metagenome ERZ857982 (study PRJEB31778, sample SAMEA3449416) | human gut metagenome | biome: human gut; feature: human-associated habitat; material: faeces | place: United Kingdom | collected 2010/2012 ... | reverse complement strand
TGCACCCACAGCATACCACATCCAGCGGCGGATTTCCAGCCGGGAAGGTGCTCTGTCCGGTGAGCAGGAACTCAATCACGCTCAGCTTCGGGATACGGTAGGTGCGGCCGATTTTAAGCGCAAACAGGCGGCGGGAACGGATCAGTTCCCCGACCGTGTGGCGGTTCAGACCAAGCATCTCCGCAGCCTGCTGAAGGCTGACGGCATCGGGGTAGCCGGGAAACATCTGGGAATAGGCATCGTTAAACTTCATAGACCCTCCTTGGATATGGCAGATGATCATGCCGTGAAAACTGATAATTTGAAAAAGCTTAGATAAAGCTTGAGGATAAAAGCGATATGTAAGAGAAGCCGGCTAACATGCTGACTTCCCGAAAAATATGTTAAGGTCTCCCATATTCGCCCTCGGCACCCTAGGAGTGGGGAATCGTCCAGCAGCGGGCTTGCACCGCACCATTGGCATTTCAGCCACCCCGTCTTCGTTATGACCGGGCTGCGAGTTACAGAAGTACCTTTTGTGAAGTACCGGACGATTGAACTATTCTGTTTTCAAAGAACAGAGTTTTATAGAAAATCTTCGAAATTTAAGGCTTCCGAAAAATTGTCCCTCTAATTGGTAGGCATCGAGAAAGGCCAAAAAGTAACCCGAAAAAGAAATTTGTTAAAAAGTTCTTGGAAAATATAGCCGAAGTAGCTTCTTGGTTAAAATAACGTCGGTCCATGGGGTAACCGATGGAGGGCGAAACTTTGCAACAATGGCGGTGCCTGAAGTTGAAAGTGGTCTTGAAAAAAGATGCCCTCAATAGGTAGCCGACGAAAAAGGCCAAAACGTAGCAATGCTTTTGAAAATTAACAAAAAAGTCACAATTTGCATTTGCAAATCGTGCGTCTGCTATTAAACGGAATTGTCATAATAATCATACGAGTACAAGCAAACCTTCGTGAAAGAAGATACTCCGAAGAAATACCCCTCTATATACGAGCCCACGAAAAGGGCTATTCTGCACCCACCACTTACAATCTGTAACCAAGATGTAATCGTTCAAATTGATACTAGCCAGAAGAATCCTTCATAGCGTCAAAAAGTGTGTCACCTGCGGATAGGTGGCAATGTAAAGAGAGCTGACAGTGGTTTCAACTCTCGCATCGCAGATAGACTTGCAGCCCATCTGCGTCAATATGATATAGGTCTCCCATATTCGCCCTCGGCACCCTAGGAGTGGGGAATCGTCCGGCAGCGGATTCACACCGCACCATTGGCATTTCAGCCACCCCGTCTTCGTTATGACCGGGCTGCGAGTTACAGAAGTACCTTTTGTGAAGTACCGGACGATTGAACTATTCTGTTTTCAAAGAACAGAGTTTTATAGAAAATCTTCGAAATTTAAGGCTTCTGAAAAATCATCCCTCTAATTGGTAGCCGACGAAAAAGGCCATTCTGCACCCACAATTTATAACTTGTAACCAAGATGTAATCTCTCGAATCGATATTCGCCAAAAAAGAAGCCTTCATATACGAACCCAGTTGAAAGGCCAAAATACAACCACATCTTCGAAAGTTAACAAAAAAGTCACGATTGGAACTTATGAAAAAAGAAGGCTGGATTTCTCCAGCCTTCAAAAAGTATGTATCAATAATTTTTGCTCAGAGTCTTCTCAAGCGTATCCGCAAACTTGGCATCCTGCTCCTTCGTCCGCTTTGGGCTCCCCTTGGGGTGCTTTCCGGCACGGAGGAGCTTTTTGTTTTCATACCGTCGCAGCATGAGAGCGTCTATGTTGTCGGCGGTGTATTCCAGACCATTCTGGTTCAGCACCCGGGCGCACTTGGCAAGGCACATACTCGCCAGCCCGTAGTCCTGTGTTACGACAATATCACCCGGTTTTACCCGGTTGACGAGGGCAAAGTCCACGCTGTCAGAACCTTTATCGAACACCAGCGTCTGCGCACCTTCCCGCTCGATTTGGTGAGCGGTGTCACACAGGATGATGACCGGAACGACAAACCGCTTTGCAATCTGCAACGTCAGATCGACGACCGGACAGCCGTCTGCATCAATCAAAATGGTCATGTGTGTTCCTCCATCACCCACTGAAATGCTCTTGCGGTACGCAAATCAGCGTCCTTAAAGTGTCCGCCGCTGTTCCATTCAAGGGTGCAGTCTGCGCCACGCTCTGTAAGCCGACTGTGCAGAGTGCGGATATTATCCCCCACCACAGCCATGACAGCGTTTTTCGTGTGTTCTTCCTTGTCGCCAAGGCTTAGATAAATGTGCTGTGTTTGCATCGGGTGCCGTTGTTCAAACTCCATCCAGCCCGGGAACCACACCGAGGGAGATGCAGCGGCGACACCATAGAACAGATCAATCTGGGTGGATGCCCACAATGCAAACAATCCTGCCAGCGAGTAGCCGCCCAGAATGATTTTGATGTTTTCCGGGAGACGAAACTGCTGCTTCAGCGTGGGAATGACCTGTTCCGTCAGAAAGCGCAGAGCGTCCGCAGCATTGCCACCGAAACCCTGCTTCCCCCACACGGCAGGGGCTTCCCATGGAGAAAGTGCATCGTTCCAGCTTTCCACCGGAATGGCCGCAAACAGAAAGTGGTGCGCACTCTGTGCAATAGCGGTAACCTCGCTTTCCATGCTCTGCAGCTCGTGTTCGCCGGTCATTTGGAGCAGCAGGTATTCTGTATGAGCTTCGCCGTAAATGCGGCAAGGTCTGTTCCCGATTTGCATTGTCTGTGCGGTCATTGCGGCATCCTCCCGAAAAAACTTTGATAAGCCCAGTATAGCAACTGAAAAATCATTTTGCAATTCAAAAGGCGTTCATAGCCGTAGCAAGCAGTGTCTTCGTATATACAAAGACCATTTTGCGTTGCAAAATGCTTGTTGGGAAATCCCAAACCCTTGAACTACATCCGATGGATGCAGGCTACGCGTTTTTTGCAAAACGCTCTTTCAGCACACCGCAGGAATGCGCAGCCATCACGGAATTGTGATGATTACAGGGATTGGGATTGCATCCCAACAAGCGAATGAACACAGCAGAATTTTAATTCTGCGTGCGAATTTAGCCTTTGTGCGCACAAAGGCTCTGCTTGCCACGGTTATGGTTCTGCGAATGCGATTGAGAAACTTTTCATTCGCATTGCAAACCGGGTGGCACTTTTGTATAATTGGTTCAATGAACACACGCATAAAATCGGAGGGGCTGTCCGATTAAAAAATTCTAAAAACGCCCTATTGTAGGCCACTGGGAGGAATAGCATGAACAAGCAGCAACTCGCATCGAAAATCTGGGAATCTGCCAACAAGATGCGCTCTAAAATCGAAGCCAACGAGTACAAGGATTACATTCTGGGCTTCATGTTTTATAAATTTCTGTCGGACAAGGAAGTCAAATGGCTGAAAGAGAATGACTGGACAGACGAATATCTGCCGGATTTGACCGAAGACGATGCCGAAACGCTGGATACCGTTCGGAAGAATGTCGGCTATTTTATCGCCTATGAAAATCTGTTTTCCACATGGATCAGCAAAGGCAGCGACTTCAAGGCTGACGACGTAACGGTGGCATTACAGGCATTCAGTCGACTAATCGACCCGCACCACAAAAAGGTGTTTGACGGTGTCTTTGCTACGCTGCAAACCGGCCTGTCCAAACTGGGTGAAAGCTCCGGTGCGCGGACAAAGGCCATTCGCGACCTGATCTATCTCATCAAAGACATTCCCATGGACGGCAAGCAGGATTATGATGTTCTCGGCTTTATCTACGAATATCTGATCAGCAACTTTGCAGCAAACGCAGGCAAGAAGGCCGGCGAGTTCTACACGCCGCACGAAGTTTCGCTGCTCATGTCTGAAATCGTGGCGTACCACCTGAAAGACCGGGAAGAGATCAAAATTTACGACCCCACCAGCGGTTCCGGCTCGCTGCTGATCAACATTGGTCAGTGTGCTGCACGGTATATGGGCAATGGCAACAACATCAAATACTACGCACAGGAGTTGAAGGAAAACACCTACAACCTGACCCGCATGAACCTTGTCATGCGCGGCATTCTGCCCGACAACATTGTAACGCGCAACGGCGATACGCTGGAGGAAGATTGGCCGTACTTTGAAGAAAACGATCCGGTCAACACCTACGACCCGCTGTTTGTGGATGCGGTGGTATCAAATCCCCCATATTCGCAGGCGTGGAATCCGAACGACAAAGAGAACAACCCGCGCTTTTCGGATTACGGCCTTGCCCCCAAAGGCAAGGCAGACTACGCCTTTTTGCTGCACGACCTGTACCACATCCGTAATGATGGTATTGTGACCATCGTTCTGCCTCACGGCGTTCTGTTCCGTGGCGGTGAAGAAGGTACGATTCGCAAAAATCTGATTGACCACAACAACATTGATGCAATCATCGGTCTGCCCGCCAATATTTTCTTCGGCACAGGCATTCCCACCATCATCATGGTGCTGCGGAAGAATAAAAAGGATTCGGACGTTCTGATTATTGATGCGTCTAAGGGCTTTGAGAAGGACGGCAAAAACAACAAGCTGCGTGCCTGTGACATCAAACGCATTGTGGATGCTTACAAGGAACGCCCGGATAAAATCGAAAAATTCGCACGCAGAGTATCCCGTGCGGAGATCGTTCAGAACGATTACAACCTGAACATTCCCCGCTATGTGGACTCTTCCGAAAAGGCTGAGAGCTGGGACATTTACGCTTCTATGTTTGGCGGTATTCCCGAGGCCGAACTGCAAGATCTGTCTGCCTACTGGACAGCATTCCCGCACCTGAAAGCGACTCTGTTCAGCCCGGACAACGAAGCCTATTGCCGTCTGAATGTGGCCAATTTGAAGAACGCTGTTCTGTCCCACCCGGATGTGGTGGCGTTCAAGACCGCTTTCCAGAATGCTTTCGGTGACTTTGATGCCTATTTGAAGTCCGCACTCATCGACGGCATGACGCAGCTGAATGCTGCCGGCGAGGAAGAACGCCTGAGCCGGGAGATCTTTGCACGGCTGGCAGGAATTCCACTGGTTGACCGCTATGCAGCATACCAGCTTTTGGACGACGACTGGAAGAAAATTGCCATCGACCTTGAAATCATCCAGACCGAGGGTTTTGCTGCAACCAAGCAGGTAGACCCAAACATGGTGCTGAAAAAGGATGCCGAGGTGCAGGACGGCTGGGTGGGCCATGTGCTGCCCTTTGAGCTGGTGCAGAGCGTTAAAATGCATGAGGAAGTGGCAGCACTGCGGGCAAAAGAAACTCGCCTTGCCGAAATTGCAGGCGAGTATGAAAGCTATCTGGACGAACTGAGTGAGGAGGACAAGGAACAGGATTTTGTCAACGATGGTGCCTTTGTTGCCGCTGAGGTCAAAAAGGCCATCAAGGCGCGGGAGGTAGAGCCGGCTACCTTGAGCATCCTGAAAGATGTGGACGCGCTGTTTGCCGAGGAAAAGACCCTGAAAAAGCAGATCAAGGACGACAGTGCCGCCCTCCACCAGCGCACCAAAGGCGTGATTGAACGCCTGACCGATGAAGAAGTGCGTGACCTGCTGCACCGCAAGTGGATCTTGCCCCTGATGGAAAATCTGAACAGCCTGCCGGATGCCGTTCTGGACGATTTTGTGAAGCAGTTGGATGCCGTCTGCAAGAAATACGAAACCACCTTTGAGGACGTAGAGAGCCAGATTGCCGATACCGAGCACGAATTGCTGGGGCTGCTGGACGATCTGCAGGGAAATGAATTTGACATGAAGGGCATTGCAGAACTCAAAAAGTTGCTGGGAGGTGAATGATTATGCAGGATAACGAGAAGAAACCTGCCCTCCGGTTCAAGGGTTTCACTGACCCTTGGGAACAGCGTAAGTTAGGGGATGCGTTTGAAAGAGTTGTCCGAAAAAACACGAATAACGAATCGCGGTTGCCGCTAACAATTTCTGCACAAGACGGCTTGGTTGACCAGATCACATATTTCAATAATCGTGTTGCCAGTCGTGATGTGAGCAATTATTATCTGGTCTACAACGGCGAATTTGCTTATAACAAGAGCACTTCGGACGGATACCCATTTGGTGCTGTTAAACGGCTTGATTGGTATGAAAAAGGCGTTTTGTCGACGCTTTATATCGTGTTTGCACTAAAGCATCCCGAAAAAGATGACTCGGATTTTATGACAGTGTTTTATGATACTGACCGTTGGCATCGAGGCGTTGCCGAGCGTGCGGCAGAGGGCGCAAGAAATCACGGCTTGCTGAATATCTCGGCAGATGATTTCTTTGATATTGATACAACTATGCCAGAAGATAAGGTGGAGCAAGAAAAAATCGGCAGGCTATTGAAGAAACTTGACACCCTTATCACCCTTCATCAGCGTAAGTATGAGAAGTTAGTGAATATCAAAAAGTCCATGCTGGACAAGATGTTCCCCAAAAATGGGGCATCTGTACCGGAAATTCGCTTCAAGGGTTTTACTGACCCTTGGGAACAGCGTAAGTTAGGAGATTTATGTGTAGAATTCAGAAGCGGTGAGTTTATTAGTGCATCAGATATTACAGAGACTGGAGAATACCCTGTTTTTGGAGGAAACGGATTGCGCGGTTTTACAGATCGCTTTAACCATGATGGAGAATATACTTTGATTGGTCGTCAAGGGGCTCTTTGTGGGAACGTGAATTTTGCCGTAGGAAAATCATATTTCACTGAACACGCTATCGCTGTAAGAGCAGATAAAAAAAACCAAACTCGCTTTCTGTACTATCTGTTTTCAACGATGGATTTGGGGCAGTATTCTGGACAATCTGCTCAACCGGGATTGGCAGTTGGAAATCTTGTTGAGTTAAAAAGCACTTTGCCGGATAAACAAGAACAAGAGAAGATTTCCGGGGTTCTAACGGCATTAGATACCCTTATCACCCTTCATCAACGTAAGTTGGAAAAGCTGCAAAACATCAAGAAATCCTGTCTTGAAAAGATGTTTGTATAAAAATAAGTGGTGCAATTTGCCCATAATCAGAAGATGGACGTATCGGCGTTTGTTGTTTGGCTAAGGGAGCAACGCAATTTCTCTTGCCCGTTCAGAATATGCAAAACAGGCTGATGAATGAAAATCAAGGTAATGTCAGACGCTTGGAACAGCTGTGTTTTAAAGCTATCGGGAGTCAAAAATCAAAATTTGAACCGAATACGCAAAACCGAGAGTGAAATTTTCAGCGAACATTCGGTAGGCGGTGGAAAATAGCTGCTGAAAGTGTGCATTTGTTCCTACTTGGGAACAGCGTAAGCTGGATGAAGCGTTTGATTTTACAGTTCCAAATAATACGCTTTCCCGTGCTGAACTAAACCAAGAAAGTGGCTCTGTTCGGAATGTCCACTATGGCGATGTCCTGATAAAATATGGCTCTGTGTTAGACGTTCAGAACGATGAACTTCCGTTTATAACCGGGAGAAGCAAAGAAGATTTCAAAGGTGCACTTCTGCAAAACGGAGATATCATCATTGCTGATACTGCTGAAGATGAAACGACCGGAAAAGTCTGTGAAATCGTCAATATTCAGGATAAAGATGTTGTGGCAGGACTTCATACGATGGTGTGTCGTCCCAAAAACAAAACAGCAGAAGGCTATTTCGGCTACTACATGAATTCAAGCTCCTATCATCACCAGCTTTTACCGTTGATGCAGGGCATTAAAGTTCTATCCCTTAGTAAAACCAATGTTCAAAAAACAACGGTGAAATACCCGAAAGATAAAGCAGAGCAACAAAAAATTGCAGATTGCCTTAGACGTATTGATGCCCTTATCACCCTTCATCAGCGTAAGCTGGAAAAGCTTGTACAAATTAGAAAAGCCTTCGCAGAGAGGTGCTTTTTGCAAAGTCGAAAGGAGTTCGTTATGGCGTTTACAAAAGAAGCCGATTTTGAAGAGGCGGTGGTAAAGCTCCTGATAGAACGCGGCTGGAAAGATGGTGTGCTGAAGAACTACACCGAACAGCAGCTGATCCAGAACTGGGCGAACATCCTTTTTGAAAACAACCGTGGCATTGACCGACTGAACGATTATCCGCTGACAGATGGCGAGATGCAGCAGATCATGGAACAGGTCATGAACGCGAAAACGCCGATGAAGCTGAATAAATTTATCAACGGCAAAAGTGTGCTTATCAAGCGTGACAATCCTGACGATAAGCTGAATTTCGGCAAAGAAGTGTCCCTGAAAATCTATGACCGTCTGGAAATTGCAGCCGGACTTAGCCGCTACCAGATCGCAGAGCAGCCAAAGTTCCCCACCAAGTCCAAAATTTTGAATGACCGCCGCGGCGATTTGATGCTGCTCATCAATGGTATGCCGGTCATTCACATGGAACTGAAAAAGAGCGGTGTTTCCATCAAACAGGCTTGCAACCAGATTGAAAAATACGCGGCAGAGGGCATTTTTACGGGACTGTTCTCGCTGGTGCAGATTTTTGTGGCCATGAACCCGGAAGAAACGGTCTACTTTGCCAATCCCGGCCCGGAAGGACAATTCAACCCCAGCTACTATTTCCATTGGGCGGACTTCTACAACGAGCCGATGAACGACTGGAAAGACGTTACGACGGCACTTTTGTCTATCCCGATGGCGCATATGTTGGTGGGCTTTTATACCGTTGCCGATGGTTCTGATGGCATTTTGAAGGTGATGCGCAGCTATCAGTACTACGCTGCCAGCAAAATTTCGGATGCCGTTTCCAAGGCGAAATGGGAGAATGACCAGCAGCGCGGCGGCTACATCTGGCACACCACAGGTTCCGGCAAGACTATGACTTCTTTCAAGTCCGCTCAACTGATTGCATCTTCCAAGGATGCGGACAAAGTGATTTTTCTGATGGACCGAATCGAGTTGGGCACTCAGAGCCTGAAAGAATACCGCAACTTTGCAGAGGAAAACGAGGAGGTGCAGGCTACCGAGAACACGGATGTTCTTGTGGACAAGCTGAAAAGTACTTCGCCGTCCGATACGCTCATCGTGACTTCCATCCAGAAGATGAGCAACATCAAGGATGATGCACAAAACAAGCTGAACCCCAACGACATTGCGCTGATCAACGCAAAGCGGTTGGTTTTTATCGTGGACGAGTGCCACCGTTCCACCTTTGGCGATATGATGCAGACCATCAAACATACATTCCCGAAAGCACTGTTCTTTGGTTTTACCGGTACGCCGATCCAAGGCGAAAACCAGAAGAAAATGAGCACTACCGCCACCGTTTTCGGCAACGAGCTGCATCGGTACAGCATTGCAGACGGCATCCGGGATCACAACGTGCTGGGTTTTGACCCTTACAAGGTGCTGACCTTCAAGGACAGCGACTTGCGGAAAGCGGTTGCACTGGAAAAAGCAAAGGCATATTCTGTGGACGAAGCTCTGGCAGACCCGCAGAAGAGCAAGGTGTTCTATAAGTATCTGAATCTGCCGATGACAGGCGGAAAAGATGCGCTCGGTGAGGAGATAAAGGGCATCGAGGATTATATTCCCAACACCCAGTATGAGGGCGAAGAACACCAGAAAGCCGTGGTGGAGGACATTTGCGAGAACTGGCAGACCCAGAGTCGCAACAGCAAATTTCATGCCATTTTTGCAACCTCTAGCATCCCGGAAGCCATCCAATATTACAAGAGGTTTAGAGAAGCCGCACCATGGCTGAAAGTCACCGCACTATTTGACCCCAATATTGACAACAACGGCAAAGGCATCACCAAAGAAGAAGGGCTAAAAGAGATCGTAGAAGACTATAACGCCCGCTATGGACAGGACTTCAGCATTCCGACTTTTGCCAAGATGAAAAAGGACATTGCGGCACGGCTGGCGCACAAATTGCCCTACCAGCGCATTGAGCGTACCCCGGAAAAACAGCTTGATCTGCTGATCGTGGTGGATCAGATGCTGACAGGCTTTGACTCCAAGTGGATCAATACGCTGTATCTGGATAAGGTGCTGCAATACGAAAATCTGATTCAGGCGTTCTCCCGCACCAACCGACTGTTTGGCGATGACAAACAGTTTGGCACCATCAAGTATTACCGCCGTCCGCACACGATGGAGAAAAATATCGCAGATGCGGTAAAAGAGTATTCCGGCGATAAACCGTTTGGCCTGTTTGTAGATAAACTGGACAAGAACGTGGAAAAACTGAATGCCCTCTATGCGGAGATCAAAGATCTGTTTGTGTCGGCGGGCATTGAAGAGTTTTCGCAGATCCCTGCGGATATGGCAGAGCGCAAAAAGTTTGCCGACCTGTTCCAGTCCTTCAACGAAAATCTGGAAGCAGCCAAGGTGCAGGGCTTCGAGTGGGATAAGCCCATTGTGATCATCAACGAGGATACAGATGAGAAAACGGAACTTCATGCGGACTTTGATGAGAGAACGTTCAAAGTGCTGGCACTCCGCTATAAAGAGTTGTTCACGCCGAATCCGGATGGCGGTGAAAATGACCCGGACGATGACGTTCCCTATGCGGTGAACAGCTATCTGACCACCATTGATACTGCTGACATCGACACGGATTACATGAACTCCCGCTTTGAAAAGTACCTGAAAATTTTCTATCAGGAGGGTGCAGAAGCAGAAGCCATTCATCAGGCCGAAACGGAGCTGCACAAGACCTTTGCCACCCTCTCGCAGGAAGAACAGAAATATGCGAATATTTTCCTGCACGACATTCAGAGCGGGGCAGTTGTCCCGCAGCCGGGAAAGACCTTGCGGGAGTATATTGCCGAGTACATCGCCCAAAAGCAGAACGACCAGATCCACAAAGTAGCTGAAGTTTTCGGCTTGGACGAAAAGAAGCTGCGGGCATTCATGCGTGCAAACATCACCGAAGCCAACATTAACGAGTTTGGCCGTTTTGATGACCTGAAAGCCACCGTAGATAAGGCAAAAGCAAAGGCATATTTTGAAGCAATCGAGGGTACAAAGCTTATTCCGCCCAAGGTGCCTGTCAAGTATGATAAACTCTTGCGCGAGTTCATCGTAAGTGGCGGATTTGATTTGAAAATGCCAAAAGAATCATAAAATGGGTGCAAAATCACCCTGCTGACCAAGAGCCGAGGCGCGTCCTCGGCTCTTTTTTCGCGCCAAAATCCCAAAACACACCTACTTGGGAACAGCGTAAGGTCGGAACGCTGATTGAAGATTATACTGAAAAAACTGTGACTCAGAATCAATATCCGGTTTTGACATCATCCCAGCAACAGGGAATTGTCCTTCAAGAAGATTATTTTGCAGATCGACAGGTAACAACGGATAATAATGTTGGCTACTATGTACTACCTAAGGGCTATTTTACTTATCGAAGCAGAAGCGATACAGATGTATTTGTTTTCAACCGAAATAACATCGTAGACAAGGGGATTATTAGCTATTACTATCCGGTCTTTGCTCCTAAATCTTGTGATTCAAACTTTCTTCTAAGGCGCTTGAATCACGGAATAAAAAAGCAGCTTTCAATGGCGGCAGAAGGTACCGGTCAAAAAGTTCTTGCACATGCAAAGTTCAAAAATATGGGGGTTGACGTTCCATCTCAATCCGAACAAGAAAAAATTGGAACAATTCTCGAAGAGTTGGATACCCTTATCACCCTTCATCAGCGTGAGCATATAAAACCGATTTTGGAGGTAAAACGTGTTAAACGAAATGAATGAAAACAACCTGTTCTGCGATTATTATGAGCAGTGGGTTGCTGTATACAAAGAGGGTGCAGTTCGCCCGGTTACATTGGATAAGTACAAAATGACCCTTTCTTGGGTAAAAAAACTCGCTCCTACTTTGAAACTCTGTGAGGTTTCCAGAGTGACCTATCAGCAGCTTTTGAACGATTATGCCGTAGGCCACGAGCGTCAGACCACGATGGACTTCCACCATCAGCTGAAAGGGGCTATCATGGATGCCGTGGATGATGGACTGATTGTGAAAGATCCGACCCGAAAAGCGATCATCAAAGGCAAGCCCCCGGTTCCTAAAAAGGTGAAGTATCTGAACCAGTTTGAACTGCATCTTTTACTGAGCGACTTGGATCTACAGGGAAAACTCAACTGGGACTGGATGATTTTGCTGATTGCCAAAACCGGCATCCGCTTTTCCGAAGCTTTGGCGATCACTCCTGCGGATTTTGACTTTTCGCACCAGATGCTTTCCATCAATAAAACATGGGATTATAAGGGGAACGGCGGATTTCTGCCGACAAAAAATAAATCGTCTGTCCGCAAAATTCAGATCGACTGGCAGACGGTGATCCAGTTCGCAGCACTGGTAAAGGACGTTCCTGAAGATAAGCCGATTTTCGTGTTCAAGGAACACGCCTACAATTCCACCGTCAACGATGTTCTGGAACGGCACTGCAACCGGGCCAAGATCCCGGTTATCTCGGTACATGGTCTGCGGCATACCCACGCTTCGGTGCTTCTGTTTGCAGGTGTATCTATTGCAAGCGTGGCAAGGCGGCTGGGGCATTCCAGCATGACAACAACGCAGAAAACCTACCTGCACATCATTCAGGAACTGGAAAATCAGGATATTGACCTTGTAATGCGGTCACTCTCTGGATTAAGCTGATAAAATAATCAACCATCGCTCGCGCTGGTGAAGGATGATAAGAGAAAAGCCAAACCTCAAGCTGTACAGGATGTACGGTGAGGTTTGGCTTTTTGGTATCAGCTGCTCTTTTGATTTTCGTTCATGATTTTTCTGGCTCGTCCGCGTGTGGTGTCCTCAAAGGTTTCATCCTCGCTGAATCGCAGCCAATAGGGGTCTTCCATCAGGCAGGCGTTGGTGCGTTTGACGATTTCCCATGCATTGTAGTCCGGCAGACCCATCATTTTCAGAATTTCCTTGCAGTCCATCCGATTTTTCGGAAAGATTCGTTTCTTTGCCCAAACCACCACATCGACCAATGGAACTTCACGTTTGTCACCGATGAAAAGGTTCAGTGGGAGGCTGTACTGCGGCACGCCCTCATTTGCGCAAAGAGACTGCCCATCTTCGCTTAGGTGTGCAATTTCTTTTTCATCCATCATCAATTTCAGATAGGCCATTTTATCACCCCATGGCGGCTTTCAGGTAGTGCAGACGGTATTTCAGGTATTGACGGATCGCAGATGCTCTTTTTTCGCTCAACAATGCAAGAATAGGCGAAATAGCCTGAATGATTTCTGTATACAGCGTATCCAGATCACACACAGGTAGCACAGGCTCGTCGACCAGTTTGATCTGCTGGGCGTGATGGCTGCGGAATGGCTTCGATTTATCGAACTGATAACGGAGCTTCGTGTCAGTCAATTCTTCATCCATCGCCCATGCAAGCAGACTGCCGCCATTGTCGTAAATAGGCGGAGCATAATTTTTTCCATCCCGGACGATTACATCAAAATTGTTTTCGTGGCGGTCTTCGTTGCCGATAAAGGCGTCAAATGCCAGCATTTGATAAAGCCACTTCTTACCATATAGTTCTATCGCATACTGGAACAATGCTTCCGGTGAAGCGGCTCGACCGCTGGCAAAGAAATGAGCATCAGCCAAGTCTGCAAAATGATACAGCTGTTCATCGTCCGTTGTGAACTTGGGGCAGATGCTGACCACATCGCAGGAATAGGTCTGAATGTCGGGAAAGAGTTTGGCAGGCATCAACGTATATTCTACATGGGGCAAATTCAGCACCTGTGCAATCAGCGATGCCATCACCTCAGAATACGGCTCATACCCAGCGGTTCCGGCCTCTGTGATGGAGTTGCCCTTGACCATAACAAGCTGATCATCTACATGATACCAGCCCTTTGAGAGCATTCCACGGCTCGTCCGTGTTTCACGCTTTTCAACCAACTGGATTTTTGCAGGGACTTCAATTGGGCTCATGGTATCACGCTCCTTTGCTCCATTATACCATGTTTGGATGGATAGACAAGGTAAACTATGGTCAATAGCAAAAATCAAAACATCAAATTGTTTTTTGAAATTTGAAGTAGAAAAGTCAAATCAAATATGAAATTTCGATAGAAACATTAAATTTTTAGCTCAATAAGTGAAATGAACGCTCAAAAAAATGAAATCCAAACCCCAAAAGTGAAATTTGATGGTTGAATACTGAAAAAGTGTTAAAAAGATTTTGATATTCTAAATTCGACTTGAACTGTTTTTTGCATATCGTCCTTGCAGATAGCCTTTGGAGATATTCTCACCTTTCCGGGGAGAAAACTCGGTTAGGGCGTAAATATCGGTCTGCATGGTCTTTTCGTTCTTCTCTGCAAACCAGATCT
>ERZ857982.2470-NODE-2470-length-14363-cov-5.870073_pt1 | contig 14363 bp, 16 predicted proteins | sample MGYA00519955_ERZ857982 | MGnify/ENA primary metagenome ERZ857982 (study PRJEB31778, sample SAMEA3449416) | human gut metagenome | biome: human gut; feature: human-associated habitat; material: faeces | place: United Kingdom | collected 2010/2012 ... | reverse complement strand
CGAGCGTGTGTAAGCGAGTATTCAACCCGCCGCGACTAAAGTCACAAATATGCTTTTTTTTCTCTTGCATTGGGCGTCTCTTTGCCACACTTTTAGGGAAAACCAACATATTCTGATACAAAGGAAGGAAGAGGTTTCAATCATGTTTGATTTAATTTCGATATCGGAAGCGATAAAAAGAAGCTACGATTCAGAAGGTCTGCTCGTTGATGTGCGTTCAGAGGAAGTATTTAAAAAAGGGCATCTCCCAATGGCAGTCAATCTCCCATTTGAAGAAATTATGAATGAAAAGTTCGATATAGAGGCAATAGAGAAAGATTTTAATATAGAAAAAGAACAGCCAGTTTTTTTATATTGTGATACAGGTTCCACAAGTATGCTGGCGGCGAAGAAGCTTGATTCTGTGGGAATTCACGCATACAGTGTGGTTGGCGGCATTATGTTTTATAAAGGATACTTAGAAAAGGAGAAGAACGATTTGTGGACGATGGTGCGTACTTCTTGACATAGCAACATTTCCTAAGTACAATTATAATTATTGAGAAATATGTAGATTATGAAAAAATAGGATGAAGTACATGTGTATCGTGGTATTTTAAGTAGTAATTTATATAGAAAAATGAGGTTAGGCAGATGAAGTAATATTACAAATATTGCTTTAGATATAGAAACGTGTCTTTGTATAAAAACAGAAGAAAGATGCAATGAATGGAGGTAAGATGAGCAACAAATATGAGTTTATTGCGCCGTGTCACTTTGGACTTGAGGCAGTGTGTAAAAGAGAGATAGCAGATTTGGGATATGAGATTGTGAAGGTAGAAGATGGAAAGGTAACTTTTGCCGGAGACATGGATGCTTTGGTAAGAGCAAACATTTTCTTAAGAACAACGCAGAGAATCCTTTTAAAAGTGGCAGAGTTTAAGGCACTAACTTTTGAGGAACTGTTCCAGAATGTGAAAAAGGTTCCTTGGGAAGAGTATTTTCCATCCGATGCGAGATTCTGGGTGACAAAGGCAACTTCTGTAAAGAGTAAGCTTTTCAGCCCTTCCGATATTCAGTCCATCGTAAAAAAGGCGATGGTAGAGCGAATGAAAGAGCATTACCACATCAATTGGTTTGAGGAAGATGGTGCCGATTATCCGGTTCGAGTTATTATTTATAAGGATATTGTGACAATTGGTCTTGATACTTCTGGTGAAAGCCTTCATAAGAGAGGATACCGCCGCATGGTCAGCAAAGCACCGATTGAGGAGACATTGGCGGCTGCACTTATCAAGCTCACTCCGTGGAATAAGAGCCGTATCCTTGTTGATCCGTTTTGTGGAAGTGGAACATTTCCTATTGAAGCGGCAATGATGGGAGCGAATATCGGGAATGCACCGCGAATTCCAGGCGCAGAATTGGGACAATATCGTGTCTCCAAAGCTTTTTGCCAGAGGATTTGAGGAGGCAGAATCTTTAGTAGATACGAGCGTGGAGATGGATATTCAAGGATATGATATTGATCCGCAGATTGTAAAAGCAGCAAGAGAAAATGCGAAAAGAGCAGGCGTGGACGGACTCATTCATTTCCAGCAGCGTCCGGTTCATCATTTAAGCCATCCAAAGAAGTACGGCTTTGTTATTACAAATCCTCCTTACGGAGAACGTTTAGAAGAAAAAGAAGATCTTCCGGCGTTATATCGTGATATGGGAAAAGCTTTCGCAGGACTTGACGGCTGGTCTGAGTATGTCATCACTGCTTATGAAGATGCAGAGCGTTACATCGGAAAGAAAGCGGCGAAGAACCGAAAGATTTATAACGGAATGATGAAGACATATTTCTACATGTTTCCAGGCCCAAAACCACCGAGAAGAAAGAAAATGGTACAGCCGGAAGAATAATCTGTATGAGTATTTTTTCAAGTGTACTTTAATGCGAGAATACTTAGCAGAAAATATTTAATATGAAGATATCGAAAATGTTAGAAGTGATATAAAAAGCACAAGTTTTTTGGGAGGCAGCATTTTGAAAAAGAAACTGATATTTGCCACAGGAAATGAAGGAAAAATGAAGGAAATCCGGGAAATTCTCGGAGATTTGGATTACGAGATTCTTTCCATGAAAGAAGCCGGAGTAGATGTTGACATCGTGGAAGATGGAACAACATTTGAAGAAAATGCAATCATCAAGGCAAAAACTGTAATGGAAGCAACAGGCAGTCTCGTATTAGCAGATGATTCCGGTTTAGAAGTAGATTATCTGAATAAAGAGCCAGGAGTATATTCAGCCCGCTATATGGGAGAGAATACATCTTATCGCATTAAAAATCAGATTATTTTAGACAGACTGCATGGCGTCCCTGATATCGTAAGAAGTGCTCGTTTCGTCTGCGTGATCGCAGCGGCATTTCCAGATGGACGAGTAGAGACACGCCGGGCAACGATTGAGGGAAGAATCGCACAGGAACCAGCCGGAGAAAATGGTTTCGGTTACGACCCTATTTTCTATCTTCCAGAGAAAGGAAAGACAACGGCTCAGCTTTCAGCAGAAGAAAAGAACGAAATCAGTCATCGTGGAAAGGCATTGCGCCAGATAAAGGAGATTTTATAAATAGATGAGTGAAAAGAAAATGAGAATTTTGGTAATCAGTGATTCGCATGGACGTAATGACGATGTGGCAGGAGGAATCGAGCAGGTTGGACCAATCGATATGCTCATCCATTGTGGAGATGTAGAGCGAGGAGACGATTATATCCGTTCATTGGTAGATTGTCCGGTACATATGGTTTCCGGAAACAACGACTATAATCTTGATCTTCCTGCACAAGACATTTTTAATATTGGCGATTATAAGGTACTGGTTGTTCACGGACATACTTTTTACGTATATCGCGGTGTAGAACGCTTAAAACAGTATGCACTTCAAAATAGTATCGATATTGTTATGTTTGGTCATACGCATAAACCATACATCGAAATCGATGAAGATGTAACGATATTAAATCCGGGAAGCGTTTCTTACCCAAGACAACCTGATCATATGCCAACATTTCTCATTATGGAAATCGATGATGAAGGCGAGGCCCATTACGGACATGGATATTATAAATCCAAATTTACCGAACTGAAAATTTAAAAAATAATATAAATGTACTCGTGCAAGAAAGCCGGGACATTCTTGAATATAATGGAAAAGGGTGTACATTGCAGCATCCTTTCCATTTTTTGTGTATATAGAAAGGAATTATTTTATGAAAAAAGGAGATATTTTTGAGGGAAAAGTCATCCGAATCGAATTCCCTAATAAAGGAATTATAGATATTGAGGGGCAGAAAGTAATCGTAAAAAATGCGTTAGAAGGTCAGATAGTACGCTTCTCCATTAATAAAAAGAAACGAGATAAAATCGAAGGAAGACTTCTTGAAGTCATCGAGCCATCCCCGATAGAGCAGCCAGCAGCCTGCAAACATTTTGGAATTTGCGGTGGCTGTCGTTACCAGAATCTTTCTTACGAACAGCAGCTTGACTTAAAGAAACGTCAGGTAGAAGAACTGATCGAAAAGAACGGTCTTTCTTTTGATATCGAAAATATCTATGGAAGCCCGATTACAGAAGGCTACCGTAACAAAATGGAATTCACATTTGGAGACGAAGAAAAAGATGGTCCACTTGCACTCGGAATGCATAAGAAAAACAGCTTCTATGATATCGTAACATTAGACGATTGCCGCATCGTAGACCCTGATTTCAACGTACTTCTTCAGGCAATCTTAAAATACTTCAAAGAAAAAGGCGAAACCTACTTCCACAAAATCCGCCACGAAGGATTTCTTCGTCATCTTGTAATGCGCCGCTCTGTAAAAACAGGAGACATTTTAATCAATCTTGTCACAACAACACAGAGCCAGCTTGACGAATCTGAATTTGTGAATATGATACTCGCTCAGAAAATTGATGGAAAAGTAGTCGGCATTCTGCACACATTAAACGACAACCTTGCAGATGTTGTACAGAGTGACGAGACAAAAACACTCTACGGACAGGACTATTTCTATGAATACCTTTACAATATGCGTTTCAAAATCTCCCCGTTTTCCTTCTTCCAGACAAACACATTAGGAGCAGAAGTCCTCTACGATAAAGTAAGGGAATACGTCGGCGAAACAAAAGACAAACTCATCTATGACCTCTACACCGGAACCGGAACCATTGCCCAGATGCTCGCCTCGGTAGCCAGCAAAGTAGTCGGAGTCGAAATCGTCGAAGAAGCCGTTGAAGCCGCTAAGAAAAACGCAGTGGACAATCACTTAGATAATTGTGAATTTATCGCTGGTGATGTCCTCAAGGTTGTGGATAACTTAACTAAGAAACCAGATATCCTTGTACTTGACCCTCCTCGTGATGGTATTCATCCGAAGGCTTTGACGAAGATTATTAACTTTAATGTTGATGAAATGGTGTATGTAAGCTGTAAGCCTACTAGCCTTATGCGTGATTTGCTTGTGTTTAGGGAAGCAGGGTATGAGGTGAAGAGAGCTTGTTTGGTGGATATGTTTCCTGGAACGGTGCATGTGGAGACTGTGGTGGGACTACAAAGGAAAGATACCTAGAAATCCTTGAATTTACGCACTTTGTAGAGTTTTTCAGTTTCAACAAAATCGGTGAAAATCACAAGGAAAAGATACTTGTGCAGAGAGTAACCGTAGTTGTTGCCTTAGACCTCGGTACGGGGAACACAAAGAATCTTGAATATGAAAATGAATAGAGAGCTATCAGATCATTGATAGATTATAGGGATACTTGTTAAAAGCGGGTGTCCCTATTTTTTATGGGGCATTCCAGAAATGGAGTGTCTTTTTTATACCAAAATATTAAAAATTCAGGAGGAAAATGAAAATGACAAACACAGCGTTAAGAGCAGAGAATAGCAATTCTCGCACAATTACTTTCAAGAGCAAGGAACACGAAAAATTTTATATGGAATATCTGAAAAAATGCAGATATCAGGATGTTTATCATCAGGCTCTGGTTTATTGCCTGGGTATCGACAGAGACACAAGAGAAAATGTGAATAAAATCTATAATTTTAAAACTGGATGTGTAAAAACGGAATCCCTGCAGGAAGGTTGGCAGACTAGTGGAAGTTTACGGATCGTCCGCATGGCATTTAATCTTTACTGCAATGGGACACCAAGTGTCGGAGATTATGAAGCAGAGGAAGATCAGTTAAAAGAGTGTCAGTATTATACCGTAGAAGATCTGTTTTGCTGCGGATATGCCCGGTATTTTTGGGAAGCCATTAAAATCCGTTATCCAGAGTATTGTTTTTACAAAGACTGGGAGGATATGTATGCTGAAAATTAGATTACAGGGTACTTTAAAGGATATTCAATGGTTCCGTCGTATTTTGGAAAAGCATAAAGAATTGGATGTTCTGGAAGTATCGGATGCTTATGCGAACAAAGGAACAAGCAAATATTTTCGTGTTTATGTTGAAGTAGAAGAAAAAGAGTAAATCGGAGGAAAGTATATGTGTAAAGTAATTGCTATTGCAAATCAGAAAGGCGGAGTAGCCAAAACAACGACAACAATCAATCTGGGAGCCGGACTGGTGAAGTCAGGGAAAAAAGTAGTCCTGGTAGATGCTGATCCACAGGGACACTTGACAATGGGATTGGGATTCCCTAAAAATCTCAAGGTAACATTAAAAAGCATGATGGAGAACATTATCATGGGACTGGAATTTGATCCGAAAGAAGCAATTCTGCACCATGAAGAAGGTGTTGACCTAATTCCGTCCAATAAATTGCTTGCCGGAATGGATATGTCTTTATTTACAGTAGAGGACAGAGAAAAGGTGCTGAAAGAGTATCTGGAACTGCTGAAGGATGAGTATGATTATATTCTGATTGACTGTATGCCATCCCTGGGAATGCTGACGCTCAATGCTTTGAGTGCAGCGGACAGTGTTCTGATTCCAGTGCAGCCACAATATTATGCGGCAGATGGACTCATGGAATTACTGAAAGTAATTAAGGGAATCCATCAGAGGTTCAATCCGGATTTACAGATAGAAGGCATTTTATTCACAATGGATAATTGCCGTTACAATAATGCAAAGAGAAACAAACAGGCAATCAAAACTACATACGGAAGTGACATTAGGATTTTTGAGCAGACGATTCCGAGAACAGAAAGCCTTGCAGAAACAGCATCGGAGGGTGTAAGTATCTTTGCCTATGATGGAAAAAGCAAGGGGGCAGACAGCTATCTGGAACTGGTTCAGGAGGTGTTGAAACATGCGTAGACCGAAAAAAGATATTCAGCTTACCTCTTATGATGAATTACTGGGATTAGAGGAAACACCGGAAAAGAGTATGAACCAGGTTGTGGAAATAGATCTGGCAAAGCTCTATCCCTTTAAAAATCATCCGTTTCATGTAAATGATGATGAAAAAATGGCAGAAACCGTAGAGAGCATTAAAACATACGGTGTTTTGACTCCTGCGCTGGTAAGACCTCGACCAGATGGCGGATATGAGATGATTTCCGGGCATAGAAGAAAAAGAGGCTGTGAACTGTGTGGAAAGACTACATTGCCAGCTCTTGTCCGAAATTATACGGATGATGAAGCGGTCATTATTATGGTCGATTCCAACATTCAGCGTGAAAATCTACTGCCAAGTGAGAAAGCTCATGCCTATAAGATGAAATATGATGCAATGAAGCATCAGGGAAGTAAAGGTGAGAAATATACAGCAGATATGGTTGGGGAAGCTGCCGGGGACAGTGGGAGAACCGTACAGAGGTATATCCGTCTGGCGGCATTATCAGATGCTTTGCTGGAATATGTGGACAATAATAAAATTCCTATGATTGTGGGAGAAAAGCTGTCTTATCTGAAGCCAGAGGAACAGGGGTGGCTTCTGGAAGTGATTACCAACAGCAGCATTTTTCCGACAAAACAACAGGCAGAACAGTTAAAAGAATGCAGTGCAAATGGAAAATTAAACCAGAGTTATATCTATGCTGTTTTATTAAAAAAGGAAAGCAGTAAGATCAATGTGACGATTCCGGCAAAGAAAATTGGAAATTATTTTCCGGAGACATATTCTAAAGAACAGATAGAAGAAGTCATTTTTATGCTTTTGGATAAATGGAAAGAAAACAAAGAAGGAGTAGCAGATGCAGAAGATACAGTTTGATTATTTTACAGGGATGGAAGCGGAACAATACAGCTTTTATCGTGTCCCTAAAGTGCTGTTTACCGAACCATGCTTTAAAACTCTTTCTTGTGAAGCAAAGGTATTATACGGTCTGATGCTAGATCGTATGAGCCTGAGCATTAAGAACAGATGGCTGGATTCAGAGGATAGAGTATACATTATTTTCACTGTGGAAGAAATTGCAGAGTTGATGAACTGCGGAACTCAAAAGGCAGTGAAACTGGTAAAAGAGCTGGACAGCAGTAATGGGATTGGATTGATAGAGAAGAAACGTCTGGGACTGGGAAAACCGAATGTTATTTATGTGAAAAATTTTATGATCAGAGAGGTTCCAGATCAAAAGCCGACAGGTAATTGTGCAGATCTGCAATCTGAGCAGGAAGATCATAAAAAAATTGCAGATTTGCAATCGAAACAGAAAAGACATGAGGAATGTGCAGATTTGCAACAAGAAGCAGAAAACAAGGGGAAAACAGGCATTTCTCTGAATTGTGAAAATCATCATTCAGGAGTAGTGAAAACCACAATTCAGGATTATGGGGAATCACAATTCCAGAATAGTGAAAATCACAATTCAAGAATGGTGGAAACCACAAATCCAGAATTTCCAGAATCACAATTCCAAAATAGTGAAAATCATCATTACAGAATAGTGGAAATCACAAATCCAGAATACCCGAAATCACAATCTAATAATACTGATATTAACAAGACTGATATTAGTGAAACTGAGATAAATCAATCTTATCCAATCATATCAGGTAATCCCCAAAAGAAAAAAGATGTGATGGAGAAGATGAGAGCATATCGTGAGGTGATTCATGAAAACATAGATTATCAATATCATGCCAAGGAAGATGTAGATGAACTGGTGGAGTTGATGATCGAAGTTATGATGATGCCGGAGGACAGTATGATTCGCATTGCGGGAGTAGAAAAACCAGTTGCTTTGGTAAAAAACAGGTTTATGAAATTGAACTATTCGCATATCGAATATGTGCTGTTCTGTCTGAATCGGAATACGACCAAGATTGGGAATATTAAAGCGTATCTTCTGACCGCCCTGTATAATGCCCCGGCAACGATAAACAGTTATTATCAGGCAGAAGTTAATCACGATATGTATGGAGGATAAAGGAACATGAAGAAGATGATTAAAAAAGTGATAGCACCAGTGCTGGTGATTACAGTATTGTTTGCGGTATTAAGACCGTTTTGTATCCAGGATGGGAAGTGCAATTATTTCTTGCTGTTACTTCTGATGGGGATACCGTTTGGAATCGGAAAAATGTGTGTCTGGATGGTTCCAAAAGGTTTTGACCTCGGAGGAACGCTGGCAGTCTGGACAATGAATCTTATGATCGGAGGATTGATCGGAAGCATCGTTCTTCTGGCAATGATTGGACAGGCGATCATTTATCTCTGCGTTTTTCTGATTACAGTTCTTACAGGGATACATAAAATACCGAGAATAAAATGAAATAGATTTTTTGAAAAGCAGCTAAGACAAAAATTAGCTGCTTTTTTTCGGGGAACTTTGCGACACAATGGCGTAAAGTTGGGACAAATTGCAGGAAAGGAGACACCGTATTGAGCAATCGTGCAATTTCCACAGAACTTATTGAATTGGGAGAACGGATCAGAAAACGCAGGCAGGAAATGAAGTTGTCACAGGAATCTTTTGCGGAAAAAGCAGGTATCAGTGTCAATACGGTCAGCAGGATAGAAGGCGGACAAACGGCAATGTCTGTTGAGATTTTCAGGAAGATGATTGAAATATTGGAAACGGATGCCAATCTCCTGCTGGGGAAAGAGGGAGGCGGTACAGAGAATCTGGAATCAATTCAGGAAGTGCTTTACCGTATTCAGAAGATGGAATGGAAAGAGCAGAAAATTATCATGCAGACCATAGATTCTCTGATAGACAGTTTAAATGAATACAGGTGAATTTCACCATATATGGGGTGCAAAATAAAAAAACTCCCCATATATGCTAAGGATAATAGAATCTTGTGTTGTTAAAATGGAAAACAGAGAGATAAAGAAGGGAGATAGGATTGATGACAAGAGAAGAAAATTTGCTTTATCGGAAACAGTGTCCCTATGATGCAATGGGAGACTATTCTGTTTTGATGGAAAATGAAAAGAACATAAAAGCAGAAAGAAATGCCAAGAAGTCTGATGCTGGCATCAGACAGAAAATAAAGTAGAGAATATTGTAACTATTAGAAAGGGCAGTAAAGAAGTTTCAGGCTCTCGTTTAAAAAAACGGGTGTACCGGAAGCTGTTTTTTACTGTCCTTTTTGTCAGTTGAACAGTAAGAATCCTATCCTTTCTGCTGATGGGCACCTGTTGCCAGCAGGCAGAAAGGTGGTAATTATGCTTACATTGCAGGAATTGAAACAGGTTGTAAGTAACAGGGAAGAAAGAAGAAAGGTTCCGTCCGCTAAATATTTAAGAGAAAATGAGGTAGCAGTTGCGAAGCAAAGGTTGATGGATTGTGCGGAAATTATCGCATATCAGACCGGATATGTTCTCTATTGTGTGGGGGACTATGCAACGGTTTTTCCATTATTTACCTGTCGAGATTATGTATATGAAGCAGAAAGAAAAATAGCAGTTGTTGAGGAGAATTTTTTCGATGATCAACCCTGGTATGTAAGGCTGATATTAGAAGGCGAAGACCGGCTGTGGAGAAACAGGGAAACACGAGAACATAATAATTGTGTTTCATATAGCTGTATTTCTGAAGAATGGTGCGAGTTGGCAGATAAAGGACAATGTCTGCTTGAAAAAATCATTGCAGAGGAAACAGTCAGAGAGCTGATGGATTTGCTGACAGAGCGACAGAGACAGATGATCCAGCGTATTTATTTTCAGCAGAAAACACAAAAAGAAGTTTCGCATGAACTGGGTATTACAGTTCCGGCAGTATCAAAGTGTATTTCACAGGCAATGCAGAAAATGCGGAATAATTCGGATAACTCTGCCAGAGCATTGGAAAAAGGAGACTGGAAGTATGCCTGGTAAAAAGCCAAAAGAAAGACAACGCTATATGCTGCGTATAAATGACACGCTTGTGGAAGTTACCAGGGAAGTATATTTGGCCTGGTATCAGGCTGGAAGAAAAGAGCGATACCAGGTTGAAAAAATGCAGAGGCATGGGGTATGCAGCATGGAGGAATTACAGGAAAAAGGCTATGACTGCTCTTTTTCGGTAGTATCACCGGAAGAAATCGTTATCAGACTGTCAGAAATACAGGAACTGGAAGAAGCTCTGGGATATTTGACTAAAGAGGATGCAGAACTGATAACACTATTGTTTTTTGAAGAATTTACAGTAAAAGAAACGGCACAGTATTTTGGGTGCTGTCCAAAGACGATTAGAAACCGGAGGAAGAAAGTATTGGAGAAGTTAAAAGAACAACTGGAAAACACATAAAACAATGTTGGAATAAAAATTTCTAAAAAATTTTTCAAACAGGTTAATTTTTGCCCTTTCACACATGCGGTTAGTGAAGGGGCAAATGTCTATTTTCAATTCGAGATAATAATACCCCTTAAAAATTGAACCTTGACAATTTCATACCAGCAGCGAGAGGATACCCGGAACTTTTCAGCTACGCATTCTTGCGGCGGGAATCCGGTGAAAACGTGAAGGGATACAGATGGGAGGCACCCCTTGCAGGAACGATTACGAATTACCTCTTGCGGCTTAATGCTTGATCCTGAACTTTACCTGAGTGTCATTCCTGTTTTACAGGATGACAGCAGATACCATGTGGCGGTGTTTCAAAAAAGGCACTGCCATATGAATGTGCTGTTATCAGAGTTATTTCTGTATCAGTAATAAGATGTGGGAGGTGGTTCCAATGATTGAATAATGCAGGTGTGAGCCTGCATGAAAACAGAGCAGATAATAGAAGAAAGAGAGGATTCAGTCAAAATGAAAATGAGATTCAAAAGATTCTTGTCCGGATTTATGGCAGTCGCAACACTGGCCTCTGTCATTATTCAGCCAGTAGCAGTTTCGGCTTCTGAATTAGAACCGGAAGAAATACCATTTGAACAGCAGTATGCAGAATTAAAAGACGTTCAAGATTCCCTTGATCCGGATGAAATCGTAAAGGCAAATGATATTGAACTTTCTTACGGGCAGGAATTTGATGTAGAAGTTGATCTGTCGGGAATCGAAGGTGTAGATGAAAGCAAAATCAAGATTTTATTCCATGAAGCAAAGAACGAAACTGGTACAGATTTTGACACACATACACCGGATACTTACAAAGCTGTCTATGTAGTAAAAACAGTCAGCGGTCATCCTGCTTATAGAATCAGCAGAAACATTACAGTGAAAGAACCGGAAACAGAAGTGCAGTCAGAGCGTGCTTCGGAAAGTACAGTGAATGTTGACGATGATACTGGAGATACGGAGCAGAGCGAGGAGGATTCGGAGTCGCACCGGGAAACACAAAATTCTGAAAGTACAGCAGATTTGGAATCTGAATTAACTGTTTCAGAAGCACTGGAGCAGGCAGAGAGTAATGGAATTAATCTGTATGCAATGAATGAAGGCGAAACAGTAACCTTTATGGTTGCGGCAGGCAATGCCAGAAGTTCACAGCAGGTTTCTGTGACCAGAGGGGCAGAATACCGATATGCAGATTATGGATATGGAACATATCTTACTTATCAGTACACTGTAAAATTCGGTAATATATCTGCCACAGCATACTGTGTGCAGCCATCCAAACCAGGGCCAGGAAGTGGAACCTATACGATCAATAAAGTTGGTGATGGGAAAGCACTTGCAAAAGTGTGCTATTACGGTACAAAGGCTTCTGGTGATGATGGTTTTTTTACAGAAGAAAACGGATATGGCAATTTAAGTACAGGAGCCAGATTTATCTTGGTACATCTGGCAGCATCTTATGCAAATGGAAGTGGGGATGCTTTTTCAGGTGCAAACAGTACAGCACAGAATCTGGCAATGAAACTCTATAATTACTGTATTTCACAGCCGGAAATTCCAGATGTGGCAATGTCCTTTTCGGATGCAGATGTAAAAGCCTATGTGGATGGCAACAGTCAGAGAACAAAGGATATTACATTTAATGCGGATGCGTTACAGACCATTACCATGAAACTTCCGGCAGGTGTACAGCTTCATAACCTGACAACAGGTAAAACAAGTAAAGCCGGAGAAAGTGTGGAAATTTGTGGTGGTACAAAGTTTTATCTGTCTGCACCATTAACACAGGTGAGTGATGTGGCAGGAAGCTGGTCTGCAACCATGAAAGGAAGCATTACCAAAGATTATTCAGCTTATAAGATTTCAACAGGTTCCGGAAACCAGGATCTGGCTCTGGTATTTGGTGAAGGCGTTGATGATGAGAAATATGTAGATTTCAAAGTATCCTGGGTACAGCAGGCAAGTGTTAAGGTGATCAAGAAAGATGCCAAGTCAGACGCAAAGCTGTCTGGTGCTGTGTTTGGATTATACAGTGATGCAGAATGCACAAAACTGATCACACAGTTACCTGCGACGGATGAAAACGGTGAAGCGTCCGTACAGATCACTAAGACACAGGATACTGTATATCTGAAAGAGATTACAGCTCCAAGCGGATATCGTATCAATGCAACAGCTTACAATGTGAAATTGGAAGTCAGCAAGACCACAACCGTTACCGTTCCAGATGAAGAACAGATGGGACAGCTTACCGTTTATAAAGAAGGTGAGGTTCTGGTTGGTGCAGATGTAACAGAAAATGGAACAACATTTAAGTATGAGAAACGCAGACAGAGAGGTGCTGTTTATGATGTGTATGCTGGAGCAGATATTAAAACTGCTTATGGTACAAAAGTTTACAGCAAGGGTGATCTAGTAAAAGAGAATCTGACAACAGATACAAACGGAGCTACCGTTCTTAAAAATCTGTATCTTGGTACATATATCGTAAAAGAGAAACAGGCTCCGACAGGATTCTATAATGCCGGAGAGGAAAAGACAGTAACATTATCCTATGCAGGACAGAATGTGGATGTTGTTTTCACTGAGACAACCTTTACTAATGACAGACAGAAAGTAGAAGTAATGGTAACAAAACAGGATGAAGATACAGAAAATCCTCTGGCTGGAGGAATCTTTGGACTTTATGCTGCAAGTGACATTACCAACGTGGATGGAACCGTCATTGTAAAGAAAGGGACACTGATCCAGAAAGCGACAACAGGAGCAGACGGAACAGCGAAGTTTACAGCAGACCTGTCGCTTGGATTTTCTTATGATGTGAAAGAAGTGCAGGCACCGGAAGGGTATGTGAGAAACACAGATGATGTTTATACGTTTGCTTTCTCTTATACGAATGATAAAGAAGCAAAACAGACATTCAAGCATACATTCAAAAATGAACGTGTGACAGCTAAGATTTCTCTGCAGAAGCAGGATAAAGAAACCAAAAAGGCAGTTCCACAGGGCGATGCCACTCTGGAAAAAGCAGTATATGGACTGTATGCTCGTGAGGATATTGTGCATCCGGATGGTGTTACTGGCGTGATCTATAAAGCAGGAGAACAGGTTGCCACTCTTACGACAGATGAGAATGGACAGGCTTCTGTGGATGGATTATATCTTGGTAATTACTATGTGAAAGAGATTACTCCTCCAACTGGTTATCTGGCAGATGAAGAAGAACGTGATCTGGTCTGCAATTACGAAGGAGATCTTGTAGCAGAAGTAAAACGTGATTGTCTGTCTCTGGAGCAGGTAATGAAACAGCCATTCCAGATTATCAAGGCGGCAAATAACGGAAAGACCGATGCCGACTTACTGAAAGGGGCAGGATTTACCGCTTATCTGGTATCTTCCCTGAAAGTAAAAGAGGATGGAAGCTATGATTTTGATTCTGCAAAACCGGTAGTGATCGGGGAAAACGGAGCAACAGAAATCTTTACAGATGAAAAAGGTTATGCCTGCAGTATTGCGATTCCTTATGGAACTTATATTGTGCGTGAAACCACGACACCTCATAATTACACTCCGGTAGATGATTTTACAGTGCGTATCACTGAGAACAACCCGAACCAGCCACAGACATGGAGAGTGCTTCTGGATGACGAGTTTGAAGCGAAACTGAAAATCATCAAACAGG
>ERZ857982.2467-NODE-2467-length-14388-cov-2.847276_pt1 | contig 14388 bp, 12 predicted proteins | sample MGYA00519955_ERZ857982 | MGnify/ENA primary metagenome ERZ857982 (study PRJEB31778, sample SAMEA3449416) | human gut metagenome | biome: human gut; feature: human-associated habitat; material: faeces | place: United Kingdom | collected 2010/2012 ... | reverse complement strand
TGAGGCCGGCTCCGTCGGCGGCCAGATGGTCAAACATATATGTCCAGTACGAACAGTAGTGATAAACAGGGCAAATCGGAATGTAGACAAGCATATAATCCCGATTACATATCAATATAGCTTAGTTTTATAACTTTTCAAAGGGTCAAGGTAATCTCAAATTCCTGTGGGGCTTACCTTGGCCCTTGCTTTCGTCTGGACGAAAGAATACCCCCCGCCAACTGCACGCTAATTCCATGTCGTAAATACACCGCCCGCCCCCGTAGGGGCGGGCGCTTTTTTATTTTCTAGCTGTTCATTTAGAAAAGCCTCAACCACAATAAAAAGTGAATAAAACGGGGGCTTTTAGCCCCCCTTAACTACCGATAAGCCCCGGCTACGCCCCCCTGTCAATGGCGGCACATGGGCCGTTTATCTTGACCATTGACAGGGGGCGCAGCCGGGGCTATGACCACTTTGGGATAGTTCGATTATTTGCTTTAGACGAAAAGCTATCTTTTCCAAAAAAGAATTGCAATTTCCAATTTATTGTGTTATATTAAATATATAAAAATAGTCATCTTTAAGGAGTCAATTATTATGCATAATTTATTGTCGACGACTAAAGAAAATAGTCTCTACCCGTGGTATCAATATTGGAGGGAGCGGATTCAAATTCTGATTGATGGCGCATGAGCTTTTTCCTATTCTCTAGGTTGCTCATGCGCCATTTTTTAGAAGGACGGGACGAGTTTTGCTGTTAATGGTGCTGAAAGAAAGGAGAGATTTCTAGTGAAGAAAAGAGTAATTGGTCTTACCCTGGTAGTTTGCCTTTTGTTCTCGACTACCGCTTTCGCTTCTTCGACATCCATTTCTCAGATGTCGCCGGACATGAACGCGGCCATAGAGGTTGCCACATCTTATCTGGAAGATGCGGCATACTCTCAGTATTTTTACGATGCTCAAGACTTGGTAGCGCACACTATAGAAGTAATTCCCGAAAATGAAAAGGCAGTCCTTTCCCAGAGTATCGCGGAATATCCTTCGTTTAGATCGGCCCAAGCTGTTGTACCATATGAAGATACCAGCATTAACACCGGGACACTCCAGGCTTTTGAGGAAAACTTGGAGTTGCATCGGGACAGTGTTGCCTACTATGGGCATCTTAACGAGCTAGAGAACACTACATATAAATACTTTACTCCCTCTTATGATGTAGTTGACGGTAATATTGACGGCGACTTCGCCACAGTTAATGTGTATGAAACGATTGATTTCCAGTACAGCGACTGTGACGAGCCTTCTATGATGGTAACCCACTATTATATCTCGTTGGTTAAATATGACGGCGAGTGGTTGGTTATGTCTGTCGAATCTGATGATTTGTTTTATCAGACGTATCGTGACAGCGACTTTAAATTGTCAGAAGCAATCGAGGGGATAGACGCTGCTTTTGAAGAAAATGAGCAGCTTGCACTTTCAGAGCCAGCCACATCTGATGATAACGTTGGACAATTAGTACCTGCTGCAAACTCTAGCACAGACCGGAAATATATTCCAAAAAATGCTGTTAATTATGCGTTGACCTATTCTTCGTCTGGGGATGATGGTAATAAGTCCCCATCCTACAGAAACAAAAATTTCTATTGGTCTTCATCGAGTTGTCAACTTTTTGTGTCACAGTGTATTTGGGCTGGGTTTGGAGGAAGTAACTCGCCAGACGATATTAACGACAGGTTGGTAATGGATACTTCTGGCTCCTATCAGTGGTGGTCTACCGATAGTAAATATAATCATCCAAACTACAACGACCCCGGCAGTCCAAGCGATAAAGGATGGAATAGTTGGATTAAATGCTCTCAATTCAAGGTGTATGTAGATGGTGTAAAAGCTTCTTCTACTGAGTCCGGGATTGTGTGTGATACTCATTCTGTTCCCTACAATTCGGATAATATGGTGGGAAGCTCGGGCCTCACAAAGAATGATTTGATTGGTGCAGCCTTACATGTTAATGGCGCGGATCCCCTGGGCCATGCGGTTATTATAAATAACGCTACTGGAACGACACGTCAGACAGTTTACTATACCTGTTACAATAATTGCGCAAAAAATATCCGGCTGTCTACGAGATTCCCCAGCAGTAAGTCCTCCACGGATAACAAGATTTATGTCATGGTTCCCCGTTATCTAAGAGGGGCGAATGGCGCGACCTCCAATTATTTGTATGCCGACCTTCAGAACGCCTTGGTTAAGGGGACTTCTGGAGTGCGCCAGACCCTTTATGGACGTTCGGTGTCTGCTGTGTCCTCCTTGACAATGAAGGTCTATAAACCTAACACAGCTAACGCTGCGTATACATTTAAGGCATCTAATAAGAATGTAGTCAGTGGAAGTGTTTTGTTTAACGTTGCGGGAGAGTGGAAAGTTGTCGTGAGCGGTACGGGCCTTGACCCATTTACTTATATCATTCGGGTTGTTTGAAAAACAAAGGAAGAATGATATGAGAAAAAAGTTTCCAATCAAGGCCATTATAAGCATATGTTGTGTCGCCCTCATTATTATCGTTGGAGTTGTTTTAATAGTGAACAATTCCTTTCAGCCAGAGGACAGCCAAGAGAGAGATTTATCCGAGCTTGCATTTGATAATCTGGATATGGACGCCCCCGTAGGGGTTGGTTTCAACCTTGCGTTTGAAAATGATGATTTTATCATTTTCTACGGAGACGAGGCTCTATTTGGCTATGATTTATCAGAGGAAAAAATCACGTTCACCGTCGATTTTATTAAAGTATCCGGGACGACTGGAGCAGTTCAAGGAAGTGCTGGGACACGTGTGCGTGTTTCTCAGGATGGTCAAAATATAATTCTCGTATACTTTAATATGGATACACCTGATGCCGTATATGATGCCTATTATATTTCAATTCCGACTATGACGTATCATTGCGGCGAATACCATCCAATGGAGGACGCTTTTAATCCTGAAAATGCAGTCGGATATGTTTTGCCGGGGGCTGTTTATTCGCGTACCCAATACATTCGTGGCGATTCGTCATGGAATGTCTTTGATGGATATGAAGTTGAATAATGTGCCGTATGCCTCGCCCCTCCGCTAATGCGGAGGGGCGATTTTTGTTCTTGACGTATGCAGGGAAAGAAGATATACTAAATATGTTAAAAGTTGCGCAAATGGCCCCCGCACGAGGATTACGGACGGGAACAGCCAGAAGCGGGAACAGCTTTTGATACGTCAGCCCGACCCCCGGCGTTATGGATATGGGCGCATAAGTGCATCCGGGAATTGTGTATGGGCTGTGCGTGAAGTTTGATTTGTCCGCAGTAGCGGGAAACCGCTTTGTTGCGGAAGTGGAGCCAACGGCATGCGGGGATGCCTCCCCTGCCAATGTGCCTGCGGGGTAACTTCACCTGTTTTATAAATATGCCCAAGGGGCCGGTAACGGCATGATTTTTGCCAAATGTAAAACGCTTGTCCTGGTGGACGATGGGCGGCGTTAGCGTTTCCGTATAATCCGCGGAGTGAGGCGAACCAAGTCCCCTATTGCTGGTGCGGGTGATACCTGCGAGGCTGAGGCAATACTGACGGAAAGAATGGGGAAAGGGGAAATTATGCCCTTTTCATGAAAAATTTAAGACAGCAACACTTGTTGCCATAGGTATGAAGGAGTACAGCTTTTTGAGAAAAGCCGTACTCTTTTTATGCTTATTTTTGGTATGGCTTTCCAAGGTGGCACCGCCGGGGGCAGTTCCTACCCACCGATACGCTTTCCGCAAAAGGAGGTGATTTGTATGCCTTGTTTCTACAGCCTGTCTATTTATGGCATACACCTTTTTCCCCAGCGCCACCACCTCCGGCGGCGGCCCCTTCCATTTCTTTCAATACGAGGTAACTGTGGGTATAATCAGTGTGGACGGCTTTGAAAGCCGTTTCGCTCTGGCCTGCCAACCCAAAGGAACTTGTAAAGAAGAAATCCACCGCTTATTTACAGCGAAACATATCAATCCAAGGACATTTTCTGATTGTACTGACCTGGATTCAACGATGTATTATAGGCTCCAAAACGAAGCCGAACAGCCCAAACTTTCAACAATCGTCTCTTTGTGCGTGGGCTTTTCTCTGGACACGCTGACAGGTTATCACCTGATCGCACTAGCCGGATATACTTTGCTCCCCAGAAACACCCTACACCGTATCTATGCGTATTTCATAGAGAACAGCCAAAGCCTGACAATCTCTGAGTGCAATAAGTTTTTGGAGGACATGGGCTTTCACAAGCAAGGTGAGCTACTAGGCTCCCAACAGCGGAAATAAAGCAACGAAAAATTTTCTGACTTACTAAGTCAGAAAATGCCGGGAAAAACGGCTGATTGAAACGTCAGATTTGCGGCAAGCCGTTGAAATCACCAGGAAACACCTCTGACTTAGTAAGTCGTGAAAACATTTCTGTTTCAGATTATGATAGGTACAACACAAGGACTTGTGAACTTATCAGCCAGGGCGGAGGCCGGGCCAGCCGCCGCCCCCCTGAATAGGAAAGGAATGTTTTACCATGAAAATTACCGATTTGACTATCGACCCCCGGAGCCTGGGGAACAAGCTGTGGCTGGTGGAGGTGTCCCCGGCTTACGAGTACCAGAACAACAGGCGGACAGATACCGTCCTCGGCTACCGCTATACGGTGGCCTTGCCGGAAAAGGGCCTGGACAAAATCAATGTGCGCATTGACGGGGATAAGCTCATGGATGCCCCGGACGGCTATGCCGAAGTTCGTTTCGACGGCCTAGAGGTGTTTATCTATTGGAGCCAGGGCCAGCCCCAGGTGGGGGCCAAGGCTACGGGTATCCATTTGGTAAATCCAAAAGCCTGATGTTTGGGCGGCGCTGGTGAGGCCAGCCGGGATTAGGACAGTTCCCTCAAGGAAATGGCCCCCGGCGGCAGCGCCAGCGCCGCCCCTCCCATAAGGGGTTAGTATTACCCCTTATGGGAAACTTGTAGCATGTAGCAAATTAAGGAGGCCATACATGGGCAACAACAGCCAATCCCGCAAGTGGGCGCTGGTAATCAACAATCCATTGGAGGCCGGGTTAGATCATAGCACAATCAAGGAAATCTTACAGCGGTTTTCTCCCGCCTATTACTGCATGGGTGATGAAATAGCGTCAACGGGGACATATCACACGCACTTGTTTTTCTATGCGCCATCGCCTGTGCGCTTCTCCACCGTCAAAAACCGCTTTCCAACGGCCCATATCGAAAAGGCATACGGAACAGTACAGGACAACCGGGCGTACATTCGGAAAGATGGCCAATGGGCGGACACGGACAAGGCGGAAACTTCGGTGCCTGGGACTTTCGAGGAATGGGGCGAGATACCCCCGGAACGGGCGGAGAAACACCCGGAGATGTTCCGTCTCGTCCAGAATATCCGGGACGGCATGACCACCACGGAAATCATAGACGATAACCCGGCTATGGCCTTTCGTGTCCGTGACATTGACCTGCTCCGGCAAACCCTGACGGCGGAAAAGTACGCCGTGGAGAACAGGCCCTTGCAGGTGTCCTATCTCTACGGGGCCAGCGGTGCGGGCAAGACGAGGAGCATTTACGAAACCCACGACCCCCGGAGCATTTACCGGGTGACAAACTACCGGGCGGCAAAAGGCATTTCCTTTGACGGCTACCACGGGCAGGAAGTGCTTGTTTTCGAGGAGTTCAGCAGTCAGATACCGATTGAAGATATGCTCAACTACCTGGATATTTACCCTTTGGCGCTTCCGGCCCGGTACAACGACAAAACAGCTTGTTATACGATGGTCTATATTACTTCCAATCTTCCCGTGGAGAAGCAATATAGATCGGAACAGTGGGACAGGCCGGAAACCTGGCGGGCGTTCCTCCGCCGTATCCATAACATCATTGAGTTTTTACCGGACGGAACCACCGTCCAGAAGAAGAAAGGGGGCTGGCCCTGTGACCAGAAACGATAAAGACACCATCACCAGGCGGACGGAAAACCGCCACTTGTTCCAACGCATGAAAAGAGGGCTGGAATCGGTTAGGGACACTCCCCACAAGCGGGTGCTGCTGGCGGCCTATCTGATCGGCGCTGTGCTGGTCTGGCTGTTCCGGGCGTATCTGTTCGGCCTAGACACCTACGGCATGTTTTCCCCCGTCCTGGAGGCCGTTATCAACCTCCTGCTCCCCCTCTACGCCGTGGGCGGCCTCCTGGCCGTCCTGGTGCTTCTGGGGACACCCTGGGGCGGCAAAGCGGCAAGGGAGGGCTTGCAGAAAGTGGGGCTTGTCAACCATGCGGGGGAGGCCCCTCCCCTCATAGCCAAGCGGCAGGACACGGACAATCCCCGGCTGACGGTCTGGGAGTTCGACCCCTGCGGCATACCCCTGGGAGAATGGGAGGACAAGCGGGCCAGAATTGAAACGGCCCTGAATATCACCATAGCTAAAATGACATGGGCAGAGGGACGGAAAATCATCCGTGTCTATTCCGCCCCCGCTGAAAGCGATTTTCCGGCCCTGCTCCCCTGGAAAGACAAATACCTGTCCCCGGACAACTTTGTGTTAGTCCTGGGGGAAAGCCTCACCGGGCCTGTGACGGTCAACCTTACGAATATCCCCCATATCCTGCTGGGCGGCTCCACAGGGAGCGGCAAGAGCGTCCTGTTAAAGCTCCTGCTTATGCAGGCACTCCGCAAGGGGGCGGAGGTCTACATAGCCGATTTCAAGGGCGGCGTGGACTTCCCCAAAGTCTGGCGGCAGAAATGCCACATGTGTTTCCAAGAAGATACCTTACTCTATGTCCTGGGCCAGCTTGTGGCGGTGCTGGAAGCCCGCAAGAAGTGGTTTGATGATGCCGGGTGTGACAACCTGGACGCATTTAACAAGGCCACTGGGGAGGGGCTTCCCCGGCTGGTATTCGCCTGTGACGAGGTGGCGGAACTGCTGGACAGGACAGGCCGGAGCAAGGAGGACAGAGACAAGCTCAATCAGATCGAAAACAGGCTTGCCACCCTTGCACGCCTGGGGCGGGCCTTTGGTATTCACTTGATACTTGCCACCCAGCGGCCAGACGCTAACATTCTCCCCGGCCAAATCAAGAACAACATGGATTTCCGGGTATGCGGCAGGGCCGAAAGCGTATTGTCCGGTATCATCCTGGACAACACCAGCGCCGCCGAACAGATACCCAAGGACGCAAGAGGCCGCTTCATCACTGGGGACGGGACTGTGTTCCAAGCCTACTATATGGAGGGCCTATAAGCATAAATCTCCATTCTTTGGGAAAAGTAATGACAATCTTTAGGAAGGAGAGGTGCGCACAAATTGGCTCCTACCTCGTTAGAGGGGCGCAGACGTATGGAGCAAGAGGTCATGTTAGCTTACTTGCTTCAGCTCAACCGATATGCGTTAGAAAATGAGCTGATTACAAAAGAGATATATAAAAAAATGGAAATTAGTATGATTCAAAAATACGGAACAAAATTTAGTTAAAAGCATATACGGGTGAGTAAAAACGGGCTGGAAAATTTACTTTTTCCGGCCCGTTGCCCTTTACATTTTCAAGATTTTATATTATAATATAGATATAGAACATGATATAACTTCCAGTAAGGAGGCTGTTAAAATGACAATCTACGAGTTGCGAGATTTACTAGAACATAGCGATATTGCAGACCTTCCCCTCCGTTGCTCCACATACTCCCGTGTTAGTACGGAAAAGGAAACACAAGCCGCATCCCTCCATAATATGACTGACGATTTCCGGGACTATATCGAGAGACACAAAAACTGGACATTTGTAAAAGCGTTTATTGACGATGGTAAGAGCGGGCTGACTACCAAAAAGCGGAAAGACTTTCTAAATCTATTGGCGGCGGGTGCTGCGGGTGAATATGATTTGCTGGTAACGGGTGAAATCTCCCGCTTTGGTCGTAACACAATGGAGGGCTTACAAAATATCCAATACCTAAAGGACAAGGGTATTCCTGTTATTTTCCTTTATGACGATCTGAACACTTATGACACCGATTGCGACATACAGATACAGCAAAAGCTAGTTGACGCTGAGAACGAAAGCCGGAAAATTAGTAAACGTGTCAAGCGCGGACACCAGAAAAGCATCCAAAAGGGCCACGTCCTGGGGTGCCGGATGTGGGGATATAAAAAAGTAAACTGCAAATTAGAAATTGACGAAAAAACCGCCCCAATGGTACGCCGGATTTTTGAGCTTTACGCTACTAATCAGTATTCCATGAAAGAGATTGAAGAAATTATTTTTCAAGAGGGCTATCGAAATAACAACGGCAACCGCCTTTCCCACACCACCATGTCAAATATCATCACCAATCCAAAATATAAAGGGTACTTTGTGGGCGGTAAAGTCAAAGTTATCGACATTTTCAACAAGCGTCAGAAATTTCTCCCAGAGGATGAATGGCTCATGTATAAGGACGAGGACGGCACTACTGTCCCGGCTCTGGTCAGTGAGGAGCTATGGCAAGCGGCCAATGAAGTATTTAAGCGGCGGAGCATTGACGTAAAAGGGCGGCGCAACTGCTCCACACACAAGAACATTTATACCGGAAAACTGTACTGTACTGAGGACGGAGCGCCCTATTACTGTAAGGATGTTCACTACAAGGGTACAAACGTCAGTAAATGGCTATGCAGTCACAAAATCAATCACGGTACGGCCTCTTGTCGCTCCATAGCAATTTATGAAAGTGAGTTAAATCCAATTATCCTAGACGCTTTCCGGGAGTTTTCTAAAGGCGCTGATGAAATCTTAGCCACTTATCTGGAACAGTATCGGCAAGTCATGGATGATACGGCCCATTATAAAACAGAACGGGAGCGGATAGCAAAAGAACTTTCTTCCATTGATGAAAAGCAAGACCAGCTTTTGGATATGAAAGTATCTGGTGATCTGACGCTTGACGAGTTCAAGCGCATGATGGACAAGACCAGGGCACAGAAAGCCGAACTTGAAAAAGCCTTGGACAGCATGGCAAACTGGGAGGAAATTGCGGAACAGATGGAGGCCCAGGTGGAGCGGTTAAAACGTGCCCTGTCCTTCAAGCTGGAAGATTTAGAGGACGGAATGATAAACCGTGACTTTGTGGACAATTTCATTAAACGGATTGATGTTACTCCAAACAGTGACAGGCAAATAAGTTTGAAAATTCACCTCTTAACTGGCGAAATCGTGCAAAAAGAACTTGAAAAAATAAAAGGTCGTACTGGTCAATTAAGTAAGAAGATGATCGAGGCCTACGAGAACGGCCTGAAGTAACAAACCGGACGCCTGACGACAGGCAGAAAAAACGGGAGGACGGCAATCGCTGTCCTCCCGCTTTCTGCTGCCCGGAACAGCGGCTCCCATCTGGAGGCAGCTGCGGAGCTGGAGCAACTGCGCGGGGACCGAGAGCCGATGCCGGCGTGGAACGGCGAGACGTGAAAATACACAAATCTCAAATAAGGAATTCTCAGATAGGCATAAAACTGGCCGACAATGAAATTATGAGCATATCAGATCAAGCTTATGACCTAAGCAGAGTTTTCGCCAGATTTTGAAAGTGCATCAGGGTGAATTCATAGAACTGGTAAGCGTTGCGTGACAGATAGTGTCCCCGCAGGGGGGCCAGTCCCAGGGTATAGGACATATCCACGTCAATGATGCGAACCGGCCTGAGTCCGACGTTCATTTTGCCGCGGGGGTCGTCGTGAATCAACAGGCGGGGGACCAGGCCCAGACCAATGCCCTTGGCGGCCATTTCCATGACAACAGCGGATTCCTGACCGCTGTAACAGATCTCCGGCTTGCGCTCAAAGTGGCGGAAAAGCTTGGTAAAATCGCCGTTTTCCGTCACATCATTGTTGTTGAGCACGAATTTTTCATTGAGCAGCTCCTGGGAGTAGACCTGCCCGCGCTGAGCCAACGGATGCTTTTCACAGGCCAGCAGGACCACCTCATCCTCAACCACTGGAATCCAGTGGAGGGCGGAGGAGGCCAGCTTGCCCTTGGTAATGGCAAAATCCAGATCGCCTTTGGTGAGCTTTTCCTTGAGCGCCTCGTCGTCCAAATACTCCTGAATGAAGTTCAGCGGCGGGAACTGGTCCAGATAGGCGGACAGCAGGGAGAGGGAATAGCCCGGGGTATTGACGCCGAAGCGCACCTCCCGCAGCTTTGTGCTGTCCAGACTCTCGGCCTTGCTGCGAATTTCGCCCACCTCCAGGAAGATTCGCTCCACATTGGTCAGCAGGTCTTTTCCCATGGAGTTGAGCAGAATTTTCCCGTTGACGCGGTCGAACAGGCGGACGCCCAGGTCCTCCTCCAGACGGCTCACCGTCATGCTCAGGGCGGGCTGGGAGACGTGCAGCTCCCGGGCCGCAGCCGTGATATTTCCCGTCTGCGCCACAGCACGGAAACACTCCAGTTGACGTAAATCCATCGCGCTCACCTATAATCTAAAAATTATGATACCATGCAAAATTAACTATTAGACATTATAGCAAAGAAAGGATACACTTGCAACTGCAAATCAGGACCTGGAAAAAGGGGGAATCGAGGCGCAAATGGTTCAGGTCCCAATGCCCAAAAAGAACCGAAAAAGAGAAAGGTGGTTTACTGTATGCCCGGTACGACGACGGAAGAAGCCGTAGCACTGGCCTATCAAGTTCCAACCTGGCTGGCGGCGATCCTAATTGTCGTGGTGGTCCTTATCCTGATGTACGCGGTGTTTAAGGGCGCCAATGCCATTCTGGCCTGTCTGCTGGCCTGTATGGCGATCTGTATCTGCACCGGCCTGCCCCTGGTGGATACTATGGAAAACTCCGTCCCGGAGAGTTTCGCATTTCAGGTAACCTTCATGTTCATGAAGTTCCTGTGCTGCATCATACTGGGACAACTGTATCAAAACTCGGGCGCGGCCCTCAGCGTGGCGCACCTGGCGGAAAAAGTCGTGGTGGGAAAATCCACCGGAACGGCCCGCAAGACCCGCGTGGTGCTGTGTATGCTGGGCATCGGTCTGCTGTTCGGCATCGGCGGTTTTGATACTTTCCTGGCCGTATTCACGCTGATTCCCGTGGGCCTGAACATGTGGCGCGACAGCGACCTGCCCCGGCACCTGCTTCCCGGCACCCTGATGGGCGGTCTGTCCGCGGCGGCCTGTCTGCCCGGCACTCCGCTGTTTGCCAACATGATGGGCAAGATGTTCCTGGGCACCGAACCCACCGCCGCCCGTATCCCCGGCTATGTGGGCGTGGCGGTCATGCTGGCCATTGACGTAGTGTACATCATGCATGCGGTCAAGAAGGCCGACAAGAACGGCATGCACTGGGACGGCGAAGAGGCCGGCATTGAGATGCCCCCTCCGACGGAAAAGGATAAGGTCCACCCGGTGCTGGCGCTCATTCCCATGCTCTGGATCTTCATTACGGTTACGGTCCTGGGCCTGGATATGGTCGTTTGCATGTTCTTCGCCATCATCATGTGCAGCATCCTGTTTGCCAACGGCCTGAAGCCCGAGGGCGAGCGCCTGAAGCTGGGGACCTACAACAAGGTACTGGGCGACGGCTGCACCCAGACCGCCGGCATGATGGGCTTTATGGGCGCCCAGTATGCGTTTGCCCAGGTGGTCATCGCCGCGCCCGGCTTTGACCTGTTGACCGGCTGGTTCCAGAAGATCCCCGGCCCCGGCTACATCGGATACTCCATCTGCGCCGCCATCTCCGGCTTCTTTGCCGGCAACGCCGTGGCCGGTATGCAGATGTCCGCCGCCATTTACACCCCGCTGATGGACCAGCTGAATATGACAGCTCCGGCCATGCACCGAATCGCGGCCTTCGCCGTCTCGATTCTGGACACCATTCCCATCAACGGCGCAGTCATCGCGACAACGACGACCTGTAAGCTGAAGATGAAGCAGTCCTATCCCACCATCGCCATGACGACGGTAATCAACGTGGCCATTGCCATGGCCGTTGTGGTAGCTATGTGTATCGCCTTCCCCTGGATGTGCCAGAACTGATCCCCCAGTCAGCCCTGCATCCCCGGAAGGCCTCCTCCAGACCGGCACGGGGCGCTGGGATCTCGGTCCCGCTCCGTGCCGGTCCCTTATTATCGAACAGAAAGGAAGTATTGTATGGAAACCAAACAGCGCCGCGCTTTGATTTTGTACGCGACGATGACCAGGAACACCGAAAAGATCGCCGAGGTCTTTGAGCAGACCTTCCGGCACTATAACTGGGACGTCACCCGCTTCAAAATGACCCTGAAGCCCGCCGACTGGGAGGGCATGCAGGAGAAGCTCTATTTCGACGACTACGACATTGTCTGCCTGGGCTCCCCCATTGTGGCCGGATACCCCATCACCGTGGTGAACAAGGTGTTCTCCCTGGGCGCGGGCGGTGCGCTGGAAAAGGAGATCCAGGACAACCTGGACAAGGGCGAGACCTGCTTTGACGAGAAGATGGAGGCCACTTCCATGAAGAACCAGAGCGCCATCGCCAAATCCGGCAAGCCGGGCGGCCCCGGCGGCCCGCCGCCCAAGCCCCTCATCGGCGCCCGCTGGCGCCGGGAAATGCCCCCCTACCGCGGCATCGCCGCTCAGGGCGGCTACCGCCCCAAGGGAATTGTGTTCACCACCTATGGCGGCGGATTCTACGGCTCCGATGAGGCGACCACCACGCTGGAAGCCCTCAAGATGTTCCTGAAGCTGAACAACTGCGACACCGTGGGCACCTTCGCCTGCTGCGGCAAGGAGTTCGGCCCCGCGGGCCTGGAGAAGGGCGAAAAGCCCGCCGTGATGCCGGGCGCGCCGGAGATGCCCGACCCCGTCTACTATACCGACGCGGACGGCAACAAGCATCAGGGTTCCTACTTCTTCCATTTCGCGGGCTGGGGCCATCCCTCGGAGCGGGACCTGATGAAGGCGGCTGCCCTGGTCAGCGATATCGTGGAGGATTACTACATGACCTACAACGGGGAGATCTGGGAGTCCACCTCGCAATACATTTCCATTTCGTAAGGAGCGCCGCCTATGGAACGCAAACTCTATCATTATCAGCCCGGCGAGTACTATGAATTCGAGCGGGAAGCTGTGGAGCACCGGAAGGGACAGGCGGTGGGGACGGTTCCCTATCACGACCCGCGTCCCCCCATGCCGCCCCGGCCGCTGACCGAGGAGATGATCCTGGCCTACAACCGGAGCTGGGACAAATATAATCCCCTGTACAATGACCCGGCCTACGCCCGGGCCCACGGCCATCCCTCGGTGCCGGCTTATCCCTTGCTGATGGTGGGGGCGGGCGCGGACTGCGATCCCTTCCCCAAGACCTTTGCCGACGGGTTCTACTATACCAACGACGGCACCGATGTGTACTATGCCCGCAATCTGTATGCCGGCGACGTGCTGGAGGTGCGGAAGCGGGAGGGGACGAAGGACGACTTCCTGGACATCACCGTGCCCGGTTCCACTACCCGCAAGTTCCGCATGGGCGGCTGGCGGGACCGCTATGACCAGAAGGGCGGGCTGGTGTTCCGGTGCTACGGCTCGGTCACCGAGGCGTACAAAAAGTACGAGGTGGACCCGACGGAATTTGACCTGTCCGAGGATCTGGCCGAGTGGGTAAAGTACCAGGCCCCGGCCCACTACACCACGGACGAGGACTACGCGCGAATCCGTGGGCTGTGGGCCCGGGAGGTTATCACCGGCGACGACACGCCCTTCTGGGAGGACGTGGAGGTGGGCCAGGAGATCGCGCCCACCTGTACGGACGGCCCGGTGACCTATATGCACATGAATTACTGGCACCAGCTGGGAGATATGTCCCTGTTCACCCGGGAGGAACTCAGCGACCCGGAATTTATGAAGAACTACTACCGGGACCCCTATGGGGCCTACCTGGACGAGACGGCGGTCCACTTCGGGAACCGGAACATTCCGGGGGCCCGGACCTACTGGTTCAACGACACGGCAGCCAAGCTGGTCTGCCGCACGCTGACCAACTTTGTGGGAAACAAGGGGCGGGTCTCCCGCTTCTCCTGGAAGATGTTCCCCTTCTACCGGGAGCTCCAGGGCGAGCATCTGGGCGCCGAAATGTTCGAGCGGGTCTCCTTCATGCGTGGGCGCTATGCCGACCGGCACGGCTCCGAGGGGGATACCTGCATCGGCCGGGCCGTGATCATCGGCAAGCATATCAACGAGCGCGGAGAACACTGCTGCGAGATGGCCTGCTGGGGCGAGACGCTGGACGGCAACATCATCATCGCCTGTCCTTCGGAGATCGTGCTGCCCTCCCGCGGCTGATCGAGCGGCGAATGAGACAAAGAAAGAGCGGAACGCGCAGCGTTCCGCTCTTTTGGCGGGTGGGGG
>ERZ857982.2461-NODE-2461-length-14428-cov-3.145203_pt1 | contig 14428 bp, 8 predicted proteins | sample MGYA00519955_ERZ857982 | MGnify/ENA primary metagenome ERZ857982 (study PRJEB31778, sample SAMEA3449416) | human gut metagenome | biome: human gut; feature: human-associated habitat; material: faeces | place: United Kingdom | collected 2010/2012 ... | reverse complement strand
GCCGATAGCCTTGGCGGTGTCGATGACGCTGCCGCCGCCGATGGCCAGCAGGAAATCTGCCCCCTCTGTCCGAGCGAGCTCGATACCTTCATACACCTTGCCGCTGCGGGGATTGGCCTGAACGCCCCATAGCTCGCACCAGGGAAGTCCGGCCTCCTTCAGAGAGACGGCAACAGCGTCGTAAGCTCCATTTTTCTTTACGGAACCGCCGCCTGCCACCAGCAGCACCTTGCTGCCGCCGAACTGACGGACCAGTGAGCCCACGCGGCTGGCCTCTCCCTGCCCGAAGGCAAACATGGTTGGAGAATAAAAGGTAAAGTTATTCATAATTGACCTCCTATATAAATTACGGTTGTGGTTTACAGTTGCTTACAGACCGCCTCCGCGCAGCGCATACCGTCCGCGGCGGCGGAGAGGATGCCCCCGGCCCAGCCGCCGCCCTCGCCGCAGGGGTAAAGCCCCTGAATGGGGGACTGGCGATCGTTATTCCGCAGCAGACGCACCGGGGAAGAACTGCGGCTCTCCACGGCGGTGAGCACCGCGTCGCTCTGGTCATAGCCCTTCAGCTTCCGGCCCAGGATAGGCAGCGCCTCGGCGATGGACGCCGCCACGAAGTCCGGCAGGCAGTCCCAGAGGTTGGTCCAGGTGACGCCGGGGCGGTAGCTGGGGTTCACCCGGCCCGGCCCTGTGGAGGGACGCTTGACAAGGAAGTCCTCCACCCGCTGGGCGGGGGCAAGGTAATTCCCTTGTCCCGCCTGATAAGCGGCGGCTTCCAAAGCCCGCTGGAAGGCGATACCCGCCAAGGGGTTGTCCCCGCCGAAATCCTCCGGGGTGACGTTCACCAGCAGCGCGCCGTTGATGTTCTCTTTGTCACGGGCAAATTCGCTCATGCCGTTGGTCACCACCCGGTGTTCCTCCGACGCGGCGGCCACCACCTGTCCGCCGGGGCAGACGCAGAAGGAGAACACGCCCCGTCCGTTGGGAAGATGGCAGCTCAGCTTATAGGTGGAGGCAGGCAAACCGAGATGTCCGGCGTACTGTTTGTATTGGGCGGCGTCGCAATCGGACTGCCGCTGCTCGATGCGGACGCCCACGGCGAAGGGCTTGGCCTCCATGGGGACGCCCCGGCGGTAGAGCAGCTCAAAGGTGTCCCGGGCGGAGTGACCGGGGCAGAGAATCAACTGGCGGCAGGGCAGCGTGTAGGTCCCCTCCGGGCCGGTGACGGTGATACCGCGCAAAGCACCGTCCCGGATGTCTAAATCTGTCAGCTGGCTTTCAAACCGGATGTCCGCACCCAAGTCCAGCAACTCCCGCCGCAGATTTTTCAGGGCGATGTGGAGATAGTCGGTGCCCACATGGGGTTTTGCGTCATAGAGGATTTCCTTTGGCGCACCGCAGCGGACCAGCTCCTCCAGAATAAAGCGGTGCCGGAGGTCCTTAGTGCCGGTGTTCAGCTTGCCGTCGGAAAAGGCCCCGGCGCCGCCCTCTCCGAACTGAACGTTGCTGGTGAGGTCCAGCTCTCCGGTGGACCAGAAGCGCTCCACATCGGTAGTGCGGTCCTCCACGCGGCGGCCCCGCTCCAACAGAATGGGCCGTGCACCTGCTCGTGCCAGTACCAGCGCGGCAAACAGGCCCGCAGGCCCCGCGCCCACCACCACCGGCGGTACTTCCGGCGGGGTCACAGGCTCCGGGAGTTGATAGACGGGCCGGGGGGCTGCCTTGGAAACGTGCTTGTCCCGGCAGCGGCGGAGCACGGCAGCTTCGTCCGCCGCCTCGACCTCCACGGTGTAGACCATGCGGACGCCCTCCCGGGCGTCGATGCTGCGGCGGAGAATGTGCAGCGCCAACAGGTCCTTTTCAGGGATCCGTAAAATGTGAAGAACGGCATTGCGCAGGGCGGAAGGACCGCCGCCGGGGGAAAGTTTCAGATTTTCGATGCGCAGCATGGCGGCACCTCCTGTTTTGATAGCTGTATTGTACCACAGGGGCGGAAAAAGAAAAATGTATAAGGTTCACATTTGCTTAAAATTTTTTTCAGACAGTTTTAAGCTTTCAGCCCTATACTACAATCAAAGTTAAGGAAGTTCCCGGCGGAACGCAGATCAGCGCCCGCTTTTCAAGGAGGTTTGACTTATGTATAACGATGAACAGAATCTGTATCACTACACCTACCGCAAGGACGGCACAGAGCCGGGCCAACGCTATGACGCCAAGCAGCCCACCGTGGACGAGCAGCTCAACAGCTACCGTCAGCAGCAGGAGCAGCAGATTCAGAACTCCCAGCCGGTATATCAGTCCCAGCCTCAGGGCGGGCAGACGCCCCACAAGAACGGCAAGAACCGTCTGGGCCTGAAGATCGCCTCTCTGGCGCTGGTGTGCGCTCTGCTGGGCGGTTTGGTAGGCGGCGGCACCGCTTATCTGGTAAGCAACCGTTCCAACAGCGACACCACGGAGGTGAACGTCTCCAACCGCAAGCCTACGGAGATCCAGCTGAAAACCGTGGACGGCAAGAACCCCATGACGGACGCGGAGCTGTACGCCGCCAACGTCAACAGCGTGGTGTCCATCAACATCACAGCCACCTCTGACCCTAATTTCTTCGGCCAGACCACACAGACTGCCGGGGCCGGCTCCGGCTTCATCCTGACGCCGGACGGCTACATCGTCACCAACTACCATGTGGTAGGTGACGCGGACACCGTGAAGGTCACGCTGTATAATGGCGACAGCTATGACGCCCAGTATATCGGCGGCGACGAGGATTACGATATTGCCGTCATCAAGATTGAGGCCACCGATCTGCCCAACGTGACTCTCGGCAACAGCGACAGCCTGAACGTGGGCGATCATGTGCTGGCCATCGGCAACCCGCTGGGTACCCTTTCCGGCACCGTCACCGATGGTATCGTCAGCGCGCTGGAGCGCCAGGTAACGATAGACGGCAACAACATGACCCTGCTGCAAACCAGCGCGGCGGTCAACCCCGGTAATTCCGGCGGCGGTCTCTTTAATGCCAGCGGAGAGCTGATCGGCATTGTCAATGCCAAATCCACCAGCGATTCCAGCGGCAATGCCGTGGATAACATCGGCTTTGCCATTCCTATCAACAGCGTCAAGACCATCATCGAGGATCTCATCAGCCACGGCTATGTGACCGGTCAGATCGTACTGGGAGTCAGCCTGGTGGATATCACCGATGAGCGCACCGCCCGCTATTACGGGCTGGACAGCACCGGCGTGTATATTCAAAGCGTGGAGTCCGGCTCCATAGCGGATAAAGGCGGCCTGCAGGCCGGCGACCGGCTGCTGAGCTTTGGCGGGGTGGAGGTTTCCACCGCGGATGAGCTGAAAGCGGCGCTGGCCAGCCACAGCGTAGGCGACCGGGTGGAGATCAAGGTCTCCCGCAACGGTCGGGAATACACCCACAGTGTGGTACTGACCGAATATGTACCCAGCAGCGCCACCAATTAACTTGCCAACTTCTCCATACTCCTTTTCAATATCACAGCGAAGCCTCCCCCCGTGAAGAATGGGGGAGGCTTCGCTGGATTTTGTACTTTTCCTCGGCAAAAAAATATGTTAGAATAAAACCAGAAGAAAGAGCTGCCGTGCGGCAGCGCAACGATAGGAGGAATCCCCCATGAGATTTTGCCCGAACTGCAACAGTGCCGTATATGATGACCGGGCGGAGCTTTGCCCAGAGTGCGGCAAGCCGATGAACCAAAATGTATGCCCCAGCTGCGGCCGGCGGCTACAGCCTGGCCAGAAATGTCCTCACTGCAGCGACTGCCGCGCCCACGGCGAACGCTATACCGTGCGAAACCAAAGTCCTGAACAGACTGTCAGCGGCGGACTGAGCATGTGGGCCTATATGGGGCTTATTCTGCTGGCGATGGTGCCGGTCATTGGGCTTATATTTATGATAGTGTGGGCGTGCGGCGTGAGCAGCAACCCCCAGCTGGCCCGCTTTGCCCGCGGCATGCTGCTGGCCAAGGCCGCGCTGTTCCTCATCGGGATCATCTTCTTTTCTGTGATGATGGCTGCCATGCAGCCGCTGCTGAATGAGCTGGAGGACTGGCTGAGCTACTACGGCGATGAATACGGCTACTATGATAACTTTGATGATTCCTACAATTACAATTTTGGCGATGACTATAATGCTGGTGATAACGGCGATCTCTTTGGCGATGACTGGCCCGATTTTTACGGGGAGGAGGCCCCGGCTGCCAATGCCGCGTAAATCATAAAGCAAAAGCCCCCTCCGGGTGTACCGGAGGGGGCTTTTTTATGTGGGATCACTTTTTGAGGGTCTCGCGGCTGCCCTTCCTGGCAGCGGCAGCTACCAGCCCGCCCAGTGCTACGATAGCCAGAAAGTTGGGAATAACCATCAGCTGGTTAAACATATCGGAAAGCTCCCAAGCTAGGTCATTGGATACGCAGGAGCCGAGGAAGATGAGCGCCACAGCGATGATGGAATAGACCGGGACGGCCTTTTTGCCAAAGAGGTATTCCACATTGATACGGCCGAAGAAGTTCCAGCCCAGGATGGTGGAGAAAGCGAAGAACATAAGGCAGATGGCCACGAACAGACTGCCGGCGGTATTACCCATGATGCTGGAGAACGCCAGCTGCGCCATATTGGTCTTGCTGACACCTTCGGCTGCGCCGGAGGCAAGGATCCCGTTGCCGGCATACAGGGTGGAGATAACGACCAGAGCGGTCATGGTGAGGACGACAAAGGTATCAATGAAAACGCCAATCATGGCCACAACGCCCTGCTCGTGCGGGCAACTTACCTTAGCCATAGCGTGGGCGTGGGGAGTGGAGCCCATACCGGCCTCATTGCTGAACAGACCGCGCTTGACGCCCTGGCTGATGGCCTGCTTGAGCGCAAAGCCGAAGCTGCCGCCGATGATGGACTGCGGCTGGAACGCATAGCGGAAAATCATACCAAAGGTCTCCGGGATGAAACGAATGCGGGCCAGCAGCACCACCAGACCGCCAATGAGGTACAGACAGGCCATCACGGGGACGATCTTTTCAGCCCAGGAGGCCACCCGGTGGCTGCCGCCCAGGAATACAAAGGCGGAAAGAGCAGCCACAACAATACCGATGACCCAGGTGGGAACGCCGGTGGCATTGGAGAGCGCCTCACCGATGGAATTGGACTGGACCATGCTGCCGATAAAGCCCAGCGCAAGGATGATGGCTACGGCGAAGAAGCCGGCCAGGAACTTGCCGAAGCCGCCCTTAAAGGCACGCTTGATGTAATAAACTGGGCCGCCGTGGACGCTGCCGTCCGCATTGACCACACGGGTCTCCTGCGCCAGCACCGCTTCCGCATAGATGGTAGCCATGCCGAAGAAGGCGATGATCCACATCCAGAAGATGGCGCCGGGACCACCGATGAGGATAGCGCCGCAGGCGCCGACGATATTACCGGTACCTACCTGCGCGGCAATGGCCGTGGCCAGTGCCTGGAAGGAGGAAAAGCCGCCCTGCTGCTTTCCGCCATGGAGATTGATGTTGCCGAATACCCGGCGCATACCCTCGCCAAAGCAGCGCACCTGCACAAAGCGGGTACGGATGGAGAAATAAAGGCCCGCGCCGATCAGCAGGATGATGAGGATATAATCCGAGAGATAGCCGTTGATTTTTTGTACGATGTTGAGCAATACTGCTTCCATTTGTTTCACTCCTGATTAAAATATTGCAGTGAAAAAAGGATAATAAAAAGGCTGCCCGTCTTTTTTAAGCGGCAGCCTCTGAAGAATAGCGAGCGATCAAACAAAAGATGCTTTGATGACCGCTCTGTCCTTTTGCCTGAGAGATTCGGCGGAAAAACCGCCTTGCACCTTCGGCACTCAACTCAATGAGATTCTCCAGAGCCCCCTCCATATTCAGTCTCTTACGATTCTGAATGTTTCTGCGGGGTCGCTATCGTTATTCACTTGATGTTATTCTACACCATTTTGCAGCTTTGTCAAGAGAAAAATGCAAAATGCGTTATTCTTCCGTGCGGATGCACCGCACCGTTACTCGGGCACGGCCATCGTAGGTGCAGGTAAACAGGGTAAGATCCCACTCCCCAGCCCGCATTTCCTCCACGGCGGTCTCCGGCAGGGTCTCCACCCGGTCCACCGTATAGCGGTAGGTCTGCCCGGCTGCATCGGTAAATAGGACGGTATCCCCGGGACGCAGGGTGTGCAGCGCGGCAAAGTGCCGCCGGTAATTGTGCGCCGCTATGATGATATCATCCCCGGCCAGGGTACCGGCATAGCGGCAGGGTGCCTGGCGCAGAAAATCCATCTCCCATTCGGCCCCCACCGGCAGCTCCAGCGCCAGGGTAGGTAGAGAAAGGATGCCCAGATACTCCTCCCCCTCCAAAGAGACCGTCAGCTCTCCGGCGGGCAGGGTAGGCATCGGCGCTGGAGACTGTCCGATGCTATGTGCCACAGCAGGCAAAATCTTTTGGGTGGCCGCCGCGGCACGGCGTTCCTCCCGCAGATTAAACCCCAATAGGAATGCGGCGGCCAAAATGCACAGGCCGCCCAAAATGATGCAGAACCGGCCGATACGCTCTCGTGTCATGTCGGTTTCCTCCGGCGGCGCAGGCGGCAGCCCACCGCCACCAGCAGCACCCCTATGGCTGCCAGCAGCGTGATAGGCCATTGCAGCAGGCCGGTCTGAGGCAGCTTATCCCCTGGGGTGGGGGCTGGGTTATCCGGTATGATGATGACCGGCGGTTCGGGGGTACCGGAGCGCTCCAGCTTGGGCTCTACCGTTGCAGCGTACTGCCACCCGCCGCCCGCCTGTTGGGCCGGCAGCTCCAGCAGCACCGGGGTGGTGGTATAGGTGCAGCCGCCCTTTTGGTAGGGAGCCGCGCACAACAGATACAACCCGGTGGGCAGCCCCTCTAATGCAGCTTTGCCATCAGCCGCGGTGGTAAGCTGCTTTTCTGGGGAAATGCTTTGCTGCTCCACCCATTGGTCCAGCAGCCCGGCCGCCTGCCGCCAGTCGGCGGCATCCCGCAGGTTCCCCAGCACAATACCGCTATCCTCATAGGCCGGCAGCAGGGTGTGCTCTCCCTGCGGAGAAAGCGCCGCCACCCGGTACAGCGAAAAGCCCATGCCGCTTACTGGCTTATTCTCATAGTGACAGTCAATGGTCAACGCGCACAGCGCGTCAGGATCGGCTGTCTGTGCTATCGCGGGGAGACACAGCAGTATGATCAGGATCAGGGCCAGAACGGCTCTGAGACGCTTTTTCATCAGTTCTCCCCCTTTCTATCACATTGCCCTCTTCGGGCCCGGTTTTCTTTTTCTTGCGGCGCAGCAGCGCCAGGATGAGCAAAATAAGCAGGAACAGCAGCAGCGCGCCGATCAGCAGCTTGCCCTTCCAGCCCAAGCTGTGCACTACCTGCTGGGTCACGGTCACTTCCACCGTTTCCTCCACGGTCTCCAGCGGGATGCGGTGCCCGCGCACCAGCAGCCGGTGGGTATTTACGCCGTAGGGCGTACAGGTCACCAGGGTAACAAGGTCCTCCCCTTCCACCGGGTACAGGTCCTTTACCTCATCCGGCTCCACCACCAGGATCTGATCCACCTCATAGAGGAGCTGCTCCCCCAAAATGCGCAGGGAAAAATGGTCGCCCAGCTGCATTTGGTCCAGATCGGAGAAAAGCAGCGCCGAGGGCAGCCCCCGGTGGCCGGAAAACACCGCGTGGGTGCCCTCTCCACCCACCGGCAGGGAGGTACCGCCTAGATGCCCGATGCCATGCTGGAGGACCTCCTCCGTGGTGCCGTGGTAGATGGGCAGCCGCACGCTGATGCGCGGGATCTCGATGTAGCCCATAATGCCGCTGCCATCGGGATCCAGCAGGCCCCAGTAGGGGTCCCCCGCGGGCAGCTGCCGCCCGGTAAAGGCATCCCGGAAGGTGGGACTGAGGTTTTTATTGTATTCCTGCGCCGCTTCCCACAGCGCGGAGTGATCCTCCGGGGCAAGGGTAGTGGTGCTTTGGGTGTAGTGGGAGATCAGCTGGTTCTGCCGGTGCTGGTTCCACAGGTCGCTGGCCACCGGGTAAAATAGAATCCCCAGCCCCAGCAGAAAAATGAGGATGGCCAGCACGGTGCCCAGCCGGTTTTGTCTTTTTTGTTTGGCTTGTTTTGTTGTCACGAATGGTACTCCTTTGGCAGTAATGCAGCAGGGAAAAAACCGCAAACCGTTGCAGCGGGCTTGCGGCCTTTTCCTTGCCGCCCATCCCGCCGGGGAGAGAAAGAGGAAAAACCCGGCGGGACGGCAAGAAAATGAAGAGGATGGCAAATTACAGGGTGGTCTTATTCTGCTCCTGCTCGTCCTCACGGCGACGGCGGGCAAACAGGAAGAACCACAGCGCCGCACCCATGCACAGCAGGCCGATCACCGTGAACATCACGGTGCCGACACCACCGGTGGTGGGCAGTACGGGGGTGGAGCTATTGAGAAGGTCGGCTTCAAAGCGATTTTTCTCAGCATTCAGGCTCTTTTTCTGAATCAGTGCGCGATCCGCTTCTTTCGTTTCAGTAAAACCGCCACTGGCCAAATCCTTGACCAGACTTTCGCTGGCATCCCGCTCTGCGGTCAGATCCAGCTTAAAGCCGCCCTTGGGGGCATAGTAGCCGGAAGGAGTCTTGGTTTCCTTCACATAGTAGGAACCGACATCCAGGCCGCGGATGGAAAGGATATTCTTATCATTGCCCATATTGGCATCCATCTGCGCCACGGCGCCTTCCTCGCCCGCCAGTGCGGGACGGTAATAGGCCCCGACATCTCCATTGGCTTCCACCTTTACCATATTGATGGCTTTGGTCATCGCTTCATCGGCATACAGGGTGAAGCCCGCACCGGCCAGGGGCTGGTGGCCGGAACCCGCGTTACTGGGATCAATCAGCTCATTGGATTTCTTAAAGAGGGTAAAGTCATAATTATAAACCGCAGCGGTAGAGTCGGCGGTCGTTTTGGTCTTGTCCGCCTCCATGGAGAATACATATTCCAGCTTGGCAGTTGCGGAAGCCTCAGATTCTGCAACTGCATCCGGGGCTACGGTGGCCTGGAAGTGGAGATAAATCAGCCCTCTGCCGGTGGCAGCATTGCGGATCTTGCTGTAATCCAGCTCAACGGTCAAATTACCGTCGGCACCTACGGTAGTCTGTATAATGGCATCCTTTACGGCGTCGCTATCCGCATTGGGCAGGGCAGTCGCCTTCATGCTGCCCTCCACATACTTCAGCCCGGCCAGCTGGCAATTTGCAGTCAATTTGGTGATGTTGAAGGAGTTATCGGTGTAGGCCGGAGTGGAAACCTCCATATAGAAATCCATCGTTTCGCCAACCCGGCCACCGGCGGTTTTCTTCCAGTCATCTATATCGCGGCTGTCATCATTTACCCGTACATTGATAGCTGGACCTTCCTCGTGCTTAAATACAGCGGTCAGGTCATCGGCGAGCTCACTGCCGGCGGCATACACCTTTACATTCCCGTTCTTCACCTGCACAAACACGGTAACAGGCATATAGGTACGGTTATTCGCAGCAGTGGTAGATACCAGCAGCAGATAATAGCCGGGCTCCAAAGTCATCTGAACCTTGTTGTTGGCATCGGCAACCTTTTCCACCGGATTGGATGGCAATGTAATAATAGGACTATCCAGAAGTGAGTGACCATTCATCAGGACATAGCTAGCCATCATGCTGGTCAAGCCTTCCTTGGTGGTATCCTTCAATACATTTTCCGGCAGCTTATCGGGCTCCTGATGTTGCAAAAAGTTTATAAATCCATCGTGAAATATGTATTTGTTGTAGTTTTCATCATACCACCCCAGCTTGTACGCCTTCACGGTATCGCCCTCGGCCACCCCGGTAAAGGTGATCTCACGGGAATAGTTCTCCTCCGCCACGGCGGGTACCGCCATGGCCAGCAGCATGGCCAGCGCCAGCAGCAGCGTCAGGCACTTTTTCATTGTCTTTTTCATGTTACTTTCACTCCTTTGGTATCATTGTTATCCACAGCGGCTTCCCTTGGCAGGGGGCGCGCTTATTTCACTTTCTTTCGGCCTGGCAGCAGTACCGCTACGGCCATCAGGGCCGCGCCCGCCAGTGTAAAGGGCACCGTTCCGGCGCCGCCGGTGCTGGGCAGGATATGCAGCTCCTTCAGCTTCAGGGTCAGCAGATAGGTGTATTCCTCCCCCTCGCACTGTTCCAGCTGCCATGCGGTATTCGCTGTATCCAAATAGGTCAGTGTGCCGTATTCGGCCTTTAGGTTGGGGGCGCTGTCCTCCGGCACATAGCCCGTGGGGGTGCCCGCCAGCTGGATGATATAATCCCCGGCAGGCATCTGCTCCAGCAGGGCCGCGCCGGCTTCATTGGTTTTATACAGCATCGGGCTGCCATTATCCCGCGTCACCCGCAGCACCGCCCCGGGGAGTTCCTCTCCCAGTGGGCCCAGCACTTTCAGCTTCAGCCGCAGCCGGGAGGTATTCTTCACCTCGGTAACGGTGGTGCCGCCCGGTGTAGAAATGGTCGCCTTCCCCGCCGCGATCTTCACCGTCCAGGTGAGCTCCGCCGCAGTGTAGCCCACAGGGGCGGTGGTCTCCCGCAGGTAATAGGTGCCGGCCGGCCACTTATCCTCAAACTGCACATCGCCGTTTTCATCGGAGGTGGCTGTTGCCAGCCGCTTGGTACATTCCGCATCAGCATACAGGGTAAATTCCGCGCCCTTTAATGGGTAGCCCTTTTCATCCACCTTTTCAAAGGCGATCTCGCCCCGGATGCCCTCATTATTGACCACCAGCAGAGCCTCCCGCGCAAAGCATTGCGTTCCATCGGCCTTCTGCCACCAGTGCTCCTCCCGGTATTCCTTATCCTCGGCCTGCCGGTACAGGGCCTTGGCATAGGTCACCAGGTAATCCGCGAAGCCATCCTCGGCCACACCGGGGTCACGGTAGGTGTCCCCTATTTCGATTTCCCGCAGCGTGTAATCAGCCACCGTGCCATCCGTAAAAAGCGGCAGATTTTCCCAGGTGTATTGCCATTCGTTTTCCTTGTTCAGCTCCACGGTATAGGCATCACCCGTCAGCGGCGCGCCATCGCGCCACAGCTCCACCGTCACAGGCAGCTTATCCCCCGTGGCGGGCCAACTGCTGCGGGCCGTCACACTGATGAGCATTCTGGGTACATTTAGGATGACCACATTGTCGGCATCGGCATTCTGCAGCCAGCTGCCGGTCGAGGGTGTTATCCCTTCCGGCAGCGCTTTTGCCTCCGCATGGTAACTGATATTCCCTCCAGTATTTTGGGCGACCGTCACCTGCACAGTACCGGGGCCAAAGTACCCCGTTGGCAGTACTTCGGTCAGAGTGTAGGTCCCTTCCTCCAGCCGGATGGTAAAAAAACCGCTGGCATCGGCAATGATCTTGCAGTCGGCGATCTGCTCGGTATAGCCCTCCTCCTGCACCACGCTGTAAAGGGTGGTGTTCGGCTTACGGTACAAGACCACTTCAGCGCCGCCCGGCCGGGACAACTTATACTCTACCTTTGCCAGCCCGTTGCCGGTAATGGAATCCTGCGTTTTTACCGTCAGGGTACCTATCCCCACATATATGTTCTGCAGAGCCACGGTCTGCACCGCAGTGTTCGGCACATCGTTGCCGTAGGCCGCCGCCGTAATAGTAATGCCACTTTCCTCCGGGTAGTCCTGATATCCCCCCGAAAGTCCCTGCGGGTGATTGCGGATGAGATAGCGGTTGTTCACCCGCCATTTGTCACCCTGCAGCGTATGGCCGGTTTCTTTTATCGTGTAGTCCCGCCGCTGCTGGGCCGGGACTTCCCAGGTGTAGGTATCGGCCTCGGCATCATAGCGGGTATAACCCAGCTTGCCCTGTTCCGTTACCGCCTTCGCAGGCTGCGGCACCAGGGTAAAATCGGTCACGCTGCTGCCGTTTTCGGTGTGGGAGACAGTAATGAGGAACTTATCCCGTACCTGTTTTATCGCCTCAGCATCCCCCGCAAAGGTCTTTGCCACAAAAAAGCGGGCGCGCTTGGCCACCAGCACACCATCAATATGCCAGCCATCGGAATGCTCAAACTTGACCATGTTCCAGCGGATCTGGAAGTAATCCGAATTGAGCATCTCCGCGGGGATCTCCACTCCGTCCACCTTCATGGTAATGGTATCGCTGTGGGCCCGCAGGTAGGCAAAGATCGTTTCCTCATTGGGGAGATCCTCCAGCCTACCGCCCTGCACCGGGTTATTCACCATGTTGCGGATCGTGTCATCCACCGCGTAGGCATTGTCGCCATTGGTTGCCCGCGCTACCAGCGGCTTTACCACACCCTCCGCATTTTTATTGGAGTACTCCGCCGGGATATTGTCCGCCCCCAGCATCCGGATGGTATATAGGGCGGGCGTATAGTCCTTTTGGTCCTCCCATTGCACACCGTCATCCACCGAGCCCCTGATCTCTCCATTGAGATGCAGGAAAAAATGTGTGGTAATTGGGCGTTTCAGCTTATCCTCGCCGCTCCATTTTGCCCGCAGCGTCACTTCGCCATCGCTGCCGGTATAGTGCTGCAGGTCTGCGGCAGTCAGCTTTGTACCGGGCTGCAGCAGCACCTCTTCCGTTATATTGGCCACCCGCCAACCTAAAAAGGAATAGAACAGTGAGCGGTTATTGGCTTTTTCGCCGGTCAGCTTTACCTCTATCCGGTCAATATCCGGGGCCAGCAGCGTGTAGTCTCCGTCACCCGGTTCCACCAGCAGGGTTTTTTTGCCCTTTACCATCGCGCTTTGCTGGGGCGCCTGCACCGAAGGCTCAAACTGGCCAATCTTGTGCTGCCAGCCGTCCGGCTCGGCCTCATATTTTATTACCAGGGTATCGGTATGCGGGTAGAAAACCACTGGCTGGCTGATTTTCTCGATGGTATAGGTCACACTGGTTTCGGTCTGCTTGGTCGGCTCCAGCTCCAGATGCGTTCCGGTCAGGCCATCCATGGCGTCCCAGGCCATACTGGACACGGTATTTAGGGTAATGCTCACATTCTCCCCATGGAAAGCGATCTTCGGCGCGGGCGGCTCCTGGTACACCCTGTTCAGGTCGTCCTCCACCGTCACCGTGTAGAACATATTCTCCGCCAGCAGCGTTTCGTTGCTCAGTTCTTTTTTATCAAGGAAATAGCTTTCGGCACCTTCTTTATTCGCGGGCAGGTAGTACAGCCGGATCTCGGTCCGGTGGCTTAGCGGAATCTGCCAGCCGCCGTCCTCACTCTTTATGGGAGCGGCACCTGCCCACATTTTGTTGGGGTCATAGCTATCGGTGTGCGGGAAGAACCGCTCCCCGTGATAATTCGCCGCCTTAAAGCCGTAGGCGCCATATACCTCCTCCAGCTCCGCCGCCGTTATATAGTAGCGGAGCTTTCCGCTGCCATCGGCATATTGCGCGGCGGTTTGCACCGTGGTCACCGGGTACCAGATGCCATCCCGTGCCGCATAGCATTCCACCGTGGCGGCCGCCGCACGGGCCTTGTCTTCAGCGGGCTGCGCTTCGGCCGGCTGCTCATCCGTCTCTTCCTCTTTTGTCATGGAGTCTTCCGGTTCGGGCAGGGCCTCCTCCGGAGCAGGAACCAGAGCCGGTTCTTCCTCCGCCGGGGCGGCATCCGCCACCGTGTAAAGGCCCGTTGGCAGCATGGTAAACAGCAGCGCCAGCACCACCAATAGCACCGAGGCCCTGCGGGCCCGGTGCCGGCGATGTTCCTTTCCGCTGCTGATTTTGGTATGCATTATTTATCCTTTCTGTTCTAATTTTTGTAAATATAAAAGCTGACTGCGTTCTTTTACTCAAGAATGCAGTCAGCCGGTCATGCGGTTTCCCGTTTAGACGCTTTACTTTGCGTCCCTGCCTTTCAGCAGGTTTGCCAAGGATCATTCAATTTATGGGAATCGTTCCTGTTTCCTTAGCGTTATCTTAACATCAACTCACAAAGAATTCAAGAGAATTTTTCATCAAAATCTCATTTTTCATTATTTTTGTTCAATTATTGCATTTTATTTGCTGGCGCTCATCTTACAATTGTGTGTTTTTCCTATATTATCGCCTTTTTCTCCTTCAGATATTGTAAAAAGGAAATAATATCCTTGCAAAAAAAGCCCGCGCTCCCCGCATCCTCCTCCATAGCAAAAAAGCCGCAAGCAAACCCTCCTCCCCGCAAGGAAGGGGTTGTGTGAAGGGGGAACCTTTGCGGGGTCCCCCTTCGCGTCAAATCAGGGCTGCGGCTCTCGCCTTTTAGAAAAGCCCGCGCTCCCCACATCCTCCTCCACCACAAAAAAGACGCCCTAAAGGCGTCTTTTTTGTGGTGGAGGAGGATGGATTCGAACCATCGAAGTCAGTGACAACAGA
>ERZ857982.2458-NODE-2458-length-14432-cov-3.959797_pt1 | contig 14432 bp, 9 predicted proteins | sample MGYA00519955_ERZ857982 | MGnify/ENA primary metagenome ERZ857982 (study PRJEB31778, sample SAMEA3449416) | human gut metagenome | biome: human gut; feature: human-associated habitat; material: faeces | place: United Kingdom | collected 2010/2012 ... | reverse complement strand
CGATCAGATGGGCCACGATCTTGTCCATTTTGACTTGCGCGGCGTCCAGAATTTCTTTAGGCTCTGTCATATCGTTTGTCGTTTTGTTTTGCATCAGTTCCGCACGACGGTGCCGATCTGCTCGCCGTCGATTACCTTGCGCAGGTTGCCCGGCGTATCCATGTCGAAGACGACGATCGGCAGATCGTTCTGTTTGCACATCGTGAAGGCCGTCAGGTCCATCACTTTCAACTGGCGGCGGTAAACCTCGTCGAAAGTGATCTGCGAAAATTTCTCCGCCGTCGGGTCCTTCTCCGGATCGGCCGTGTAGATTCCGTCCACGCGCGTTCCCTTGAGCAGCACCTCGGCCTCGATTTCGACGCCGCGCAGCGCCGATGCCGTATCGGTCGTGAAATAGGGATTGCCGGTCCCTCCGGCGACGATCACGATCCGCCCTTCTTCCATCAGTTCCAGCGCTTTGGCCTTTGAATAAAGCTCGCCGACGGGCTCCATCCGGATCGACGTGAGCACTTGGGCCTTGGCTCCGGCGCTCTCCAGAGCGCCCTGCAAGGCCAGCGAGTTGATGACCGTGGCCAACATGCCCATCTGGTCGCCCTTCACTCGGTCGAATCCCCGGCCGACTCCGGTCAGACCCCGGAAAATGTTACCGCCGCCGATCACGATTCCGATCTGCACGCCCTCGGCCGCGATCGCGGCGATCTGTTCGGCATAGCTGCCGAGCACTTCCGTGGAAAGTCCGTACTTCTGGGTTCCCATCAGCGATTCGCCGCTGAGTTTCAGTAATATTCTTTTATATATCGGCATGGCTTGCGTTGTCGTTCGTATGATGTTTCGTCCGTCGAGGGCACGGCATGCGGTATCCGTTTTCGCTACGGCTCCGTCGCGCCGACTTGCATCCGGCCGGGCTACTCTTCGTTTTTCATCAGTTGCATCAGCTCGTCGAGCTTCGGCGTCAGAATAATTTCGGTACGTCGGTTCTTCGCGCGGGCCTCGGACGTCTTGGCCGGATCGACCGGAAGCGATTCGCCCCGCCCGGCGGCTATGATGCGGCTCGGCGCGATCTGCTTGTTCTCCAGCAGCAGGCGTACGACGGTCGTCGCCCGTTTGGCGCTCAGGTCGAGGTTGTCCTTCAGCTGCCCGTTCGAGCGGTAAGGCACGTCGTCGGTATGGCCTTCGACCATGACGTTGATATCGGGATTCTGCGCCAGAACTTCCGACAGATCGCGCACCGCGCGGGCGCCGTTCGGGTCGATCTCGAAGCTGCCCGAGCGGAACAGCAGCTTGTCATCCATAGACACGTACACGTTTCCGTTCCGGATCGAAATGGAAAGTCCCTTGCCCTCGAAACCGGTCAGCGCGTCGGTCACCTTGCGGCGGATCGCGTCGATCGCCTCCTCGCGGCTGCGGAGCATGCCTTCCAGCTCGGCTACGCGGCGCGAGCGATCGCTGAGCGCCATTTCCTTGTCCTCCAGCTCGCGCAGCATGCGGGCCGACTCGGCCGATCCGTCGTCGAGCAGCTGCTTGTAGCGTCGGCGGTAGTCGTTCAACTCGCCCGACAGACGGACCGTGTCGGCTACCAGACGCGCCTTTTCGGCGGCCAGTTTCTCGTTCTGTCCGGTCATGTCGTCCAACCGGTTTCTGGAAGCGGCGAGCTCGCCCTCGAGGCGGAGCGCCTCGGCCTTCATCGAATTGAACTTCTTGTTCGACACGCACGACGATGCGAGCAGAACAACCAACACGGCAACAATCAGCTTTTTCATATTCATGCGTCGTTTTAGCGCGGCGGCTCCCGATTTTCAGACGAGAGCGGCCCTGCGGGCCTATTTTGCCACGAAGATACAAAACTATTTACAATGTGCAAGGCGGCTCTTTCGATAAATCGCCTGCCTGCCGGTACGGAAACGCTCGCAGGGGGGAGACTCCGGAGAGTCGATTGTGCGACTAAATTACTATCTTTGTCAGTCAATTCGGATCTCGCCATGACAGCTTCGCCGTACAAATATCTTTATCAGGTCGATTCGCCCCGGGACCTTCGACGGCTCTCGCCGGACGAGTTGCGGGCCTACTGCGGCGAGCTGCGGCATTTCATCATCGAGCAGCTTTCGGCCAATCCGGGGCATTTGGGGTCGAGTCTGGGAGTCGTCGAGCTGGCCGCCGCGCTGCACTACGTCTTCGACACGCCGAACGACAAGCTGATCTGGGACGTGGGCCATCAAGCCTATGCCCACAAGATCATCACGGGTCGGCGCGACCGGTTCCTGACGAATCGCAAGCTGAACGGGTTGAGCGGTTTCCCGAGTATGAGCGAAAGCGAGTACGACGCGTTCGGCACGGGACACGCCTCGACTTCGATCTCCGCCGCGCTGGGCATGGCCGCCGCGTCGGCTCTGAGGGGCGAGAAGCGCGAGGTGATCGCCGTGATCGGCGACGGCGCGCTGACCGGAGGACTGGCTTTCGAGGGACTCAACAACGCCGGAGCCGCGAACACCGACCTGCTCGTGATCCTGAACGACAACCGCATGGCGATCGATCCGAACGTCGGGGCGCTGAAGGAGTATCTGCTCAGCATCTCGACGTCGAAGCGTTATAATAAAGTTAAGAACCGCACGTGGACCCATTTGGAGCGGATGCCCCGACTTCGGGGGCTGATCCAGAAGGTGGGCGGAGCGCTGAAGCAGGGTTTCTTACAGCAAAGCAATCTGTTCGAGAGCCTGCACTTCCGCTATTTCGGGCCCGTCGACGGGCACGACGTAGTCCAGCTGACCCGCGTGCTGGGCGATTTGAAGGAGATACCCGGGCCGAAGCTGTTGCATGTGCTGACGGTCAAGGGCAAGGGCTACCGGCCGGCCGAAGAGCACCAGCGGATATGGCATGCGCCGGGCATGTTCAATCCCGAGACCGGGGAGCGGATGCAGCATGCCGAAAGCGGCCGTCCCCCGCTCTATCAGGATGTTTTCGGCGAGACGATTCTGGAGCTCGCGCGGGTCGACGACCGTATCGTCGGCATTACGCCCGCGATGCCTACCGGATGCTCGCTGAATCGGATGATGGCCGAGATGCCGGAGCGTTGCTTCGACGTCGGCATAGCCGAGGGACATGCCGTCACGTTCTCGGCCGGGCTGGCTGCGGCCGGCATGATCCCGTTCTGCAATATCTATTCGTCGTTCATGCAGCGGGCCTACGATAACGTAATCCACGACGTGGCGCTCCAGCATCTGAACGTCGTGATGTGCCTCGACCGGGCAGGGCTGGTCGGCGAAGACGGACCGACGCATCACGGCGTGTTCGACATTGCCTGCATGCGCTCGATTCCGAACCTGACGATCGCCTCGCCGATGAACGAGATCGAGTTGCGGAACCTGATGTACACGGCCTCGCTGGGACGGGGACCGTTCGTGATCCGCTATCCGAAGGGCGAGGGCGTCACGCCGCAATGGCGGCAGCCGTTCGAGGAGGTACCGCTCGGGCGCAGCCGGTTGCTATGCGACGGCTCGGACGTGGCCGTGCTGACGTTCGGTCCGGTCGGAAACGCGGCGGCGGCGGCCATACGCCGCGCCGCGGCCGAAGGCGTGTCGGCCGCCCACATCGACCTGCGTTTCGCCAAGCCGTTGGACACGGACCGTCTGCATGCGACGGGACGGAAATTCCGTCGCATCGTCACGGTCGAGGACGGCGCGATAGCCGGGGGCGTCGGATCGGCCGTGCTCGAGTTCATGAACCGCAACGGCTATGCGCCCAAGATCGACATGCTCGGCGTGTCCGATCGTTTCGTCCGTCAGGGAACCCAGTCGCAGCTCCGCGCAATTTGCGGCATCGACGAGCGAAGCATCTACGAGGCGATTATGAAAAGCAAACAGCAATAAACGAGAGACCTATGGAATACGACTTCAGGGAAATTGAGAAGAAATGGCAGAAACGCTGGGCCGAGCGCGGAACTTACCGGGTGAAGGAAGACCCCTCGCGCCCGAAATACTACGTGCTGGACATGTTCCCCTATCCGTCGGGGGCGGGTCTGCATGTCGGACATCCGCTCGGCTACATCGCTTCGGACATCTATACGCGCTACAAGCGGCTGAAGGGTTTCAACGTGCTGCACCCGATGGGATACGATGCCTTCGGGCTGCCGGCCGAGCAGTACGCGATCCAGACGGGCCAGCATCCGGCCGTCACGACCGAGCGCAACATCGCGCGTTACCGCGAACAGCTCGACAAGATCGGTTTCAGTTTCGACTGGGATCGCGAGGTGCGTACTTGCGACCCGAAATATTACCATTGGACGCAATGGGCCTTTCTGAAAATGTTCGGCAGCTACTATAGCTACGACGAGAACCGGGCCATGCCGATCGAGCGGCTCGTCGAGGCGTTCGACCGATCGGGAACCGAGGGACTGAACGTGGCGTGCACCAACGAGCTTTCGTTCACGGCTGCCCGGTGGAAAGCGATGGACGAGGCCGAGCGCGAGGGCGTGTTGCAGAACTACCGTCTCGCATTCCGCGCCGACACGCTCGTGAACTGGTGTCCCGAACTGGGAACCGTGCTCGCGAACGACGAGGTGAAGGACGGCCTGTCGGTGCGGGGCGGCTATCCGGTCGTGCAGAAGCGGATGAAGCAGTGGCTGCTGCGCGTGACGGCTTATGCCCAGCGGATGCTCGACGGGCTCGACACCCTCGAATGGAGCGACTCGCTCAAGGAGATCCAGCGCAACTGGATCGGGCGCAGCGAGGGCGCGCAGATATTCTTCGGACTGAAGGGCTTCGACGAGAAGCTCGAGGTGTTCACGACGCGGGCCGATACGATTTTCGGGGCCACTTTCATGGTGCTCGCCCCGGAGCACGCGCTGGTCGGTAAGATCGCCGCGCCGGAGCAGCGCGAGGCGGTCGAGCGCTATATCGAGGAGACGAAAAAACGCTCCGAGCGCGAGCGCATGGCCGACACGAAGCGCGTGAGCGGACAGTTCACCGGGGCCTATGCGATCAATCCGTTCAACGGGACGGAGATACCGATCTATATCAGCGACTACGTGCTGGCGGGCTATGGCACGGGGGCTATCATGGCCGTTCCGGCGCACGACAGCCGCGACTACGCTTTCGCAAAGCATTTCGACCTGCCGATCATTCCGGTCGTCGAGGGGGGCGACCTTTCGGTCGCGTCGTACGATGCCAAAGCGGGCCGGATGATCAACTCCGATTTCCTGACCGGTATGGACGTGAAGGAGGCCATACCGGCGATGATCGCCGAGGTCGAGCGCCGGGGCTTCGGCAGCCGCCGGGTCAACTATCGCCTTCGCGACGCGATTTTCAGCCGCCAGCGGTACTGGGGCGAACCGTTCCCGATTTACTACAAGGACGACATCGCCCGCCCGCTCGCCGAGGACTGCTTGCCGCTCGAGCTTCCCCCGATCGAGAACTTCGGTCCGACGGCCGAGGGCGAGCCGTTGGCGCGCGTCGAGGGATGGCAGACGCCCGAAGGGTATCCGTACGAGCTGAGCACGATGCCCGGTTTCGCCGGATCGTCGGCCTATTACTTGCGCTACATGGACCCGCATAACGACAGCGAACTCGTCTCGAAGCGGGCAAACGAATACTGGCGCAGCGTCGACCTGTACGTCGGGGGCATCGAGCATGCGACGGGACACCTGATGTACTCGCGCTTCTGGAACATGTTCCTGTACGATCTGGGCTATGTCTGCGAGCCGGAGCCGTTCCGCAAGCTCGTCAATCAGGGCATGATCCAAGGCCGGTCGAACTTCGTCTACCGTGTCAAAGGAACGAATCGTTTCGTCTCGCTGGGCCTCAAGGACCGCTACGACACGCAGGAGATTCACGTCGACGTCAACATGGTTCGGGGCGACGTGCTCGATCTGGAGGCGTTCCGCCGCTGGAGGCCCGAGTACGCCGACGCCGAGTTCGAGCTCGAGGACGGCAAGTACGTTTGCGGTTGGGCTATCGAGAAGATGTCGAAGTCGATGTACAACGTCGTGAATCCCGACCAGATCGTCCGCGACTTCGGAGCCGACACGCTGCGCATGTACGAAATGTTCCTCGGACCGCTCGAGCAGAGCAAGCCGTGGGACACGAACGGCATCGACGGCGTGCACAAGTTCCTGCGCCGCTTTTGGCGGATGTTTTTCGACCGCGACGGCCGTCCGGTCGTGACCGACGGCGAGCCGACGGCCGACGAGCTGAAAGTGCTGCACAAAACGATCAAGAAAGTGACCGAGGATATCGAGAACTTTTCGTTCAATACTTCGGTCAGCGCTTTTATGATCTGTCAGAACGAACTCGGCGCGCTGAAGTGCACGAAGCGGGCCGTACTGGAGCCGCTGGCGGTGCTGATCGCTCCGTTCGCTCCGCACATCGCCGAGGAGATATGGGAGAAGCTCGGACACGAAGATTCCGTTTTCGACGCGCGTTTCCCGGAGTACGACGAGCGCTGCCTGATCGAGCAGAGCGTCGAATACCCCGTGTCGTTCAACGGTAAGGTCCGCTTCAAGAAAAGCCTGCCCGCCGCGTTGTCGCCGGCCGAGGTCGAGGCGGCCGTGCTGGCCGACCCGGCCGTCGGCAAATATACCGAAGGCCGGACTCCGAAGAAAGTGATCGTCGTTCCGGGCAAGATCGTCAACATCGTGCTCTGACGGAGACGCTTGTCTGTCGCGCTTGCAGATATGTTTTGACAAGGTTCTCCGGAACGTTTATCCTCCCTTGCGATTTCACCCCGACCAAAGGCAAACTGGCCGGGGCGATTTCTGTTTTCGGTCGATTGTCCTGCATTTCTCAGAACGATCGGTTTTCTGATTTCCGGGTCTAAGCCGGACAGCGGCGGTCCCGTGTGAGACGGCGAAACGGTCTTGTCGTGCCGGCGTATATCCGTGTCAGCGCGATACGGACGTCGGGACCCGTCGGCTGTCAGGGATACGCCGGTTTTTGCGGTGAGTCCGATCGGGTGCCGATGCCGAGGACCGGATCGACGATGACCGTTTTCATCTCATAAGCTTTTCTGCACGGATCTTCCGATAGGATCGGTATATCCAAAGTAAGAAACGTTCGTCGATTTTTCGGTTATGTCGGGCTGTCATGCGTTTTTTCAATGGTTTGCCGTTTGAGATCCGTCCATACTCCCGGTTGCCGGTCGGGCTTTTCGTCCCGTTTTTATCGTTCGGCACTTTCGGTTTCTCCCGGTTACGGGCCGGTCGGGGACGAAGCGCGTTACGTTCTTTCGGGCGGGCGGGGGCTCGCGGGATACCCGTCTGTGTATCGGTTCTCTGTTGTATTCATAAAAAAGATACCTGCGGAAAACTCCGCAGGTATCTTTTAACCTCGCGCGTGCTTGCGCGGGAATCGGTCTCGGTTCTATTTTACCTCTTTTCTTATTTCGTCGAATGCGGCGAAAGGCACTTCCATCAGCTTCATTTGAGGTTGCTCGTAGCTTTCGTAGCTGTGGGCTTCTGCGGCCGGCGTCACGTCGAAATGAACCTTTTCGCAGGAAATCCGTTCGAGCAGGCTGCCCGGTTTCTTAAGCGTGAATTCGGAATGGCGGCCGGGCATGCGGAGCCCCTGGTTCAGTACCGTATTGCCGTCGGCCTTACGGGTCAGCGTCATTTCCGACGTGCCTATGAAGGCAAGACTGACTCTGTTGGAAGAGACCAGATAGCCGGCTCCCATGAAGTAATCAGCCCCTTCGTAAACGGCGGTCTTTACCTTGATCGTGTTGAAATCGTCGCTTACCTCGACGGGGAACGGCTCGAAGACGACCTGCTCGTTGATGCCCATCAGATAGAACGTACCTTGCTGCGCCCAGTCGAACAGGTTGCGTTCGGTGTCGCACAGCACGGTCACCTCGTCGCCTTCGGCGATCTGGAGGAACCATTTGGGACCGTAGGCCTCATTGGCGACGGATTGCGGGAAGTTGTTGGCTACCAATTCTTCCGGCCCGTAATAGTTGAAGTCGGCGAGTCCCAGACAAACGAGCAGATTGTGCTTGCGATATTCTTCGGCTGTCGCCTCGTTGACACCGGCGGCGATCGTCACGTCGAACGTGTAGGTCGAATCCTGATTCTGGCTGCCCAGTCCGTTTATCGTTGCCGACCATTCGCCCGGGAGCTTGTCGAACAGTTGCGATTCTACGCGCGGAATCTCTTGAGTCGAAGCGCTCAGGACCTCCACCTTCGAGTATTCGCCGTTGAGCGCCTGAACGATCAGCGTATAGGAGGTGCCGGAAGAGAGTCCGCTATAACTGAACGGCAACCCGTTCTCGCCGTTGGCCAAATCGGTATAGTTGTCGGGCAGCGTATCGCCGACGAGCGTTACGATTTCTTCGTCCGATAATCCCAGTTCGTTGCGGATTTCGGTTATTTCGGCGGTCGAGGCGGTTACGTATTTGATCATGTCCGCATCGGTCGTCTTGATATTGAAGAAAATCGTGTTGTACGGATTGCGTCCCTGTCCGTCGTCCTTAAGCTCGTAATCGAGCGCGACGGTAGGCATCGCCGACTGCTTCGTCGTGAAATTTTTCTGGAACAGGTCCGTGAAGTTCCGGTCGTCGTCGATTCCGACGGCATACACGGTGTAGTTGACGGTCGGTTTCTTGCCGCTGACGGAGGTGCTGATCGTGTGTTCGAACGGTTGGCTGCCGGCCATCAGGACGCGCTTCCATGCTTCCTTTCCGTACTTCTCGATGTACTGATTGACTACGGCCGTTTCTTCGATACCGATATAATAGCGGTTCAGAATGGCGCCCGGCACGCAGCGGATCGTTACGCCGGACGAAGTGATCCGGGAGAGCTCGACGGTTATTTCGGCGGCCGAAACGGAATTTTCTGCTGTCTCGAACGTCAGGGTATCGAGAGCGCTCGTCAGGTTGCCTTCCGCATCGCAGTCGGCCTTCACCAGCAGATATTCCGTAGCCGGGAATACTTGTGTCAGGTTTTTGTGAACATCCTTTTCGCCATCGGTCAGGGTATAGGTCTTCTCGCCCCGGTCGACCGAGCCGAGCTGTTTCAGCATGGCGGTCTTGATCCGTTCGGCCTCCGAAGCGCTCTCGCCCTCGATCTGATAGTCCCAGTAGGCTTTCGGAATGGCCAGATGATAATACCGGCTGTCCGACGTCGGCTTGATATGGTACGAAATGACGGACTGCGTGGCATCGATTATATTGAGCACGCCGTCGTATGCCCCCGTCTTGATCTCGACGGAGACGACGTTTCCGATCTGATCGCCCATTTTGGCTGCTGCGGCCACGACATATACGGTCGTATCTTTCAGGTTCTTCACTTCGACGAGCGATTCCTTGTCGAGAGTCAGGGCCGTGCCGTTGGCAAGGATATTTTCGGCCGAGGGAATCAGCATGCCCTTTTCCACGCAGACGTATGCGGCCGCGTCGGCATACTCGGGCGTTGCCGTAAAGGAAATGCTGCTGGCGGTCGTCGCGCCCGGCGCGATCTTGACGGCAGGCATTTCGGGACCCGACGTGTCGTCGTCCTTGCAGCCCGTCGCACAGAAAAGCAGAGCGGCGACGAACAGGTTAGCCAAATAGCGTAAATTAAATTTCATAAAAGCAATGTTTAATAATTCGTAAATCTTCTTTTGCGCGGCAATATACGCTTTTTTTTGTTATTCTGCGAATGAGGAGGTTATGCCCGGTTTTTTTGAAATCGTCACTTCGTAATCGTTTCGGCTCGTATGAGGTGTGTTTTATAAGTAGTGTGGCCGGGTTTTTCGATAATATGTTACCGAAAAGGGCGAATGAGGTAATAAGGACGGATTTTGCAGGATGCGTTTCGGATCGGTCGGGCCTGCGCGTTGGAATGCCGTTTGTCCGTTTCGCGGAATCGGTATGCGCTCTATCGGGAGCGATGCGGTAGGAGCGATTCTTTTTGCGTTTCGCGCTGTTCGGACCGAAGGACCGCTTTTCGTCCGAACGGCGAGCTGCTTTCCGGCGGGTAATGCGGACGACTCTCCTTATGTGAGGACGGGCGGTCCGATGAAGCGGAAGAGGGGCGTTGCGGAGCCTTTTCATTATGTGGCCGAGCGCAGTTTGACAGGGGGTATGGGAGCAGGACCGGTCGTCGGATGCTTGTCCCTCGGTCCGTGGCCGAAACCCGGTAAGCCTGTATTGCATATTCGGAATAATTGCGCTAATTTTGCCGTGTCGCTACGGTTCCGTAGCTCAGTTGGATAGAGCAACAGCCTTCTAAGCTGTGGGTCGCGCGTTCGAACCGCGCCGGAATCACCGGATTCGGAACGTCCTTCGGCTAGTGCCGGAGGACGTTCCGTTTTGTCTCGGAAGCGGTGGCCGTCTTCTCCTCCGTTGGTTGGGACATTTCTTAAGTGCGTGTATCTCCGTACCGTTGCTTCTTGTCCGGTCCGACTGGTTTCCGTTTGGCCGTCCGCTTGTTTGGGCGGTCCGCCATTTACCGGAGACGATCGTCCGGGGCGGGGAATACGCGGATTCGCTTGCCCGATGTGCCGTCTGCCATTCCTCCGACCGAACCGCTCAATAAATCCGGCGGATTATTCCCGTTTTAAAATAAAAAATGCTACATTTGTAGCAATTGGAAAGTAAATAAAACGCTCAAATGCCTGATTACCATGATGAGGTAACGCGACATAGAAAACCCGACTGGCTGAAGATCAAGCTCCACCGGAGCGAAGAGTTCGGCGAGGTCGCTCGCATCGTCCGGGAGCACGGGCTCCATACGATTTGCAGCAGCGGCCGTTGCCCGAACCAGGCCGAGTGCTGGAGTCGGCGCACGGCTACTTTCATGATCTTGGGCGACATATGTACTCGCTCGTGCAAGTTCTGCGCGACAGCTACGGGGAAGCCGTTACCGCCCGATCCGGACGAGCCGCGGAAGCTCGCCCGTTCCATATCACTTATGGGACTGAAACACTGCGTGGTCACGTCGGTGGACCGCGATGACCTGCCCGACGGCGGAGCCGCCTTGTGGGCCGAGTCCGTGCGCGCGGTGCGGGAATTGAATCCCGATACGACGATCGAGCTGCTGATTCCCGACTTCGACGCGCGCGAGGAGCTGATCGACCTGGTTGCCGACGCGCGTCCGGACATTCTCGGGCACAACATCGAGACGGTGCGGAGGCTGACGCCTCAGGTGCGCTCGCGCGCCCGATACGAGGTGAGTCTGCGGACGCTCGCTCACATAGCTCGCCGGGGGCTGACGGCCAAGAGCGGCCTGATGGTCGGCCTCGGCGAAACCGACAGCGAGGTGCTCGAAGCCGTAGACGATCTGGTCGAGGCAGGCGTGCAGATTCTGACGATCGGACAGTATCTCCGGCCGTCGCTGCGCCATTTGCCGGTGGCCGAATACGTAACTCCCGAGAAATTCGCTTGGTATAAGGAGCAGGCCCTTGCGCGGGGACTGCGCTACGTGGAGAGCGGACCTATGGTCCGCTCGTCCTATATGGCCGAGAAGGCCATGAGAAGCTGTCGTACCCCAAAATAAACGGATCGTGGAAAGCGTTACTTACAGGTATGTCGGGCGAGCGGAGTACGGAGCCGTGTGGGAGATGCAGAAGCGCTTGTTCGACGAGTTGCTCGAGGCGAAAAAGGCAGGTATCGGGGCCGGGCAGACGCTGCTGATGGTGGAACATCCGCATGTCTACACGCTCGGCAAGAGCGGTCACGAGTCCAATATGCTCGTAAGCGACGAATTCCTGCGTTCGATCGGGGCGAGCTACTTCCATACCGACCGGGGCGGGGACATCACCTATCACGGGTACGGTCAGTTGGTCGGCTATCCGATTCTGGACCTCGAGCGTCTCGGACTGAGCCTCAAGGAGTATGTCTGGACCGTCGAGGAGTGCGTGATACGGACCGTGGCCGAGTACGGTATCGAGGCCGGGCGGCTCGACGGGGCGACCGGCGTCTGGATCGAGGGCGACACGCCGCGCGCGCGCAAGATCTGCGCTATCGGGGTCAAGGCTTCGCGCTATGTGACGATGCACGGGTTCGCGCTGAACGTGACGACCGATCTGCGCTATTTCTCGTACATCAATCCTTGCGGCTTCGTCGACAAGGGGGTTACCTCGGTCGAGAAAGAAACGGGAGCGCAGCCGTCGTTGGAAGAGGTGGCGCGTCGCTTCGCCGCGCATTTCGGCGAGCTTGCCGGCTGCCGGGTGAGCTATTAGCCCGGCCCGAGCCGGACATGCGGCCGGACGATTTGGAAAATAAGACGTTAAAATAAATAAAGGTTATGTCAGCAGAAAAAAGATGGGTGATCAAGCCCCAAGGGGATCCTGCGAAGGTAGAGAATCTCTCTGCCGCGCTGGGTATTCCTCCGGTGCTTGCCAACCTACTTGTTCAGCGCGGCATCGAAACACACGAGGAAGCATGGCAGTTCTTTAATCCGAAACTGGAGAACCTGCATGACCCGTTCCTGATGAAGGATATGGACCGGGCCGTGCGCAGAGTCGACGAGGCGGTACGCCGCGGCGAGCCGGTCATGGTCTACGGAGATTACGACGTGGACGGCACGACGGCGGTGGCGCTCGTCTATTCGTTCCTGCGACGGCAGGGCCACCCTTCGCTGCTGTTCTACATCCCCGACCGCTATACCGAAGGGTACGGCGTGTCGATCAAGGCGATAGACTATGCGCAGCGCAAGGGGGTCAAGCTGATCATCGCGCTCGATTGCGGGATCAAGGCGACGGAAAAGGTGGCTTATGCCAAGTCCAAGGGAATCGACTTTATCGTCTGCGATCATCATCTGCCCGGAGATACCATTCCCGACGCGGTGGCCGTGCTCGATCCCAAGCGGGTCGATTGCGGGTATCCGTTCAAGGAACTTTCCGGCTGCGGAGTGGGGTTCAAGATGTTGCAGGGGTACTGTCAGTACAAGGGTTTGCCTTTCTCGGAAGTGGAGTGCCTGCTTGATCTGGTGGTTGTCAGCATCGCGTCGGACATCGTCCCTCTGGTCGGGGAGAACAGGATTCTGGCCCATTACGGCCTCAAGCGGCTGAACGAGAAGCCCGGCAAGGGACTTCTGTCGATCATCAAGATCTGCGGGCTCGACAAGCACCAGATCACGATCGACGACATCGTATTCAAGATCGGGCCTCGCATCAACGCCGCAGGGCGCATGGAGGTCGACTCCGACGACGAGAACGCCGCCCCGTCCGGCGGGCATTCGGCCGTCTATCTGATGGTCGCGCGCGACGAGGAGGTAGCCTCCGAATACGGCGCTTTCATCGATACGTGCAATCAGGACCGCAAGAACATCGACCGTTCGATCACGCAGCAGGCGCACGAGCTGATCGAGCGCAATCCGGAGATGAAGGCCCGCAAGAGCACCGTGATCTACAATCCGAAATGGATGAAAGGCATCGTCGGGATCGTCGCGTCGCGCCTGATCGAGACCTATTACCGTCCAACCGTCGTGCTGACGATGAGCAACGGCTTCGTGACGGGATCGGCGCGGAGCGTGCCGGGGTTCGATCTCTATCAAGCCGTCGAGTCGTGCTCGGACCTGCTGGAGAATTTCGGAGGTCACATTTATGCGGCCGGGCTCACGATGCGGCCGGAGAACGTGGACGAGTTCACGCGCCGCTTCAACGAATACGTCGAACGGCACATCGATCCCCAGATGCTGATTCCGCAGGTCGAGATCGACTCCGAGCTGCTGTTCAGCGATATCACGCCGCAGTTCCGCTCGACGCTGAACCGCTTCCAGCCGTTCGGCCCGGGCAACAACTCGCCGGTGTTCGTCACGCGCGGTGTCAGCAATCGCGGCGACGCCCGGCTGGTGGGAGCCGAGCGGGAGCATCTGAAAATGGACCTGATTCAGGGACAGAAGCCCAATACGCTGATTCCGGCCATCGCTTTCCAGCAGCCGGCCTTGTACGAGCATGTCCGTTCGGGCCGGGGAATCGACGTCTGCTATACGGTCGTCGAGAATCACTATCGGGGGACGGTTACGCCGCAGTTGCGTATCAAGGATATCAAAAAGTCGGGGCCGAAATAACGCGTCGAAACCGGTTCCGTCGAGAAAGCCGGCTCATCAGAGCCGGCTTTTTTCGTTTCGAAAAGTCCGGGAAAGTTTCATTTTCGGTTCATTTGGGAAGGATAAACATTAAAAAAGCAAGGAAAAACAATTTTTTTACACGTCTTTCGCCCGATGGATGATGCAAGTCGGCGAGCAACCAGGCCAGGATGATGCCAATTCGTTGCAAATTAGTTCGTTAAATAAAAAGAGCTTGTCCTCCTGTTCCCTGTGGCGTTTTTTTGGCTGCCTTGCAATAATTTGATAATCAGCGGTGTGTTTTTGTAAATATGCCCTCCGGAAAATCTTTGTCCTCTTGCAATGAGCTGAAATCTCCGTTATGTTTGTTTCAAAAGGAATGACGATCGAATGAAACGTACAAACCTGAAGCGAAAAATGCCAAGTTATAAATTATAAAAGCAAACAATCAAATATTATT
>ERZ857982.2434-NODE-2434-length-14566-cov-2.642478_pt1 | contig 14566 bp, 12 predicted proteins | sample MGYA00519955_ERZ857982 | MGnify/ENA primary metagenome ERZ857982 (study PRJEB31778, sample SAMEA3449416) | human gut metagenome | biome: human gut; feature: human-associated habitat; material: faeces | place: United Kingdom | collected 2010/2012 ... | reverse complement strand
TCTCTGGGTTTACAATAATGGCGATGCCATCATAGGCCAGAACGGTCTCCTTCAGGCCGGCCTCCTTTTCCTCCGCCTTCAGCGCCCGGCTGGAAAGACCGATATCACAGCGGCCTTCCTGTACCGCCTTGATGCCGGAGCCGGAACCGGTGGGATTGTAGGTAAATGTGATACCCTTGTTTTCATTCATAAAGGCTTCGCCCAATGTATTGATGACCTTCTGCATCGAGGTAGAGCCATCAGTGGCAACCGAGCCGGTCAGCCCGGAGGGCTGAGGATCGGGCTGAGGATCATTGTTCTGTCCGCAGCCGGTCAGCAGCAGGGCGGCGGCACAGGCGATCGCCATAAGAATTGCAATGTACTTTTTCATAGTCGTGTTTCCTTTCTTTTTTTTCATGTTCTTTATTTCCTTCAGCGTCTTCATCTTACTGCCGCTGTGTAAAAAGCAAAACGCCGCATATGTAAAAAGAAAATCAAATCCACCCTAATGAAAAAACTCCCCGGAGCATCTCTGCTCCGGGGAATCATCGACTATGGGCTATACCTCGCCCTTTTTATCCGCTACGATGTTATTGATCCAAATCCCCTTCTTCACCATCACGGTGCCGATGATGCACTTGATGATTTCCAGGCTTTGGCAGCAGGCATACAGCAGCAGAATGGGCATGGCCGTATACCGGCTAAGCACATAAGCCACCGGAATATTGATCAGCCACACAAAAGCGCTGTCGAACAGGAAGGTGACCATCGTTTTGCCGCCGGCCCGCAGGGTAAAGTACAGGGCATTGGTCATGGCGGTAAAGGGCATCAGGCAGGCGCCGATGCGGATGAAATTGGTGGCCAGATGCCGGACGGTGTCGGTGGTGCGGTAGATCAGCGGGAAGTAGGTCCCCACAAAGGCCATCAGCAGCCCCACGCCAATAGAAATTGCCACCGAAAAGGCTGTCGTCTGCCGGGCTGTCACCTTTGCCTTCTCAAAGTCCCCGGCACCCAGCTCCTGCCCCACCATAATGCTGATGGCACTGCCCAGCGCCAGGTAAACGCAGGCAAACAGGTTCCATATGGTGCTGCTTATGTTGGTGGCCGCTACCACATCCAGGCTCCGCAGGGAGTAGCACTGATTCAGCATGGCCATACCGGCGGCCCACAGGCCCTCATTCACCAGCAGGGGGGTCCCTCTCCGCAGAATATCCCGGAACAGGCGGCCGGGAATATGCAGCGAACGGTACAGCCCGGTAATATACGGGAACCGCACGGCGTGCCGGTGGGCCCAGCTTACTACTATGGCCAGTTCCACAAAGCGGGAAAGCACGGTAGCAATGGCAGCACCCACTACCCCCATGCGCGGGGCCCCAAAGTGGCCAAAAATCAAGATATAGTTGAAGGTAAGGTTGACCAGCACCGCCACAATGCCCGCTTTCATAGGCAGCAGGGTTTCCCCAGTTTCTCGCAGCGTGCCCGCGTAGGCCTGTGTAATGGCATAGGGCAGCATCCCGATGTACATCACCTTGATGTACTGCAAGCCATAGCGCAGGGAGGCTTCGGCATCTTCCACGGCGCCCTCGCCTTTCAGGTAGAGATTGATGAGCTGGGGGCCGAAGGCGGTAAAGATGCCGATGCAGGCTGCGGCCAAAACCAGACAGATCATGAGCTTAAAGCGGAGGGTATGGCGGACACCGTCCATATCCCGGTTGCCAAAAAACTGCGCACCGAAAATGCCGGCACCGGCTATGGCGCCGAAAACCAGCATATTAAAAACAAACAGCAGCTGATTGGCGATGGCTACACCGGACATTTCCACAGTGCCTACCCGGCCGATCATAACATTATCCAGTAGGCTTACAAAATTTGTAATTGCGTTCTGCACCATGATCGGCACACTGATAGCCAGCACCCGATGGTAGAACTCCCGGCTCCCAAAGAGCTTATTTCGCATAATTTCCTCCTCTTTTTTTCGCAAGTATGTTCTATCGTACAAATTTTTTGGGAAATGTCAAGCCCTTTTCTGAAAAAAATTTTTGACAGAATGATCCCCCGCCTTTCCCAAGGGAAAAACGGGGGTGAAATTTTTTCCGGCTGTGATGAAAAAACCAACCATGTCTTAGGCGCGCTAAGCGCATACAGCCCATGCACAACCGTGTGACCCTATATTATGCGTGCACACGCACGCGTATGTAGCGCGCGTACGCGTATAGATAGGAAAAAACTTAAACAAGGTTATCGGCCCGGTCCGGTTCCAGTGCCGCAGGCTGTTTGGGGTGGGCCTTGATGTACTGCGTCCACTTGATGTAGCCGTAGGTGGTATTGGTGAGGTAGCCCGCCTTGAGCACCAGCAGCACCCACTGGCCGGAGATGATATTGATGGCAGCCTCCAGCAGGGCGCAGATATACCAGGCGATCCACTGTTCACGGTAACGCAGCAGGATGAACACACCATTGGCGATGCCGACCGCACTGGCGCAGGCATCCAGGTAGCAGACGATGGTTTCCAGTGTAGGCGTGGAGGAAAGCAGGCCCTCGATCTCCAGCGTGGTGAGGAAATAGCCTACCACCACCGTCCACAGAACAATGCCGGTGAGTACAAGAACCTCCTGCTTTCCCGTCAGGCGGCGGACCTCGGTGAGTTCTTCCTGCTCCCGGTCCTTGTGACGGTTCCAATTGATAAAGCTGATGATATCAATGGGGATCCAGAAGAACAGCGTGGTGGCCATAGTGGCGAAGCGGTAGGAAAGCACCACGCAGATAAGGATCTCGGTGATCTCCACGCCCAGTGAAACAATGAAATTCCACTTGCTCTGCTTGGAAATGAGCAGCTCACAGGTAATATTGAGGAAAATATCCAGCAAATACAGCGCCATGATGACCTTGCCGTTGACACCGCCGAAGTCCTCCTCCGGGAAGATGATAGCGAACACAAAGGCCAGCACCGTGATGCTGATGAACCAAATCTTTTCGTAGGTGGTAAAGTAATTCCAAAGGTTTTTCAGTTTTTGTTTCATAGTTTCTCCTCCATTATGCTTCCGGCAGGGTGATCAGACCGGCATCACACATTTTTTGCAGCGACATAAGAATGCCCAATTTGGCATGAGCCCAGGTAAGGCCGCCCTGATAATAGATGGCATACGGCTCACGGATGGGACCATCGGCGGAAAGTTCTATGGAGGAACCCTGCACAAAGGCGCCAGCAGCCATGATGACCTCGGAATCGTAGCCGGGCATGGGGTACGGCTCCGGGGTGACATAGCTATCCACCGGGGCAGCGCTCTGCACGCCCTTACAGAAGGCAACCATGGCCTCCTTGCTGCGCAGCTCGATGGCCTGAATGATATCGTGACGAGTCTCGGCGGAGGAAGGCACGCAGCGGTAGCCAAGTTTTTCGTACACACCAGCGGCGAAGATCGCTCCCTTTACTGCGGAGGAGGTGACAGTGGGCGCCAGGAAGAAGCCCTGGAAGAAGGACTGCATCAGTCCAAGGGTGGCGCCCAGCTCCGCGCCCAGGCCGGGGGCAGTCAGGCGGTAGGCGCACTGATCGACGCACTCCTGGGTGCCGCAGATATAGCCGCCGGTGGGAGCCAGGCCGCCGCCGGGATTTTTGATGAGGGAACCGACGATCATATCCGCGCCGACCTCTAACGGCTCTTTTTCTTCCACAAATTCGCCGTAGCAGTTATCTACCATGCAGATTACATCCGGTTTGATATTTTTGATAAAGGAGATCAGCTCACCGATTCTTGTTACGGATAACGTAGGTCTTGTGGCATATCCTTTGGAACGTTGGATTGTCACCAGTTTCGTGCGGTCATTGATTGCTTTTTTGATATTTTCATAATCAAAACTTCCGTCCGGCAATAAATCAACCTGGCTGTAAGTGACACCATATTCTGCCAGAGAGCCCTTGGACGGACGGATTCCGATCACTTTCTCTAAGGTGTCGTATGGTTTTCCAACCGGAGACATAAGCTCATCCCCCGGTCTTAAGTTCGACATTAAAGCGAGTGCAAGCGCGTGGGTTCCACAGGTAATCTGTGGTCTGACCAGTGCATCCTCTCCCTTAAAACAGGAAGCGTACACTTTTTCCAGCGTATCCCTTCCAAGATCATTATATCCATATCCCGAACTCATATTAAAACATTCTGCGCTGACGCGGTTCTCCTGCATCGCTTTTATGACTTTCATCTGGTTGTATTCTGCTCTTGCGTCGATCTCTGCAAAACGCTCCTTTAAAGATTCCTCAATTTTTTCTCCAAATTCGTATACTTCCCTGGAAATTCCAAGATTTTTGTATTGTTCTTCTAAAAACTGGTTCATTGCTGTTTTTAATCCTCTCTATGTTATTTAAGCGAAACTCTTTTGGGGTTGTGATAAATTGTTCAAAATCAACAAAAACATTCAAGACACGCTCTCGCTATGTGTCACTCGCAACGATTCCCCAATGTCTTTCATGTCTTTTGTTGATTTTTCACAATATGATTTAGGTTTTCAGGAGTTTCGTAATTGTCTATAAAATTAAAAAAAATACGATGATACATATTGCACTGAAATATCAGCCTCATCTCATTATAAGGGTTGGGGAAGAGAAAAACAACTCATAAATTAGGAATATAGAAAGGTATGCCGGCATACAATGGTATAAGAGGTTACTGGAATGAGGTACGGGTGAACAGTAACTATAAGAGCAAAAATGCTGTGCCGCAGGGCACGGAACTGGAGGCGGGTATGCAGACGAAAAGGAAAAAAAGCAGGTATGTTTTTTGGAAAACGGAGGTTCTTTTTACGACGCTTTTTTTTGCAGCACTTCTTTTTGCCGGATGCAGTGTGGAACAGACGAACCGGACAAAAATCAGTGATCTTGATTACACGATCGCCGCAGAGGCAGACATACCGGAAGAACTGCAAAATGATATTGAGGAGAAAAAGGCTGCAGATTTTAAAATGACGTACAAAGACAGCGAATTTTTATACATAGTAAGAGGCTACGGAGAACAGGAGACCGGAGGGTATAGTATCTGTATCCGCAATCTGTATCTGACATCGAATGCGATCATTTTTGATACGGAACTGATTGGTCCGCGCAAGGGGGAAACCATCAGTAAGAGCCCAAGTTATCCATATATTGTGGTGAAAGTGGAGCTGCGGGATGAGAATGTAGTGTTTGAGTAGATTTGTATGAAAAAACATTCAAAAATAGAGAAAAATTGCAAATATTCATGAATTTTGTACAAAACACGCAATTCCGTTTGACAAAATTTTATTACAGTGCTAAAGTAAAGCGTGAAATAAGGAGGTAGAAAAATGCAACAGGCAGACATCAGTAAGGTACGTGCATCCGTACACCAGCAGTGTGGCAGTAAAGTTATGATCCAGCTTGATCGTGGGCGTAATAAGGTTGATATCCAGCAGGGCGTGATCCAGCATGCATATCCAAGTGTTTTCACGATATTGGTAATGATGAGCGTGATGACAATCAACCTCAGTTATTATCCTTTAGTTACAATGATATTATTACAAAAGATATTCGCATGAAACTCTGCTAAGAAAGTGTGCAGATGGCTATTTTGTGAGCAAATAGTGATAAAAGCGTGTATAAAATTCTCTCTATTCGAATACAATGAAAAAAAGGATTTCGGATCGGGGGAATTTTTTTGCAGTTAAATAAAATAAAATTACATAGTTGCACGACATTTGCCAGTGCACAGAGCCAGATTACATTAGATGACGATTACAACGTGCCGGACTACCGGCCGGATATTGTAAAAGTGTTAAAAGAAAAGGGAGAACTTCATTTTGATGAGGCGAAGGCGGCAGCAGGCGCAGCGTGGTTAAAGGGACGCCTTGTTTTCAGGGTATTGTACCGCAGCGATCAGGAAAATGGAAAAATAAGCTGTCTGAAAGGAGAGATACCGTTTCAGGAAAAACTCAACATGGACGGTGTACAGGAATATGATGTGATACAGGCATCCGGAGAGATTGAGGATCTCACGATCGGAGTCATCCATTCCAGAAAAATCAGCGTGCGGGCAGTCATTTTGTTAAAGACAGAAGAACCGCGGGAAAAAGAGGATGAACTCTGTGTTGGGATAGAGGCGGATGACGGATGTGAAAAACGTTATCGGAACACAAATATCTTACAGCTTTTATGTATGAAGCGCGATCAGTGCCGCCAGAAAAGCGAGATCACACTGCCGTCAAGCAAACCAAATGTGCAGGAAATTTTATGGAAAAGCTTAGAAATCCGCAATCTGGATACAAAAATGGGGCAGGACGGTGTAAAACTGAGTGGCGAAGTGCTCATCTCCGTTTTGTATCAGGAGGAAGAGGAAACAGACCGCGTGCAGTGGTATGAGACGGTGATTCCATTGGACTGCGGTGTGGAATGTGACGCAGGAACGGAGGCAGATATTATTTATAAAGTGAAGGCAAGACCGGCTTCCATGGAACTTGAGGTAAAGCCGGACTACGACGGTGAGGAGCGCGTTCTGGTCCTGGAACTTGTGATGAATCTGGATATCCGGGTGTGGAAAGAACAGGAGATTTCCATGTTAGAGGACGTTTATTCTCTGAAAAAGGAGATCATTCCGGTCTGCACAGGCGTGACTTTACATCATATTTCTGTGAAAAATGACAGCCAGTGCCGCCTGACCGAGCAGATGGAGTTAGCGGAAAGTCAGGAGAAGATTTTACAGATTTGTTCCTGTGAGGGAACGGTTCATTTAGAGAGCACGGAATTGACCGAACAGGGCGTGCGTGCAGAGGGGATTCTGGTCACAGAACTGCTTTATATCACGACCGACGATCAGATGCCAATCGGTTCTGCCAGAGAGATTTATCCATTTGAACAGCTCATTGAAATCCCACAGCAGACGGCGCGGACAGAGCGCAATAAGCCGGAAGAGTTGGAGGCTTTGGAGCGGAAAAATAAACTGCAGACAGAGCTTGATTGCAGGATCAGCCAGTTGTCCGCGGTCATGCTCGATCAGGATCATGTGGAAATAAAAGCGGTGATCGGATTAGATTTGCTTGCATTTGAGCAGGAACAGATAGATAATATTACTGATATGCGTGAGGAGGCTCTGGATATGGAGCAGTTACAGAAGCGTCCGGGACTGGTCGGTTACATTGCAAAAGATGGGGATTCGCTTTGGAGTATCGCAAAGGAGAATCACACAACGGTGGAAGATATTCTGCGGGATAATCACCGGACGGATGAGGATCTGCGCAGAGGAGAAAAAATTCTGATTGTAAAGAAAGTAGAACTGAACAGTTACGAATCGTAATTGTGAAGTACTGAAAAATCACAAAAAGACAATGAAAAGCAGATTAAGAAGAATTGAGATAACATGATAGAGGTAACACAGATTCGAAAAAGTTATGGAAAAAAGAAAGTACTGTCCGATATCACCTTTCAGGTTAAGCCGGGGGAGTGCGTTGCGATCGCAGGGAAAAACGGCTGCGGCAAATCTACCTTAATGCAGATCATGGCGGGCATTTTAAAGCCGGATGGCGGTGAACTATGCTATTTTGGAAAAAAAGCAGCCTACAAAAGCAGTACATTTCGTCGGTTTTGCGGTTATGTGCCGCAGGAAAATCCGTTGATGGAAGAACTGACGGTGCAGGATAATCTGAAACTCTGGGGCGGCAGCCACAACGCCAACACAAAAGAGCTGGTCGCACAGTTTCAACTGGAGGATTTGTTGCAAACAGAGGTAAGCAAACTTTCCGGTGGTATGAAACGGCGTTTGAGCATTGCGTGTGCACTTGTGGAGAACCCGCCATTTTTACTGATGGATGAGCCGACGACAGCTCTTGACCTTTATTATAAAGAGAGCATTCACCAGTGGATGAAAACCTATCAGCAGAAAAATGGAATCATCCTTATGACGACGCATGATGAGAGCGAGATACGCAATGCGGACAGATGCCTTTTTATGGATGAGGGCAAAGTGCAGGAATTAGATGCAGAAGATATTTTGCAAAAGTTTGCAGGCATGTCAGAATGACAATCAAGTACAAATACTAAGGAAACAGAGAAAAACAAGGGAGGATTCGTTATGAACGAACAATTTGAAACACAAAATCCGGTGGAGAATACTGTGACACCGGCAAACCAGATGGAAACACCAACACCGGAAGCACCAAAAAAGAAAGGAAACAAAATCTCCATCATTGCGGGCGTGGTGGCAGCAGTGGTTGTCGCGGGCGGCGTTGGCGTATTTGCAGCGGTCAAAACAGGAGCTTTTTTAAGCCCATCAAAAAAGGTATTGCTTGCAGGTGCAAAGACTGTGAGTGACATGGGAAGTTTGGGAGAGACATTAAAAGACTGTGTTTCCCTGTATTCGGATGAGTATACACTCAAAATGGATCTTTCCATGAACGAGGGCGATATTTCCATGGAGGGGCGCAGTTCGAATGAGCAGAAGCAGATAAAAGGAAATCTCAATATTTCCGGTGCACCATCGATTGATTTTTTAGCAGACATTGGTGCGGACAGTGTGCAGGTGGAAGTCCCGACAATCAGTGAACGCCTGTTTACCTATGATTACAGAAATGAAAAGAGTGGATATCTGCTGGAAATGGTAGACCAGGATACGCTCGATGCAGTGGATGCGACGCTTAAGGCTGCTTATGATAACCAGAATTCAGATGAGTTCCGCAAGAAAATGTTAAAAGTTTACGCGGATGAATACAATACGCTGGAATTTTCCAAAGTGGACGCAAAAGACTTTACCATCGACGGAACAGAGCGCAGTTGTAAGGGATATCAGACGGTTGTGACCAAAGAAAATGTGAATCATGTGATCGATGGACTTGAGACACTTTACGGGGAAGATTATCAGGAGCTGATGGATGCACTTGATCTGACCGCAGCAGATTTTGTCGCGTCTATGAGAGAGGCAGTGGAAGAGTTTAACGACAGCACGACACTTGTATTCTACTTATACAAAGGTCAGTATGCAGCGATTGATATTATACCGGAAAATGATGTTTCCTTTGAAGTCCAGTTCCTCGGCGGTGACACGAGAATGCAGAACATGATCCTCCTTGCAGATGATGAGAAAGTGGTCGAGGTTCAGGGAAGTAACGAGGGTAGTGTCGAGACAATCACGATGATCGCCGAGGAAAACGATACCGTAAAGTTCACGTATGACAGTGACAGCGGAGATATCACAATGGAAGCAAAATATGATGAAGAATCTTATAATTTTGCAGGAAATCTTGCAGTCGATAAGAACAGCATGGTCATTACCATTGATGATCTCGGAAGTGCCTCTGAAGATGTGAGCGGTAGTATCACATGGAAAAAAGGTGCCCAGTTTGAGGAAGTTTCCGGCGATACCTTTGACCTTGGAAATGCAACGGAAGAGGAATGGCAGGATCTTCTTCATGAAATCTTTGCAGCAATGTTAGGTGGATTTTAATTCATGAGATTTTTTCTTCGATATCTGTCACTTGAGGGTAAAAAAAGCCTGATAGCGGCGAGAAAAAGCATGGTAAAGTTTATAGTAATGTTATTACTGATCGCAGGCGGAGTGCTTGCGGTCAGTCTCGTTATGAAGGATGCAGGTGTGTTCCAAACGGCGGAGATTGGCGTTGTGATCCCTGAGGATGAGGCACAGACGAAGATGGTGGCACAGTTTATCTCTGCGATGGACAGCGTGAAAAGTGTCTGCCACTTTCAGTACCTGAATCAGGATAAAGCGATGGCATCGCTGGAAAAAGGCACATTAGATGCGGTGCTCTCACTGCCGGAACAGTTTTACGAGGATGTGGATTCCGGGAAAAATACACCGGCAACCATTTATTTCCCGGAAAATGCTCCGTTAAACACGAGAGTGTTCGGTGAACTTGTGGCGGACGGCGTCTCCCTGCTTCGGACGGCGGAGGCTGGTGTCTATGCCACCTACGATACCGCGCAGATTTATCAGGCGGAAATCTCAAGGGATCAGATTGGGGATGTGATCTCCGGGCTTTATATTTACGAGGCATTCGACCGCACTTCGGTTTTCCAGAAAAATGTGTATTCTTCGCTTGGAAAAGCAGACCTCTATCAATACTATTTTTCTGCGGCTGTACTGCTCCTCCTTCTGATGATGGGTGTCAATTACGGTTATCTGTATCAGAAGCAGAGCCGTGCTGTGGAGGAAAAAATCAGAATTTACGGTATCGGCGAAGGAAAAAATGCATTGGTCAAAGTGTTTCTGATGACCGTTCCGCTGTGGCTTGTGGGAATTCTGGTGTATGCTGTGGGCTGTCTGGTATCAGGGAAGTATCATCTGTCTTTTTTGTGGTTTGACCGGGAGGTGCTGCCTGGAACACTGCTTCTTGCAGCGGTGATCGCTGCGTATTTTCAACTGATCTATACGATTTCGGGAGAGAGTACCAGAGGAACGATCGTGCTGCTTGCGGTCAATGTTTTTCAGATCATGGCTTCCGGTGTTGTGATCCCTACTGCATATCTGCCGGAACTTTTTGGAAAAATCGGAACCTTTTTTCCACTGACCTTTTGGGACAGCTATTATCTGAAATTATTGTTTTTCGGAATCAAAGGGCAGGAGACAAGGCAGCTGATTCTCATGTTTGTTGTGCTTTTTGCGGCCAGCGTGTTATGGGCAAAAGCGGCAGGACATTTTGGAAAGGTAGAACGGGAGGAACATAAAAAAGGAGGCAGTCTGACCGTCGGAGGGTTTGGAAAATCAGCGCTTTTCAAATGGTACTTTTTACAGTTGAAAGCGTGGCTGAAACGCGGGACAAGCCTGCTGTTATTAGCGTCCATGTTTTTTGTGGTCTGGTTTGCCGGACAGATCTCCATGCCGCAGTCTGACAATGTGACCATTGGAATTGTGGAAACAGACGGAACGCATGGAAAAGAAGTGCTGGAACATCTGACACAGCGTGAAAGTCTTTTTTCCTTTGTGATGTACGACAGCAAAGAGGCGTTGCAGGAGGATGTCATTGCAGGAAAACTGGAGTGTGGTTTTTATTTTTCCAACAATTTTGAAAAGAAATTTGAGCATGAAAAGTTAAAAAACAGTGTGTCGTATCTCTGTACACCGCTTACCACGAAGGGCGAGGTTGCGCGTGAGACATTTTATGCGGCGCTGTTTGAGGTGTACGGAGCGCAGATGCTGAGTGCGAGGACAGAGCAGCTGTTTGGAGATAATGCTGCCGCAGCAGGTGATGTTCTGCTTGCCAATAATGAAAAGTATCTCAAAGGAAATGAGGTTTTTCAGGTAAATGTGGAGCAGACAGAGGCGGTACAGACGACAGAGAAAGAAAAACAGGTATTTCCACTTCACGGACTTGTGGCATTGTTTCTGTTTTTGATCATATATGTGGAATACGGACGACGTTTTGACGCCGGCAGTGGAAAACCATATCTGGCACTTCCGGCGCCACTTGGCGAAGGATTTCAGATGATGGGACTTCTCGCAGCGGGAACCGTTCCGGCGGTGGCTGGCTTGGTGTTACTGCTTTGTTCCGGGGAGAGCCGCGGACTCCTTCGGGAGATCAGCGCCATGATATTATTGCTGGCAGCCTGTATCGTGTGGATATGGATTGTTGGAAAATGGATACAAAATCTGACAGGTTTTACATCCAGCATCTTCCTGCTGGTATTGTTCAATCTGTTGTTTTGCCCGGTTTTCGTGGATATTGCAGCCTACATTCCGGCATTAAAATTCGTGCGTTACCTCTGCCCGGTGGGAATCTATTTATGGTTCATCTCCTTGTAAAATTATGGAAACGCTATCCACTATACAGAAAAATGTGTTAAAATAGATATGACATTGTAGATAGAATATCAGATAATTGTGTAACTCAACATAACGTAAATTGAATTGTGAAAAATCAACAAAAGCTTGAGAAAATACTGGAGAGCGTGTCTTGAATGTTTTTGTTGATTTTGAACAATTTGAAATAAAGGTAAGAGGAGTTACACAATTATCGTTCATTTATTTTCACACAAGGAGATTAACGCTTTTATGAAATTTTTACGGGCGATGAAAAAATTAAAGATAAAACAGCAGATAATAGCGGCAGTTATGGCGTGTGTGCTTGGCATAGGAGGCATATACTCGGTGCATGCGTCCGTCATTAACGATGCAAAAAACAAGAAAAACGAAGCGCAGCAGGAGTTAGACAACTTAAACAGCCAGATTGATGAGATCCAGGCGGCACAGAGTGATCTTCAGGAGGAAATGGACGCTTATGATGACCAGCTCATGGCACTGCTCACAGATATGGATCTTCTGGAAAACGATATGGATGCAAAGCAGGATGAGATTGACCAGGCGAATGCTGATCTGGAAGTCGCACAGGAGAAAGAGCAGACGCAATATAACGCGATGAAAACGCGAATTCAGTATATGTATGAAAACGGTGACAGTAATTACTGGGAAGCGATGATGGGAGCAACGAGCATCACCGACCTTTTAAACCGTGTGGAATATGTATCCGAAGTGTATGATTACGACAGAAAGCAGCTTACTGCTTATCAGGAGACGGTACAGCAGGTGGCAGATCTGAAGGATCAGTTAAATGCACAGCTGGCAGAGATGGAAGAGCTAAAGATCAGTTATGAAGATCAGGCATCTTCCCTGCAGGCTTTGATCGCAGAAAAAAGCGCTGCGATGGATAATTTTGACGCCCAGCTTGCAAGTGCAAAAAGTCTTGCAAGCCAGTATGCAGATACGATCAAAAAGCAGAACCAGATCATTGCAGATGAACAGGCGCGTCAGGCAGCAGAAGAGGCAGCCGCAAGGCGGGCAGCGCAACAACAACAGCAAAATGCAGGAAATCAGTCAAACACAACGGGCAGTGACACAAATGCGTCAGCTTCAGGTTCAGGAACCGGTTTAACATCTTCAGGTTTAAATCCTGCACACACTACAAATGTCAGCGGAAGTGATGTGGTGGCCTTTGCGAGCCAATATGTCGGTTATCCGTATGTGTACGGCGGCAACAGTCTGACGGAGGGGGCTGACTGCTCTTATTTTGTCATGGCATGTTTCGGACAGTATGGAATCTCACTTCCGAGAAACTCTTATTCCATGCAGAGCTGCGGACAGGCAGTAAGCTATGACTGCGCACAGCCGGGAGATATCATCTGCTATCCGGGACATGTTGCAATCTATATGGGAAATGGAAGGATCGTGCATGCTTCCAGCCCGACAAACGGAATCTGTTACGGAAGTGCAACGTATCGTACGATCCTGACGATACGACGGGTGTTATAAAGGAATTGTAACTTTCTGGAAAAAGTGATATAATATCTTGCAGAGTTTGTCTATACTAACAGTTGGATAATTGCGAAACTTCTAACAAACGAACAGGGGATTCGCAGCTATCGGAAACTGACAATGAAAGAAGGAGAAATATTATGCAGTTTGAACAGTTACAAAAAGATATGATAGCAGCCATGAAGGCAAGAGATAAAGTTCGTAAAGATGCGATTTCCGCATTGGTATCCGCAGCAAAGAAAGTAGCCATTGATGAGGGATGCAGAGATAACATCAGCGAGGAGATTGTTGACCGTGTCATTTTAAAAGAAATCAAATCCGTAAAAGAGCAGATTGATACATGCCCTGCAGAGAGAACAGATTTGAAGGAAGAATATCAGGCTAGATATGATATTTATCAGGAATATGCACCAAAAATGATGTCCGCAGAGGAAGTGGAAGCATTTATCACTGAGAAATTTGCAGATATCGTTGCGGGCAAGAACAAAGGAATGATCATGAAAAATGTGATGCCTGAATTAAAAGGCAAGGCAGAAGGAAGCGTGATCAATCAGGTAGTTGCAAAACTTTGTCAGTAAGCACCATACAGAAGGGCGCGGCGATAATATGGAGAAGCGAATACGTTTTACAATCATTCTTGTACTCATTTTGATTGTTGTCATAGCGTTTTCTTTCCAGTCGAAAGAGAAGAAGGAATATCTGGTTTACAATGAGGCATTAGATAAGACTGCGGTTACCGTGGATGATGTATCATTGACTTTGAAAGATATCGCATTTTATGTAGCTTATGAGGAAAAAACAGTTCAGGAACAGGCGATACTCTATAACCCGGACAATCCAAGACAGTACTGGAATGTTTATACAGACGGGCAGTTTGTGAAGCTTACTGCAAAACAGGCAGCATTGGATATGGCTGTGCATGATGAGATTTTTTATCAGATGGCTGTGGCAGAGGGCATGAAGCTGGACGTGACGGAGCAGGAATATCTTGAAAATGATGAGAGTGATTTCTGGTCTGATTTAGAGGACTGGCAGAGAGAACAATTGGGGATTTCAGAGGAAGAACTGGATTCTGAAATGGAGAAAATAGCACTGGCTGACAAATATCAGAGTATTTATGCAGAGATGAACCAAAAAGAGTACGAGGCATATAATTTTAATGGGGAAGCCTATGAGGCACTTTTGTCGGAACACAAATACAGTGTGAATGAAAAAGTATGGGACAGAGTGGATTTTGGCTCTGTCACGCTTGATAATTAGAAAGTAGAAAAGAGAAAAATTATGTCAGTAAAAATTGGAAGAAACGATCCATGCTGGTGTGGAAGTGGCAG